>Ga0307995_1002285_pt1 | contig 11254 bp, 9 predicted proteins | sample EllFjometagen262_FD_203132 | JGI IMG/M metagenome (GOLD analysis project Ga0307995, IMG submission 203132) | Marine microbial communities from Ellis Fjord, Antarctic Ocean - #262 | ecosystem: Environmental > Aquatic > Marine > Unclassified | place: Southern Ocean | collected 2014-11-02
AGATCTATGTGCAGCGCTTGAGGTGGCGGGTGGCCAATCAAACTGGGGCCTAATTGATGAGGAGTTACCCAATTTGGAGCCTGAATATCAAAAAGTGAAAAGCTATATTGATTCACTCTAGGCTTGTTGCGTGAAATTAGTAGGCTTACGCTTGAGGGAAACTAGGGGGCACTAATAAGCTAACAATTTAACCACCCCGCACGATTGTTCGCATATTGCGTTATATCGTGAATTGTTTTTAGAATCGATTCTCCATGAGCCACGTTATAGCTTATCAATTGTCCGTGACAGTTTTTCTGGGCTCGCCTTGAGTCGCCTGAATCAGTGCTTTGTCGCCTTTGAATTGTGCCTCTACTAGAGGAGCACATCTACGACCTCGCCGTCTTGATCAACCGCTCGCCATAAGTAATTTTGTGCTCACTAGACCTTAGTGAACACCTCATCAAAGTAAAAAATATCACCATAGCATTGGCGGTTTCGTCTGAGCTAATGGCATATTTTGGCCCAAACTTAATGAACTAAAGTCGAACGGCTTGATGGCTGACAGTGATTCCCCTCTGCGGGGCACGTCTTCGATGTTGCGGAGATTCAGGTTAATTCGGCACTAAAACCAAATTATAAATTGAATGAATTTTGATAGAAATCGCTAGCGCTTCGCTATTTCTGATTGGGCCATCTGCCAAACTCTGGTAGATTGGAAATTAACTCGTCAAAACCATAATCCCGATTGCGTCGAGCATTTTTTGGGGTTCCGTTTTAGCAGTTGGAACAGACTGGCGTTTCATAAATTCAGCTAAGGCAAGGGCCAGCTTTCGGCCAATAACAGGCGTTACTTGGCAAGCTAAATTGCTCGTATATAGTCTATAACGTCCTGAATGATAGAAGGGAGAAGCGGGGCTGCCTGGTTAATTACATCCCAATTTTTTATATTGCCAGCGTCTTCTAAGGTTTGGCATAAATCTGCAAGTTCATTGGCTCCAATACTGCGAGAAGACGATTTCAATTTGTGTGCAGCGTCCGCTATACCTTTCGCAGAGCGTTCGGCATAGGCAACATTGATCTGTTCGACATTGGATGAAGCCGGCTCAACGAATTCTTTCAGAATTTCAACAATGGTTTTTTCATCGTCGCCAAAGATACTTCGCAAAGCAGTTAGGTCGATAGGGGCATTGCCGCCATTGCCACCATTGCTATGTTGTTCAATTTTCGTCGCCGCTTGCCCTTCTTTTGTGGAAATTTGCTGTTTAGGTGTGGCAGAAACTGGCATCCACTTTTGCAGCACGGAGCCTAGCTGATCCATCTCAAGAGGTTTATGCAGGACATCATCCATTCCACAGTCAAAACAGGCATCAATATCCTCCTTCATAACACTTGCGGTAACGGCGATTATGGGAAGACGGTTCTTGGTGTTGGATTCGCTTTCTCTAATTTTTCTAGTGAGTGCAAAGCCATCCATGTTCGGCATATGGCGATCTGTCAGGAGTATAGCGTAAGAGCCTTTTTGCAAGTACTCAATAGCTTCTACACCGTCATTCGCCAGTTCAACCGCATAACCCAGAATATTGAGTTGACGTTTGATGACATCTTGGTTTGTTAAGTTATCTTCAGCTAACAGAATGAGTTGTCCCATGGCAGCCGCTTCTTCAACACTTGGCGCCTTCCCTAGTTTATTAACAGTATCTTTGTCATCGTAACCCGTCTCAGGCCTTGAGCGTCCTGCTGCAATAGCGATGCTGCGAATAAGCTTTCCTCGTTGCATAGGGTCTGCATTCACGTAAACTGTATTAATAAGCGGCTTGCGTTCTTTTCCACTTCTCTGCCGACAGGCCACTACATACTTTGAAGAAATTTTACCGTCTTGTGCTAGCTCTTCAATGAGAGCTATTTGATCTTCTAGCGCCCAGCTTGAGCTCAGAACGATTACATCAAACGGATCGTTTTCTTGGGCCGCTGCTAGAGCGTAATCCTTAATATCGGACATCTTTTCAATCATTTCGGTCCGCGCCGAGGCACATTCAAGATAATTTCCTAGTAAAGCGAGAAGCCGTAAGTCATCGTGCGCCACCAAAACTTTAAGGCCCGCAAGATCGGCATCTTCTCGTTTAAGGTTATGCTCCTGTGCGATCTGAAATGTGACCGTTGCGTGAAAAGTAGCGCCTTCACCCTCGACACTTTCAACCTCTATCTTTCCGCCCATTAACTCAACTAAGCGCTGACAGATAGACAGGCCAAGGCCGGTCCCTCCAAATAGACGAGTAGTCGAGGGATCTACTTGCGTAAATGCCTGAAACAAAGCTTTTTGCGCCGATTCGGGTATACCAATGCCGTCATCAATCACCTGCAGCCGAATGACTGCTTGCGTATCATTGTCAGAAGCTAGCCTGTCGGCGCGTATTAGTACTTTACCTTTTTCAGTAAACTTGATGGCGTTGCCGCCTAGATTAGAAAGTATTTGCCTCACTCGTACTTGATCGCCAAGTACTCCGTCCGGGATAGCAGGATCTACATAGACGGAAAGCTGGATATTCTTATTTCTGGCTGTAACGGCCAGCGCCTCACCGACACCATCGAGCACATCAACGATAGACATAGGAATTTCTTCCAAATGGAGTTTGCCCGCCTCAATTTTAGAAAAATCCAGTATGTCGTTGATAATGGTTAACAGTGAGTAGGCTGAACTCTTTGCCGTTTGAACCATATGCTGTTGATCAGCATCAAGCGCGCTCTCATGCAGTAGGTCAATCATACCAATCACACCGTTCATCGGAGTGCGTATCTCATGGCTCATGGTGGAAAGGAAACTAGATTTCGCCTCGGTTGCCTCCTCTGCTAATTCCTTGGCTTGTTTCAACTCCCGCATCAATTCCTCTCGGCTGAGTTGACTAACCTTATTTTTTTGCGTCTCAATGAATTCTTCGCTGGGTATAAAGGCGGGATCTGCGAAGTGCTTGAAGGCATAGATGTCTAGCTTTCCATTTCCTCCTGAATTGACCGAATACCGATCAAATAAAAATTCAGATACCCTCGTCTCCGGTTGAATAGTTACTCCTCGAAATAGCAGAAGCAAGCCTAACCGCCCGTCTATTTGGTCAATACAAAAATCCACATTGAAGTTGATTTCTTGAGCTAAAACGGTGTAACAAATTTCGGAACTTGCTGTCGCAAGTCGAGTTGCCAGTATAGAGCTGAAACCTGAATCCACAGCCAAGTCCCGAATCTTGCTTCGGCAGTAAACGACAGAATTTTCGTTCCGTATACAAATTGTGCCAAGCTCTAACATCATCTATTCCTGACTAGGGACACTTACAAACAATTCTAATGAAATACAGCACTTATAAAGTACTGCAACTACTAAACCCGAATTACAAGACATATTGCATCGTCTTCGTTTTTAGCGAAATTTTCTATCAGATTTCTGGCAATGGTGCGGGCGTCGTGTTTCAGAATTTGTGGATAATCGTCTATATCAAATTGGCTGCTTATCCCATCGGAGTGCATGACTATTACATCGCCATGCTCTAGCTGTAAAACTCTTTCTATAGGAGTTCTCAATTGGTATCCAATTATACCCCCTTGCATTTTCTCTCTCTTTGAAACTATTCCAAATTTTCTTAGAGTTATGTTTCCTGCGCCTACATACGTTAATTGTAGCTGCGTAACATCTAGTTTCCCAATAATAGCCACACCTCCACGAGTACCACGGAGTTTTTCATGTAGGGCTTGCATCAAGACAGGCAGATTTTTATTTTTGTTTTCTTCGAGGAAGGTACGAGCGGTCTGGGAGACGGTATGCGCCCGGGAGCCATGACCAGCACCGTCGATCACACCAACGAACATTTGTTCCAGTGTGACGTCAACAAGCGCAGCATCACCACTAAGCTGATCAAGTGCTCTCCCGGCTATAAAATAATCAACGTCAAAATTAGTACTCAAATCCATTTCCTAACAGTAACCGTTGTTCCTTCTGCGCTAGAACTGGAGATTTGAAAATCATCCATTAGTCGCTTAGTCCCAGGAAGACCAACGCCTAAAGTGCCTCTTGTGCTAAAATTATCAAGCATTGCCTTTTCCAAATCATGTATTCCAGGGCCAGAATCATCTGCTACTACTTCAATGCCTTTTTTTAAATCTTGATCTATAGTGCTCAAGAAAATACATCCCTTACTGGCATAAGTAATAATGTTTCGCGCGAGTTCACTGACTGCAGTGGAAATCAAATATTGATCTTTAGTTGCAAACCCTATGCGCTTTGCATAAGTTTTTGCATCTAGAGCCGCATAAGCGACATCAACTTCATGAGATAATTCCAGCTTTGTGATATTCTTTCCTTTATGAATCATAAACTTCTTCTAAAGATAAGAATATAAGCGCAATAAGCTAGCAATACGTCGACACTAAGCAGGGTCATTATTCGTCCCCTTCTCAGCAACAGCCTCATGAATGTTTTCGATACCCAGAGATTCGGCACTGCTAGCTTCAGTTACTTCCAAATCAGAGGCTTTAGTCAGCAAAGATAACGCATCTTCTAGCTGTAACGCTGTGGTGACGTTATCGATGTCTACGTTCAGGTAAATAATGGAAGCCACCACCCCTGGATTCAGGCCAGTAATCACTGTCGGATAACCTAGCATTTTTATCATCTGAATAGTCTTCGAGAATACGTCCCACAAAATGCTATCAATAACGGCCACTCCAGTTAAATCAATAATAACTCCCTCCAAGCTACTTGCAGGAATCCGCTCTAGTACTTTTCTTTGAATATGGTGTGCAGAGTATTTAGAAAGCTCCTCCTGAATGGGAACCACCAAGCAGCCCTGGGTTTCATACATAACGATACTGTCAGACTTTGAATCGCTCACTGACGTACGAAGCATAGTGGTTAAGAGCTCAGACGTGGCTTTAGTTGCACTTTCGGCAGTTTCTTTTTGGATTCGTAGGTCTTCATTGGCTTTGGCGAGGATTGCGTGTGATTCGTACAATTCGCGCGACCGAGTTTCTAGGAGCTGTTCCGCCTTCTCACGGGCCGCCTTCTGTCGTTCGTACGCACGTTTGTAGCCCGAATCGTCAGTCATATTACTTTGATCCTAAAACAGCTTAGCCGCTCTTGTTAATGGGCTATTTTATCTGTCATTTGGGACTTCATTTAATTGCAACCCCAAATTTTTCAAGGAAGTACGCATACCATCTTTTAATGTGGCCTGCGTAACTATATCGCCTAGTTCAATACCCAAATTCACCAACGCCTGAGAAATTTCCGGAGAAATCCCTGTCACTATAGAGGTACAGCCCATCAACCGGGTGGCTTTAGTTATTTGGATAAGGTGATTTGCTACGGCGCTGTCAACCGCTGGAACCCCTTGTATATCCAAAATGAGAACCTTAGCCTGGTAGTCTAATATTTTTTGCAATGCTGCTTCCATAATTAGTTGGACACGCTTGGAATCGACTAGGCCGACAACAGGAAGCAATAATATATTATCCCAAAGCTGCATTACTGGTGTGGACATCTCCATAATCAATGCGCTTTGTTTCTGTTTCTCAGTTTCTAAGCGCCTTTGATCAGTAACGTCCGAGGCGATTTTCAGTATCTTCACGGGCTTCCCGCTCGAATCGAAAACCGGGTTATAGGTTGCTTGAATATAAGCCATCTGCCCAGCCTTCCCTACACGCAGGTATTCACCTTCATCGTACTCACCGTCGTTCAGCCTTTTCCAGAAAGTCGTGTAGTCATTGCTGTTGGCATACTCTTCGGTGCAGAAAATTCTGTGGTGTTTACCCTTTATTTCTTCTAGAGAATAACCAAGAATCTGTAAAAAATTTTCGTTGGCAGTAATGATCGTGCCGTCCATAAGAAATTCGATAACCCCTTGCGATCTATTAAGCGCCGTTAACAAGGCCTCGTTTGGATTAAATGCTTGCGCCGAAGAAATTTCATCCGTTTTATCTTCTCTCTTGATATCCTTCATGAACAGTAAACCTCTATTAAAATTATTATAATTGAACTTGTTGCCGACCCGATCATTCCTAAAGTGTGTTGTCAAAAGAGTTGGGAGCCAACCTGAATACTAATTCGAGTTCTGTGTCTGTGGTCTTTATTTCTAGAAGAACTTCTACGCCGCTTTACCGAGCCAGATTTACCGCAGAGATACCGACAAATAGGGATTTTCGCCTTCCCCAGAATACCGCGTGTATTGCCCGATTTTTTGGGCTAACCAATTGCATTAATAGGGAAAGAGCGTGACTATTTTTCTGACTGTATAATAACATCCGATCATAAATATTGCACAAAACTTATATAGATTTCTAGGCGAATAATTTACTACGGGCATCTACAGCGCTTGTTTATTCGCTAGAACCTACTGTCAATGTGGACCTGTCCAATTTCGCGCAAGCTCGGTAATCTCATTACCCGATAGCGGCTTAGACAAAAAATAACCTTGAACGTAATCAACACCCAGTTCAACAACCAAGTTCCAATGCTCTTTTTCCTCTACCCCTACAGCTACAACTTTCATATTCAAGTTTTTAGCTAACGCGACACTAGCTTCCAAGGTTGCTCGACCGCCGGAGTTATCAACAGCGCCAGAAACGAAAGCCTTATCAACTTTCAATTCAGTTACAGGCATATCCTTTAGCGCTGATATCGACATGTTTTCACTTCCAAATTTGTCTATCGAAATGTCGAATCGCTTTAGACGTAATCGCATTAGTACTTCTACAAGAAACGCTGATTTCCGCATAGCTTCAGCCTCAGAAATTTCCAGCACTATCTGCGACGAACTGACATCGCTCTCCTTACATACAGCAATAAGATATTCAATAAGCTTTGGGTCTTCGAACGAGCTTGCTGGAAAATTAATAGAAGCGATAAGATTAATTCCGCTTTTATGCCATTCATTCATTTGCGAAACGACCTTCTCATAAATTTTCCGCGTCAATTCTTCCATCAGACCGGCTTGTTCCGCTAAAGGCAAAAAAGTAACGGGCGCCAAGATGCCACGAGCACCGTGATTCCATCTGGCCAAGGCCTCCACTCCGATAATATTTCCTGTAGAAACTTCAATTTTGGGCTGGTAGAGAACCAATAATTTATCAGAATTCTGATTTCTAATGCCACGCCTTAGCTCGTCTTCGTCAATTGCTATTTCTGCCGTTGAAAACTGATTTCTTTCTTTAGGAGCAGCTAAAGAATTGAGCATTCCTTCTAAAACTTTAGGGTTTAGCGGTTTCGGTATAGCCCCCAATATGTTCAAATTTTGAGTTTTAGCATAGCTATATGCGATTTCAAGCAGTCGGACATCTTCACCACTTAATAAAATGAATCCGCCAGAATATTTCGCTTCGTTAGCACGACGCATAAATTCAATGCCATCCATTTCTGGCATATTCATATCACAAATAATGAGATCAAATGGTGAGTTTGAAGTTACTAATTTTAACAACGCACTATTGCCATCTTGCGCCGTCTTAATATTTTCATAACCTAAGTTATTAAGAATTTTTGATGTAAGATTCAAAATGAATGGCTCATCATCTACTAATAGAATGCTAATATTTTTATTAATCAGGTTTTCCAAGGCAGCCCTTTTTTTATAAAATTTGGAAATTATTTATCTCAGGTCATACACTTCAACTACTTCCAGCTTGCCTTTTCCTTTGACTTCAACATGGCCCATTGATCTTGCATCACAGCTATCTTGAACAGACATCCAGGCTTCTATCGGCAACGCCAAAGAGTTGACGTTCGCTATTTTAGCCATTCGGGCAGCGGTGTTAACGGTATCGCCCCAAACGTCAAATTGGTATTTGTAATGACCTACAATACCTGCGATAACATTCCCCTGATTAATGCCCACACGTACTTGCCATTCTGGAACATTTGTTTTTGCTGACTTGATCATATCCAATCCACAGGCAATCGCGGACTTAAGAGGATCTGAATTTGTGAGCATCAGCCCGCCAGAAACCATGAATGCATCACCTATCGTCTTTATTTTTTCCAAACCATGTGCGTCAGTGATTTTTTCGAATGATTTAAAGAGATTTTGTAAACCGTCAAGAACATTTTCTGCGCTATGAGAATCACAATAAGCTGTAAAATTCACAATGTCACAAAATAAAATGCTAACATTTTGATAATTTCGCGGCGGTACTCGGCCCACTGATTTTAATTCGTTCGCAACGACTTCTGGCAGTATGATGTTAAGTAGCTGGTCAGCCCGATCTTTCTCTTCGCGCAACTGGCTTATGTAGACACGCTGCTGATCCTGCAATCGTTTTTTTTCGATGCTCGAGCCTAACCTAGCCCTAAACAAGACCGGATCGATAGGCTTATGCAGGTAGTCACTGGCGCCTAGCTCGATACATCGTATTACGCTCGCAGTTTCATCAACACCCGATATCATGATCACCGGTATATCACGTAGACGCATATCTTTTTGCAATTCTTCTAATACCCCGAAACCGTCCAATTCCGGCATGTCAACATCAAGCATTATGGCATCGTAGTCATTCTCACGAATTTTTTTCAAAGCAATCGATCCGTTCTCAGCCATATCAAAGTCAGAATAGCCTTCCTTTTGCAATAACCGCGAAGTCATCGAACGGCCAAACTCATCATCATCGACAATGAGCAACTTAGAACTACGTGTATCCATGAAAAAATATCCCCGCCGAGAAGATGAAATTACAAAATCCCGCTGCTTTTTGGAATTCTAATAAGTGCATAAGAAAATCAATGAGGTTTCTCTCAACTCTTCAACCAATCCCCAATCTTCTTTCATTTCGACCCCTTCGGCTATAATTTCCATATTCAGCTTCTTTGCTATGTCGATACTTGGCTTAAGGATCGCTAGGGCACTAGCATTTTGAGAAACGCCATTAACGAATACCTTATCGATTTTCATTTCGGTAAAAGGTACGTTTACCAATCGAGTTACAGAAGTTTTTTCCGTACCAAAGTCATCAATAGACAATCCAAACCTCTTAAGCTGGAAACTCATTAGGGCCAAGCTGCCGTTATTAGCTGTTTCTGCATTAGAATAGCCCAACATCGCTAGAATTCTTAATGCAAGATTGAGCGCGAAAAATCGTACTTTTTTCAGCCACCTACGGATACCTCTGAAAGACATGCAATAGTAATTAATGTTTAGTCAATATAGTGATCGATCAAAGTAGCTGTAAGGGCTTACCTTCACCTTACTGCTAAAATTTAGCTTGGTTATAACGAATCCAGCCTGAAACCGCAACAAGCAGCCCGCTGATAGCTGAAAACAAGATAATCCAGCCTTAAATAGTGTATTTACTCTCTTTTTCAGGTGATGCCTGATTCAGGCAATCAGCTGATGCATGCGGTTCTATTCTAGCCGTCTAGCCTTGCCCTTCTAAGGGCTCGAATGTTAAGCTGACCGGCATAAATTAAGGTGCATATACTAATTGAAATCGAGATCTGTGAGCGCATTATTGCGAACAAGCGCTAAGGTTTTAATTGCATTTTTGTTGCCAGAAGCCATTTTGGTACGTGGAAGCAATCCCCCAAAAATTACGATTTACTGTGAGGCTAGCCTAAGTGAGCTCAACTCAAGAATCACCGGAAAATTTCAAAATACTCGTTGTAGATGACGATACATTCATCGCGAATATTCTAAAACGAATCATAGAAAAATTAGGCTGTGACGTGAAGTGCATCCATGATGGCAATGAAGTGGGAAACGCGTTAATCGCTTATGAGCCAGACGTTATTTTCCTCGACCTTATTTTGCCTGGCATTGATGGCGTGGAAATTATTCGCGACCTAGGGCAGGCAGGCTGCAAATCCAAGATAGTATTAATGAGCGGATTAGACAAAAGAACGCTCTCCTCTGTCAGTTTAGGAGCCAAGCAAAACAATCTTGATGTGATTGATGCCATAACTAAACCTTTCGCTCCTGGACAAGTAGAGGGCATATTACAGCCTCTGATCGACTTAAAATCATCGAACCAAAGTTCAGGCGTGACCAAACAGCCAACGCTGAGCTTTGGACCTCAAATAGTTTACGAACCGGAAGCAACGCTTGAAGAAGGCATTAGGGATAACAACTGGATTAGAGCAAGCCTTTTCTGGCGTATGGATGACGCCCAGTTAGTCGATATAGCAAGTTTAGTTGCAGATTCATACAACTCAAAGATAGTGAAGGGGGTACTTGAAACCGTTTTACGAGGAATTCATAAAAATAAGGCAATATTTACCAGTGACGATCAAAATATAAATGTAAAGATCCCTCTGTTGATCGAAATACTTAACGATGAGGCAGCGCCAGATTACCTAGATCAACTTGTTACCCAGACAGGATTAAGCAATCAATCCATAATGTTTGAAATTGACGAAGAAATCGTAACCAAGCCAAGCGATACGACTTCCACTGTGCTTTCACGGCTAAAAATCAAGGGGTTCAAGATTTCTGTTTGTGTTAAAGAAAAAATTGATGAAGTGCTGGCTCTTCTGGACAAGCTTCCAATCGATGAAGTTACCTTAAATATGGATTACGTCCGATTCGGGGAAGGACAGATTAAAAATACCGAAACTGAATTTGAGATAGCATCATTGGCATCCTATGTTACAAAAACAGGATTAGTGGCATCGGTAAAAAACGTATCCAATGCAGAACAAGCCGACTTCGCCAAACGGTGCAAATTTTCTAAAGCTAGTGGCAGGTTCATTCGAGAACCTGGAAGTGCACGAACTATTAATGAGTTCTTTAATAAAAATTAGGCAGATTAAAGATAAAAAGAAGCGGCTAGTTTTGTGAAATATTTACTATCTATTTTCTCACTTGTGACATTAATGGCTCAATTTTGTACCTCGGTATGGACGATTCCCTAGCCATTTTTTATAGCAACACTCTCAAATTCTGCTATAACTTTCTTGTTATAGGAAAACCCAAACGTAAGCCTACTAATTTCACGCATCAAGCCTAGAGTGAATCAATATAGCTTTTCACTTTTTGATATTCAGGCTCCAAATTGGGTAACTCCTCATCAATTAGGCCCCAGTTTGATTGGCCACCCGCCACCTCAAGCGCTGCACATAGATCTGCCATCCTATTAGAACCAATACTGCGAGACGAAGACTTTAATTTATGCGCATGAGCTTTAATGTCTGTAGCTGAGCGAACCCCATGAGCCGCAATCAAATCAGCAATAATGGCCTCAGACGGCCCAATAAAAGACAGCAGGATCTCTTTGAAAGTGTCTTCATCGTCGCCAAACATATCCT
>Ga0307995_1002286_pt1 | contig 11252 bp, 9 predicted proteins | sample EllFjometagen262_FD_203132 | JGI IMG/M metagenome (GOLD analysis project Ga0307995, IMG submission 203132) | Marine microbial communities from Ellis Fjord, Antarctic Ocean - #262 | ecosystem: Environmental > Aquatic > Marine > Unclassified | place: Southern Ocean | collected 2014-11-02
AGAAAGATAGTAACTAAATAGTGAAGATTTTAGTTTTATCGGGAGCTTAATTCTAACATCATCAATAAGTGACGCAACATCATAAAGTAAATTACCTCTAAGCGCGTCCTGTGAGTCGATTAAACCAAATTTTTTATCCTTAACCATTATATTAGAGGCGTGAAAATCTCTGTGTACAAAACACATTTCTTGAAAATAAAGCTTTTTATATAGACCATTTAATTCTTTTTTTATTTTTTTTTTATTTTTTTTGAAATATTTTTTTTCACTATTATTTTTTAAATACCAATCAAAAAATAAATCAGATTCTTTGTGCAGTTCGGGTAAATTATGTTTTTTAATTCTAATTTTATTATTTCTAAATTTAATATAATTTTTAAAATTTATTTTTTGAAGTTTAATTATTAGGTCAATTAGTTTTTTATAATCGTTAAATTTATTTTTTTTATTTTTTATGTGTTCTAAAAAAGAGTAACTTCCTAAATTTTCTATCTCCATCATGTTTTTTAAGAAATACTCTTGAACTAGTTTTGGTGCTTTGATTTTATTTTTAATTAATAGTTCGTTAATTGCCGCATAAAGAATTAGATTTCTAAATTTATCTTTATTAGCTTTTACTAATATTGTGAATCTAGAATTTTTTTCTATTTTGTAGAATTCACGAAAAGAAGCATCTCCTAAAATTTTTTTTATTTTATATTGCATTAAATTCTTTCCAACTGCCAAACCCTTTGAAATCGATTTTTCTCATATCTTTTTCTTTTTCGTAAGACATATAAATTTCGAGTCTGTTACCTGGTTTGTCTTTAATTATATCTGCCCATTCTATAACTTTAATGTTGTTTATACTCTGTTCAAAAACCCCAAGTTGTTGAATATCTCTTTCAGTTTTTAATCTATAAAGATCGTAATGCATTATTTTAAATTCACCAATTTCATACTCGTAAACAATATTAAAAGTAGGGCTTAATACTTCGGTCTCGTCCACTTTATTTTGATTTTGAAGATTTTTAATCAAGGCTCTAGTTAAGGTAGTTTTTCCAACTCCAATCTCTCCAAATAATAAGATACAATCTTCTTTTTTAATTTTTGTAATAATCTTTAATGAGATTTGATTTAATTGATCTAAAGAATTTATGATCATTAGCTACTGTTAATAGCGATAAGTATCTGGTTTAAATGGTCCTGACGGCTTAACACTAATGTAATCAGCTTGTTCTTTTGACATTTTAGTTAGTTTTGCTCCAACTTTTTCTAGGTGCAATGTAGCTACTTTCTCATCTAAATGTTTAGGTAGTACGTAAACTTTGTTTTCATATTTATCGGAATTATTCCATAATTCAATCTGTGCTATTACTTGGTTTGTAAAAGATGCACTCATAACAAAACTTGGGTGTCCAGTTGCGCAGCCAAGATTAACTAGCCTACCTTCTGCTAATAATATAATTCTTTTTTTACTTGGTAGTTCTATTTCGTGGACTTGAGGTTTAATTTCATCCCATTTGTAATTTTTTAAGGCTTCAACTTGAATTTCATTGTCAAAATGACCAATGTTACAAAGAATTGCTCTGTCTTTCATATCTCTCATGTGGTCTGCTGTAACAATATCTTTGTTTCCTGTGGCTGTAACAACAATGTCGGCTCTCTTAATTGCTTCGTCCATTAAAACAACTTCATAACCTTCCATGGAGGCCTGGAGTGCGCAGATAGGGTCAACTTCTGTAACCATTACTCTTGCACCTGCTTGCCTCAAGGATGCTGCACTTCCTTTACCAACATCACCAAATCCAGCTACAATCGCTACTTTACCTGACATCATTACATCAGTTGCTCTTTTTATTCCATCTACTAAACTTTCACGGCATCCATACAAATTATCAAATTTAGATTTTGTAACTGAATCATTAACGTTGATTGCTGGTATCATTAAAGATCCATCTTTTTCCATTTTGTTTAATGCTTTAATTCCTGTTGTTGTTTCCTCTGAAACACCTTTTATTTCTTTTAATAAATCTTTATAATCGTTATGCATCATTGCGGTTAAGTCTCCGCCATCATCTAGTAGCATATTTGCTTTCCAATCTTTTTTTCCTTCGATCGTTTGCCTTATGCACCATATGGCTTCTTCTTCGGTTTCACCTTTCCAGGCAAAAACAGGTGTGCCCGCTTTAGCTATGGCCGCTGCGGCATGATCTTGGGTTGAAAATATATTGCATGAAGACCATCTTACTTCGGCACCCAGGTCTACAAGGGTTTCAATTAAAACTGCGGTTTGAATGGTCATGTGTAAACAGCCTAAAATTTTTGCGCCTTTAAGAGGAAATTTATTTTTATATTCTTTTCTTAGTGCCATTAAACCTGGCATTTCTGTTTCGGCTAGAGAGATTTCTTTCCTACCAAATTCAGCTAAACTAATATCTTTTACTTTAAAATCTTCCATAATCTGCGGGTGTTTTAACAATATAACTTCTTCTTAGCAAGCAACAATCCTAACTGTACTTGGGAAGTAAAACTTCTATTTGAGCACCTTTTTTGTCTATTCTGTTTATTGCTTTGATTTTACCTTTGTGAAGTTCAATAATATTTTTTACTATATTAAGACCCAGACCAGAGTGTTCACCAAAATTATTTGGTCTATTGCTATAAAATCTTTTAAAAATATTATCTATATTTTTCTCTTTAAAACCTGGACCTTCGTCTTTAAATGTTATCAAAAATTCTTTTTGTAGCTCTACTATTTCAACTAATATTTTATTATTGTTTTGACTGAAGGAAATTGCGTTATCCAAAAGGTTAGCAATAACTTGCTCGATCCTACTTTCTATTCCTAATATATATGAAAAAAAATTCTTATCTTTACTGTTAATAATTTTAATTTCTATTTTTTTGCTTAAACTTATAGTATTTTGTTTGTACTCTTCAGCTACATTTCTAATAATTTTATCTAAATCTATTTTAGACATTTTTTCTCTAGACAAAGAAGCCTCATCTTTAAGCACCTGAGTATAATCAGTAATAAGTCTCTCAATTCTTTCAACATCATGATTAATAATATTCAATAATTTTTCACGGTCATTTTGTTCTGTTGTTTTGTCTAGTAGCTCAGATGCACCTTTTAAAGATGCTAATGGATTTCTAATCTCGTGTGCTAAATCAGTAGAAAATGTTTCGGCACGATTAGTTCTTTTTTGAAGATCCAATGTCATTTCATGTATTGATTGTGTTAAAGTTCCAACTTCATCTTTTCTAATTAAAAAATTATCAATATTAACTGGCTTAATAGACTTTGTTTTAATTGATTCAGTGTATTTAACCAAAAAACTAATTGGTTTTAAAATATATTTATTTAGAAAAACAGAAAAAATTAAAATAACTAAAGCAACAGCTAAAACAGTTCTAATAATAAAATTTTTTCTTTCTTTAACTGCTACTATTATTTCATTGGCCTGTTCACTAACTATAATGTAGCCAACTACTTTTTCCTCAATTGAAACTTTATTAAGTGTACGGACAAAGAAATCATTTTTAATTTTATTCTCTATAACCAAAGTATCACTTTTTAACTTATTTAGAATAATATCTTTAACTTCTTTGTAATATTCAAAAGAATCATTTATTTTTTTATCTTCTGAACTATTACTAGTAAAAGTATTTAAATTATTTATTTCTTGTTCAATAATAGCTTCTGATTTTGAAAATACATTTTGATCAATATCTAACATGTCCGTGTCACCAATTAAATTTCCACTTAAATTAAAAAACTGAACTTTGTCCAGGCTTTGAAATAAAAATCTAGCTGATAATAGAAATGAACTTATGCCTTTTTCATTAAAATCTATTTTTAATCTTTGTAAATGATCAGTGGTATTTTTTATAACAATTAGGTGATTTGCTGACTTATTATTTACTAAGTTTGGTTGAATTGCTTTAAGGTAAACAAACGTAAATAAGCCCAATATCGAAAATACTAATAAATTAAAAAGTAAAAATTTTCTTAGTATAGATGGTGATTTTTTTTGGTTCATTAACTAACATTCCATCTATACCCACTTCCATATCGTGTTTCAATTGCTGAAAACTTGTCATCTACCCTCTTAAATTTTTTTCTAATACGTTTGATATGACTATCAATGGTTCTGTCTTCAATTTCTGTGTTTTCTTTGTAGGCTATCTCCATTAAATGTGCTCTTTCCTTTATTACACCTGGTCTTTTTGCAAGCTCTTTAACTATTAAAAATTCAGTAGTTGTTAGTTTGTCTGGTAAAGCTTTATCATTCCATTCACACTCCAATTGTGCAGGATCTAGCTTTAACTTCCCGTGACTAATAATATTTTTTGAATCATCAACTACACCAGTTTTCTTTCTAAGTTGAACTCTTATTCTTTCAATTAGAACTTTTATAGAAAACCCTCCTGATTTTTTAACAAAGTCATCAGCACCAAGCTTGAGGCCTAACAATTCATCAACTTCATCATCTTTAGATGTTAGGAAAATAATAGGTATAGACATTTTTTTTCTTAGACGTGTTAAAAGTTCTTCTCCATCCATTCTTGGCATTTTGATATCAATGACTGCAAGATCAGGGGGGTTTCTTGACAGTCCGTTTAGAGCAGTTTCTCCATCAATATAAGTTTGTACTTTGTAACCTTCCCTTTCTAAGGCAATGCTTATGCCTGTTAAAAGATTTCTATCATCATCTACAAGTGCAATTGTTTGAACCATATAATAATTTAATTTTTTACAATTAAATTGTCAAAATTTAGGCACTATTAAATCAAATTAATGTGCTTCGCCCCAGTTTAGTCCTGAATTAATACTAACATTTAAAGGTATAGAAAACATATGATAATCTGAAGATGAAACAGATATCATTGCATCTTTTATTGTTTTTTGAACATAATCTTTATCATTCTTAGAACATTCAAAAATAAGCTCGTCGTGAATTTGTAAAAGCATTTTTGCTTTAAACTTTTTATCAGTTTCTACTAACTGATCTAATTTGATCATAGCTAGTCTAATGATGTCAGCTGCAGATCCTTGTATGGGAGCGTTTATAGCAGCTCTTTCTTGAAAACTTCGTACGCTAAAATTTTTATCATTAATACCTTTAAGGTGAATACGTCTTCCAAAAATATTATTCACGTAGCCTTTTGTTCTACAAGATTTTATTGTTGTATTCATATAATCTTTTATTTCAGGAAATTTTTTAAAATATGAATTAATAAAATCTAATGCCTCATGATTTGAAACAGAAATTTGTTTTGCTAATCCATATTGTGTTATTCCATAAATAATTCCAAAATTAATTGCCTTAGCCTTTCTTCGCAGCCCTTCATTAACTTTATCTATTGGAATATTAAAAACCTGACTTGCGGTTAGGCTATGAATATCTTCTTCATTTTTAAATGCTTTTTTTAATTCTTTTACATCTGCCATGTCAGCAAGTATTCTCATTTCAATTTGATTGTAATCAGCAGAAACTAAGATGTTTCCTTTATCTGCGATAAAAGCTTTCCTAATTTCCCTTCCATCTTCTGACTTGATTGGAATATTTTGTAGATTAGGGTCGCTCGATGCCAATCTTCCTGTGCTTGTCGCTGCTAATAAAAATGACGTATGCACTCTTTTAGTCTTAGGGCTTATATGTTCTTGTAAGGCATCAGTATATGTATTTTTGAGTTTTGAAATTTGTCTCCATTCCAGAACTAAACTAGGAAATTTGTGCCCAGTAAACGATAGATCTTCCAGAACATTAGCATTAGTAGCTAAACTGCCTTTTTTTGTTTTTTTAAGTTTTGCAATTTTAAGCTCGTTGTAAATAATTTCTCCAAGCTGCTTCGGGGACCCGATATTAAAATCTCTTCCTGCTAAAGCATATATGTCTTTTTCTATTTTTTTCAGCTTCTTTTCAAATCTTGATGATAATTTTTTTAGATGGGTTGCATCCACTTTTATTCCATTAAATTCTAATTTTGACAGTAATTTTACCATTGGTTTTTCAAAATTTTCGTAAATCTTATTTAATTTTTCTTCATCCAGTCTTTCGCTTAAATTTTTATATAACCTTAAAGTTATATCGGCATCTTCTGCAGCATATTCTGTTGCTTTATTAAGCTCTATATCTGAAAAATTTAATTCTTTTTTTCCTGTTCCTACCAATTCCTTGAAAGATATTGTCTTATGTCCTAAATGGATTTCTGACAAAGTATCCATGTTATGGCGATTTGTTCCTGCATCTAACGTATAAGAAATTAGCATTGTATCTTCGAGAGAATTAATGTTTATCCCATTTTGTTTTAGAACATTAAAATCAAATTTTATATTTTGTCCAACTTTTTTAATACTCGGATCTTCTAAAAGGGGTTTAATTTTTTTTAAAACCATCTCTTTTTTCAAGCTTTTTTCTTTATGGGCTAAAGGAATATAACAAGCTTTGTTTGGTGCATAACTAAACGAGACTCCAACTAAATTTGTTTCTATAGAATTTAAAGAAGATGTTTCAGTGTCTACTGCAATTACTGTTTTTTCTTCTAAGATCTTTATCCATTTGTCTAAGTTTTTTTCATCTAAAATACAATCATAGCTTTTTGTATTTATATTTTTTTCTACTTTTTCTTTAAGCTGACTAGATTTTTTTGAATTGGAAACTTGAATCTCACCATAAAAACTAATGGCTTGGCTTAGAAGTCTATTAAATTCCATTTCTCTTAAAAATTCAAAAAGTTTTTCTCTGTCAACATTTTTCATGATGAATTCCTCAGGATTTTCTTTTACTGGAACATCTTCTTTTAAGGTAACTAATTTTTTACTAAGTATTGCTTTATCTTTATTGAGTAAAAGAGTTTCTCTTCTTTTGTTTTGTGGAATTTCATTAATATTTTTTAGCAGGACATCTAGGGTTTTGTATTTATTAATAAGTTCAGCAGCCGTTTTTACTCCAATTCCAGGCACACCAGGTATGTTATCCGACGAGTCTCCCGCTAAGGATTGAACATCGATTACCTGATTGGGTTTTACGCCAAATTTTTCAAATACTTCATTTTCCCCTAAAACTTTATTTTTCATTGGGTCGTATAATCTTATTTTTTCAGAAACTAACTGCATTAGATCTTTATCTGAGGAAATTACGGTTACTTTAGCTCCAGCATCTACAATTTGTTTTGCATATGTTGCTATGAGATCGTCTGCTTCATAATTAATTAATTCTATTGAGGGTAAACTAAATGCTTTTACAGCTTTTCTAATATATTCAAATTGAGGCGCTAGATCTTCAGGTGTTTCGGAGCGATTAGCTTTATACTCAGCATAAATATCATTTCTAAAATTTTTTTTAGCTGAATCAAAGATCACAGCAAAGTGCGTTGGCTTATGAACTGAATCATCAGATCTAGAATCTTCTAATAATTTAAAAAGCATAGAACAAAAACCACTGACTGCTCCCGTTGGTAGTCCATCACTTTTTCTTGAAAGTGGAGGTAGGGCATAGTAGGCTCTAAAGATGTATCCGGATCCGTCAATCAAATAAAAATGATCTGTCTTTTTTAGTGAAGTCATATATTTAATATATAATACCTTATTTTTTTCGTGGTATACTCAAATAAACTATGAACAAAATTGCTTTACGTGTTGAAAAGTTAACTAAAATTTATTCAAAAAAAAAATCAGATAAGCCACAAGAAAAAGCTCTTAACAATTTAAGCTTTGAAGTCAGGCAAGGTGAGATATTTGGCTTATTAGGACCAAATGGAGCAGGTAAAACCACTTTTTTGAGTATTCTTGCAGGTACAGTCGTAAAAACAGAAGGAAAAGTAAACGTCTGGGGTTTCGATCTTGATTTAAATCCAAGACAAGTAAGAGCTTCGATTGGAATAGTTCCTCAAGAGATAAATCTAGATGCATTTTTTAGTCCTAGAAAATTATTAGAGTTACAAGCAGGTTTATATGGGGTGCCTAAAAAAAATAGAATTACAGATATTATCCTTAAAATGGTTGCTTTAGAAAAACAAGCAGACTCATACTCAAGAAGCTTATCCGGAGGAATGAAAAGAAGGCTGTTAATTGCGAAAGCGATGGTGCATCAACCTCCAATCCTTGTTTTAGATGAGCCAACCGCTGGTGTTGATGTTGAGTTAAGAAAAAACCTTTGGGAAAATGTTAGGGCTCTAAATAAAGAGGGTGTAACAATTATTTTAACTACCCATTATCTTTTTGAAGCACAAGAAATGTGTGACCGTATAGCAATTATTGACAAAGGAAATCTAGTTGCGTTAGATACAACTCAGAAACTAATAGATAGTATTCAAACCAAAAAAATTACCTTTAAAATCTCTCAAACACATGGTGTAAAAAATTTAGTTTTACCTGGTGTTCAGTTTAGTTTTAAAGACAATGATATTATAACTGCCGTATACGAGAAAAACTCTTTCAAATTTGAGGATATAGCAGATGTTTTGAAAAAGAATAATATTGAAATTCTAGATATAGCTACAGAAGATGGCGATTTAGAAGATGTGTTTGTTCAACTAACAAATAACTAGATTTTAGTTTAAAAAAAAGTAAGTATGTAATAATGGAATTAATTAAAGAAATTAAACAATCAAAAATATTAAGAAATGTATTTGTAGCGCTAATGGGTACGGTTCTCTTAGCAATTTCTTCAAAAGTAAAAATTCCTTTTTACCCTGTGCCTATGACAATGCAAACTTTAGTAATTCTATTTTTGGGAATAGCTCTTGGATGGAAACTAGGACTTGCTACAGTTTCTCTGTACTTATTTGAGGGAATTGTAGGTTTACCTGTTTTTTCAGGCTCACCTGAAAAAGGCGTTGGAATAGTTTACTTTACTGGACCAACAATGGGTTATTTAATTGGATTTCTTTTTACCGTCTATTTTGCAGGATCTTTTAATTTTAGTAAAAACCTATTCATAAAATTTTTACAACTTTCATTTTCGGTGAGTTTTATTTATATTTTAGGAATCTTATGGTTAGGGACTTTAATTGGGTGGGAAAAACCTTTGTTTCAATTAGGTGTTCAGCCGTTTTTATTAGCCGAAATTTTTAAGGTTCTAATAATTTTAATTAGCTTGCCACAGATAAAGAAAATTAACCAATATCTATAATAGCTATCTGGGTGAACGTTTTGAGAGGATACGCTGTAGTGTTCTTCTGTGCATTTTAAGTCTTCTAGCTGTCTCTGAGACATTTCTGTTGCACAACTCAAATACACGGTGAATGTGTTCCCATTTAACCCTGTCTGCTGACATTGGGTTTTCAGGCGGTTTAGCTTTAGACTCTGGTGACGCAAGTAAAGCAGCTTCTACGTCGTCTGCATCTACAGGTTTTGCAATATAGTCTATAGCTCCAGCCTTCACAGCTGCTACTGCCGTAGGTAGATTACCATACCCTGTTAACATGACTATTCTGCTTTCTTTTTTAAATTTGTGTAAAGTCTTTACTACTTCTAGACCACTGCCATCCTCAAGTCTAAGATCAACTACGGCAAAGTTAGTTGGTGTTTTACTGGCAATTCTAAGGCCTTCTTCAACACTTTTAGCTTCCGTTACTTGAAAACCCTTTTTATCCATGGCTCTCGCTAGTCGACTTCTAAATGGCTCATCATCATCCAGTATTAAGAGAGATTTATCTTCAAAATCTGAAATCATTAATGACGTTGTAGTTTTAGTTGTATTTCTCATTGTACAACTAATATGGTTATGAACTGAAAATTATCAACTAAAATAATTATATTATTTTCTTTACATTAATTAAAAAAACACTAAATAACGATTTATTAGGTTTTTTTATAAAATTTTTTAAAAACCTGCTGTGTAAACATTAAAAGGAACACATGAGATGCGAAAATTTACAGACGTCAACGAGTTAGTTAACACGTTAAAACCGGATTATCCGGTGTATTGTATACGCCCAGATTCTATAAAAACTTCAACTCAATTCTTTAAGAATAACTTTCCTGGAAAAGTTTTATATGCGGTTAAAACTAATCCAAATGAAGAAGTCTTAAAGCATATTATTTCTAACGGAATAGAAAATTTTGATACCGCTTCAATTAATGAAATTCAATTAATAAGAAAGTTGAAACCTGATGGACATATTTATTTTATGCATACGGTAAAGAGTAGGAACGATATTTCAGAGGCTTATTTTAATCTGGGTGTTAAGGATTTCGCATTAGATACTAAAGATGAGTTAATAAAAATTCTTGAAGCAACAAATCATGCAAAGGATTTAACTCTGTATGTAAGAATCTCTATTTCTAATGAACATGCTGAAATTGATTTATCTAGAAAATTTGGAGCACAAGCTAGTGAAGCGCTAGGATTAGTAAGATTGTGCAGGGAACATGCAAATAAAATTGGGATTAGTTTCCACGTAGGATCTCAGTGTATGCATAAAATTTCTTTTGTAAAAGCAATTAAAGAAGTTGGAAATATAATTAAAAAAACTAAAATTACTCCTGATATTATAAATGTTGGTGGTGGGTTTCCTTCTATCTATCCAGACTTAAATCCTGAGTCACTTGAAAGCTATTTAGATGAAATAAAGAACTCTTTTAAAAAACTTAATTTACCTACTTTACCTGACTTAATTTGTGAGCCTGGAAGAGCAATAGTGGCTGAAAGTGGTTCGACTATAGTAAAAATTAATTTAAGAAAAAAACAAAAACTCTATATTAATGACGGAACATACGGGACCTTGTTTGATGCAGGTGTCCCTAATTTTATTCTGCCATCAAAAATGATTTCAAATGGAAGGTTTCAATCAAAAAAATTAACTGCTTTTAATTTTTTTGGTCCTACGTGTGATAGCATGGATTATATGAAGGGACCTTTTTTACTACCTAATAATATCAAAGAAGGTGATTATATTGAATTAGGACAATTAGGTGCATATGGATTAACTTTTAGAACTAAATTTAATGGCTTCTACTCTGATAAGATATTTGAATTAGCAGACCAACCAATCATGAGTTTGTATAACACTTCAAGTAAAGTTAAATACTTGGTTGCTTAATGATCAAAAAAAATAATCCTAGTAATATGGGACATAATAAAAAATCTCTTCTTAATAATCCCGTAGAACATATTGATATTAAATCATTCGATGCAAGAAAAATCATTGATGGGATGGGGAAAATGTCATTTACGTCTAGGGATACAGCTAGAGCTGCTGGTATTTATAATGAAATGCTAGCTGATAAAGAGTGCTCAATTTTCTTAACAGATCGGAAG
>Ga0307995_1002289_pt1 | contig 11245 bp, 8 predicted proteins | sample EllFjometagen262_FD_203132 | JGI IMG/M metagenome (GOLD analysis project Ga0307995, IMG submission 203132) | Marine microbial communities from Ellis Fjord, Antarctic Ocean - #262 | ecosystem: Environmental > Aquatic > Marine > Unclassified | place: Southern Ocean | collected 2014-11-02
TGAATTGCAGTAGTTTCAAAAGATTCATCGGTAGAATCGTCTAATACCTGTATTTCTAATTTATCTTTTGGGTATTCTATTTCGGAAATGTTGGTTAGTAACCTTTCCATTACATATAATTCGTTATAAACGGGAAGTTGTATGGTTACAAAAGGGATTTCATCTTGTTTTGAAAAGTCGAATTCCTCGCTTTTTAAATTTTGCTTTTTTGCTTTTAAAAAATTAAATAACAAATTAAGTTGAGCCAAAGCGTACAAGAAAATTAGCAGCAAGGCTATAGAATAAAGAACAATAATAATGGTTTCTAAAATCATTTTTTAAAAGAATACTTAAATATCCAATATAAAATTTTAACACCCGCAAATATAGCGCCTTTTATGGTTCCTGAAACTTTTGAAACTCCTATTCTATTTCTATATTTTACAGGAATTTCCAAATATGAATAGTTGTTTTTTAAAGCTTTTAATTGCATCTCAACGGTCCATCCATAAGTTTTGTCTTCCATTTTTAAGGCTAATAATTTATGGTATTTAATGGCCCTAAAAGGTCCTAAATCTGTAAATTTTGAATTAAAGAAAAGAGACATTAAACTTGTTGCTAACCAATTTCCGAAAATTTGTGGGCTTGTCATAGACCCCTTCTCTCTAAATTCTGAAACTCTAGCACCAATTACAAAATCAATATTGTTATTTATAATAGGAGCTATTAGTTTGGTTAGCTCTTCTGGATAATCACTAAAATCTCCATCTAAAAAAACAACGATGTTCGGCTTTGTAGCTTGTTTAGAAACGTAGTTTATTCCTTTTAAACAGGCATAACCATAGCCCTTATTGTTTTCAGTTAAAACAGTGGCACCACCTTTTTTTGCAACGTTTATGGTGTTGTCGGTTGAGTTATTGCTTATTACAATTATCTCTGAAACTATAGTTGGTATTGCTTTTATTACGTGTCCAATTGATTCTTCTTCATTATGTGCAGGTATAATGACTTTAACGATGGTTTTCATAAATTAAACACTTAATTTTAGCTAAAATTGTAATACTGATAATTGATTATTTATCCTTTATTAAAGACATCAAATCTACATTATTCCCTAATAAAATATCAGTTGGATTTATTCTTCCATTTTCTGGACCATTCTCTAATTTTAAAACTCCTCTTGGGCAAACTGCAGAACAAATACCACAACCAACACAGCTAGCACGGACAATATTTTCTCCTTTTTGGGCATAAGCCCTCACATCAATTCCTTGTTCGCAATAGGTAGAGCAATTTCCACAAGAAATACATTGTCCTCCATTTGTAGTAATTCTAAACCTAGATTTAAAGCGTTGTACAATACCCATATAAGCAGCCAATGGGCAACCAAAACGACACCAAACACGATTCCCAAATATTGGATAAAAACCAGTTCCAATTACACCAGCAAATATAGAGCCTATTAAAAACCCATAAATATCTTGAATTGTTTGAGTTTTAATAGCTAAAACAGATTCATTACTTGAAAAATAGGCATACAAAGTAAACCCAGTCATGACTATAGCAAAAACCAAAACTCCATGAACTAGCCATCTCTCTAGTCTCCATGCGTTCATAGATTTATCTGATAATTGACGGTAAGGGTCTCCTAAGGTTTCAGCCAATCCACCACAACCACAAACCCAAGAACAGTACCATCTTTTACCAAAAAAGTATACCATGATAGGTACAATAACTAGTGTTAATACAATACCCCAAATTAATACGAATAATCCAAAACCACCACTGGCAATCAATTGATCTAAATTCCAGCTAAAAAAGAAGTCATAATCTAATGGAAATGCATTTTTAAAATCATACCAAGGTTTCTCAAAACGAACTAGTATTTCAGGAATTAAAAAAGCAAAAACTATTTGAAAGAATAATACGGAAGTAGTACGTAATATTTGATATTTATTATGACGGTATTTTATATACATTCTAACCGCCATTACTGTCATTACAGTACAATATAAGAACCCATATAAAAACCATTGACTAGCAAGGTTTCCACTTAGGTTTTTACTTATAGGATCTACTATGTAGGTCCAGTTTACAATATAATCTGGCCTAAAATAAAGCAGTAAATAAAAAGAAACTAAAAATATAAAAACAAGCCATCCTATCCATCCTCTATTGGTTGCTGAATTTAAAAATATACCATTGTTTTTAATTCCTTTAGGCCCTAATAAAATTACATTAGGAATTATAAAAAATAAGGATCCTATGATTCCTAATCCAAATGTTAGCCACCAAAAAAGAGATTTGTTTTCATTTACGAGCCCGATGCCAGACTTTTTTGCTAACTGATAAGAAAAACTATGGGGTTTGTCCCATATTACCTTATCCCATTCCTTGTTTTTTTTATAAATTTCATTTGATGATTCCATCGCTGAAATAATTTCAGATGAAAAAGAGAATGAGTTTGAATATTCAACCCCAACTACCTTTTCATTCATTTTCTTTATAAACAATTCGCTTTTAATTCCTTTGCTTGAGGAGAATTGTTCAAAATTACTTGGAGTGACTTTATAGTTTCCTATAAAAAGTAATGAAATAAAAATGGCGAGACTTAATATAAATAATCCTAGGCCTATTTTTTGTAATCCTTTCATATTATGCCTTCATTTTAAAAATTTGTGACCAGCTTTTTTTTCTTAATTGAATATTGGAATTATTCTCTTTATTAAATTTTTCTAAAATTTCATTTTCATGAAGTTTGTAAAATTCAGGATCAAAATTTGCATCTGCCAAATGTTCTAAAACATGATGTACGGATTGTTTTTTTGTTAAAACGGAATCGAAAAATTCATGCCGCATACGTATACCGAAGGAGTTTATTCCTAAAAATTCCTGAGTGTTTTTATCGTAATTTATATGAATGCATTTTTTGCCGTCTTTATATTCCCAATAAAAACGAGCTTCATTTTCTTTAGGCTGTGCCCAAACCCATCCATAAGTTTGGTATTCGATGTCTAAAAATTTTGCAGAATTAAACCAATGTCCAGGTTGATATTTTGTTTTGTTTTCGCAAATAGTTTGTGCTAAAGTTTCTCCCATCATTCTACCTGTATACCAAACTGCTTCAATAGGTCTTCTTTGTTCAATAGCTTCATGTTGTTCAGCACAATCCCCAATAGCATAAATATCTTTGATATTGGTTTCAAGATACCTATTCACCTTAACGCCTCTTCCTAATTCAATTCCAGAATCTTTTAAAAAATTGATATTAGGTGAAACTCCTGCCGTTAACCCAACTACATCGCATGTTATTTCTTCATCAGTTTCTGTAATTACAATAGATTTAACTTTTCCTGAGCCATTATCTTTAATTTCTTTTAAATTAACTCCAAGCCTTAAATCAATGCCATTGCTAATTATTTCTCTGTTTATCATAGCAGATTCATTTTTGGGCAATACCCCATTCCAAAAACTGGATTCTCTTACTAAAAAGGTTACAGGGATATGACGTGAGTGCAACATTTCGGCTAGTTCGATACCAATTAACCCTCCGCCAACGATTACTGCTCGTTTACAAATTTTGTTATTTGGGGCGTGTTTTTCAAGATTCTCTAAATCTTGTTTATGGTACATACCCATAACTCCATCTAAATTCTGTCCTGGCCATCCAAATTTATTGGGTTTACTTCCAGTTGCTATAATTAGTTTATCATAAGCCATAATTTCTCCATTCGAGAAAATTAATTGTTTTTCTGAATGGTTAACATTTTCAACAAATCCTTTTTTTAAATTGATGTTGTTTTTTTTCCAAAACCATTTTTCATAGGGTTGTGTGTGTTCAAATTTCATATGGCCCATATACACATACATCAGTGCCGTTCTTGAAAAAAAATAATCATGTTCTGCTGAAATAATTGTAATTTTTTTATTGGAAAGTTTTCGGATATGGCGTGCCGTTGTTACTCCTGAAATTCCGTTACCAATTATTACAATATGTTCCATAATATTAAATTTGTATTTAACTTCTGTCGGTTATAAATGTAATACCTTAATAACTATTTTTGAAAATAAAAATACACCAAGCTTTAGGTTCATAAAGTAGGGTATTATTATCGTTAGTTGTTTTATTTTGATAAACACATATGAATCTTTAATTGCAAAGTGCATTTTTGTTATATTTGATTTCTTTAAAAAACACAACCTAGCATATTTATTTAACCACAGTATTTTTTAAAAACATCATCTAATTTATATCTTAAATGGCTTTATGTTAAAAATCAGAACAATGAAAAAAACTTTACTCCTAATTAGCTTAATTGTACTTTCTATTAACGCAAACTCACAAATTGTAATTAACGAAATCAATTATAAAGATGCGATAGACTTTCCTACTAAAGATTGGATTGAATTATATAATAATTCTGTGGTAACGGTTGATATTTCTAATTGGGTTTTTAAAGATGATGATGATTTGCATGAGTTTATAATCCCAAACGGAACGACTATGGCGCCTGGTTCATATTTAGTGCTCACTCAGTTTTTAGCAGATTTTCAAGCGTTATTTCCAGGAGCTTCACCTGTTATAGGTGATTTTGTATTTGGATTTAGTGGCGGTGGAGAACTAATTCGTTTGTTTAATTCTTCAAATGAGCTAGTAGATTTTGTAGCATACGATGATTTAGATCCTTGGCCAACAGAACCCGATGGAAATGGACCTACTTTAGAACTAAGAAGTCCTAATTTAGATAATGCATTGGCATCCAGTTGGGCAGCCTCACTTGCCTCTAGTGCTCCTCACGGAACTCCTTGTCAACAAAACAGTACTTATGTTTTAGGAACTACTAGTTTTAATCAGGTTTCTTTTTCGATTTTTCCAAATCCATTAACTACTTCAACTACTATAAAGATTTCAAATAGTAATAATTCTCATCAATTAAGAATATATGATATTTTAGGAAAATTAGTTAAAACGCTAAGAATAAATTCAAATGAATTCATGCTACAAAAAGAGAATTTAGAAACAGGAGTTTATATGTTAAATATTTATTCAGAGGATGGGTCTTTTCAGGATTCAAAAAAACTAATAGTAAAGTAATTAAAAATTAAATTGAAAAATATGAAAAAGTTAATGCTTGTATTTGGGCTAGTTATGTTTGTAATGCCTATTTACAGTCAAGTTGTTGTAAATGAGTATTCTGTTTCTAACCTAGCAGGCTATCTAGATAATTATAACAGTGAAGAAGATTGGATTGAATTATACAATACAAGTGGATCTTCTGTAAATATTGGAGGGTATTACTTGAGTGATAAATCTTCAAATCCAACCAAATGGGAAATACCTGCGGGTACTATAATTTCTGCTAATGGTTATTTAGTTTTTTGGTGTTCTGGAAGAGATGAAGCTTCTGGAGGAAATTACCATACCAATTTTAAACTCAAACAAACCAAAAACACTCCAGAACATGTTGTTTTTGCAGATACCAATGGAACTATAATTGATGACTTAGAGATACAAAAAACACAATTGGAACATGCTATGGGTAGAAGTCCAAATGGTTCTTCAGATTGGAAAATATTTACAAACCCAACCAAGGGTTCTAGCAATACTGGAATTAGTTATTTGAGCTATGCATTAACTCCTGAAATGAATTTAGGAGCTGGTTTTTATTCAGGATCACAAAGTGTTGAAATTTCTAGTACCGAACCAAATTCAACAATACATTATACATTAAACGGGAACCTTCCCAACAATGGATCTACAGAATATACAGGAGTATTATCATTGGAATCAACAAAAGTTGTTAAAGCGATAGTGGTTTCAAATAATCCTGAAATTTTACCAAGTTTTATTTCTTTTAATACTTATTTTATTAATGAAAGCCACTCTTTACCTGTATTATCTACTTCAGCAGATGCATTGACAACATTACTTAATGGAAATCAATCATTGAAGCCTCATGGAACTATTGAATATTTTGATATAGATGGAAACAGAAAGGATGCTGGATATGGAGAATATAACAAACATGGCCAGGATTCTTGGCAGTTTCCACAACGTAGTTTTGATTATATAGCTCGTGATGAAATGGGTTACCATGATGCTATTAACGATAAATTATTAGAATATTCAGAAAGAGAAAGCTTCCAAAGAATAATTATTAGAGCTTCAGGAGATGATAACTATCCTGGTATAGATTCCAGCGCTCATACAAGAGATATTTTTATTCAAAAATTAGCGAATAAAAATAACCTTAATGTTGATTTGCGAAGAGGAGAACGTTGCGTTGTTTATGCAAACGGTCAATTTTGGGGAGTTTATTCGATTAGAGAAAAAGTAAGTGATGCTGATTATACAGATTTCTATTACGATCAAGATAAATATAACATTCAGTATTTAATGAATTGGGGAGGTACTTGGGCTCAATATGGAGGTCAAGATGCATTTGATGATTGGGATGAAATACACGATTTTGCTTTATCGAATGATTTGTCCAATCAAGTAAATTATCAACATGTTGCAGATGAAATAGATGTTACTAGTTTAACAGATTATATATTAATAAACTCATTTGTGGTTTGTACCGATTGGATTAACTGGAACACCTCTTGGTGGAGAGGTATAGATCCATCTGGTAGTCATCAAAAATGGGGTTATGTTTTATGGGATGAAGATGCTACTTTTAATCATTATATAAACTATACAGGTGTGCCTGACGATACTGCCGAAGCAGATCCTTGCTATCCTGAAGGAATAACTGCCGATCCAGAACAACATATTGTTTTATTAAATAAATTATTGGAGAACGAGGAGTTTAGACAATATTATATTACAAGATATATGGATTTAATGAATACTACTTTTCAAGAAGAAGAAATGATTGGTGTTTTAGAAGGAATTGAAAACTCTATTACTCCTGATATGCCTCAACATATTGACAGATGGGGAGGAAGTATGAATGAATGGCAAGATAATGTTCAAAAAGTAAAGGATTTTATTACTGACAGAATCGATTATATTCCAGGGGGTCTTAACGACTGTTATAATTTAACAGGGCCTTATGATATTACTTTAAATGTAGAGCCTGAAGGAGCTGGTCAAATACAATTTAATTCTATTACTATTGATCATGGAGCATACCCTTGGTCGGGTTCTTATAACGGAGGAATAGATATGTTACTTAGTGCAGTACAAAGTAATTCTAATTATGCATTTGATCATTGGGAACTTGATAATCATATTGTAATAGATGTTAATGCTGTAAACACTTCTTTCCTTTTAGAAGAAGCTGATAATATTAAAGCAGTGTTTACTTTTACAGGAGGTTCCGGTATCGTTATTAATGAAATCAACTATAAAGATGCTGTAGATTTTGAAGTAAAAGATTGGGTAGAATTATATAACAATTCAGAAAGTACCGTAGATTTATCAGGTTGGATTTTTAAAGATGATGATGATTTACACGAATTTATCATTCCAAATGGAACTGCATTAGCTCCAGATTCTTATATTGTTTTAGCACAAAGTTTAGTTGATTTTCAATCTAAATTTCCTAGTGTTAGTCCCGTATTAGGAAGTTTTGCATTTGGATTAAGTGGTGGTGGAGAATTAATTCGGTTGTTTGATAATTCTGGTGTTTTAGTAGATTCTGTTACGTATGATGATATGGATCCATGGCCAACTGAAGCAGATGGTAATGGTCCAACATTAGAGTTAATTAGTTCAGAATTAGATAATAATTTAGGGGAAAATTGGGATGCCTGTGCTGCACCAGGTTTTGAGCACGGAACACCAAGTGCACATAATAACGATTGTTCATTAGGAATTGAAGACTTCAGTAATGTGAAAGTGTTAGTTTATCCTAATCCAATGAAAACACAAGCTACAATTATTGTTTCTAATATTGCCTCTCCTTTAGTATTGAAAGTATATGATATGCTAGGTAGAGAAATAACAACCATGAAATCTAATTCTAATAAATTTATTTTTACTAAAGGAAATTTAAATACAGGAATTTATTTACTTAAAATTTTGACTTTAGATCATACATTAATTCAAACTCAAAAACTTATAATTGAATAACAATAAAAACACTATATGTTTGACTTTTCAAGCTTAACAAATAACCTCGAAGGATCTAGTTTAACTAATGTTGTTGTTATAGCATTGGTTTCTTTTGTGTTATCCTCTTTAATTGCATTGATCTATCAAAAGACTTCTAGAGAATTAGAAAGCCCTAGATACTTTATTCAGTCATTAATACTCGTATCCATACCTGTTGCTACTGTTATGCAGGCAATAGGAGATAGTTTAGCTAGAGGCTTAGGAATGCTAGGAGCTTTAGCCATTATTAGATTTAGAACTACACTGCGAAACCCTAGGAATATGGTTTTTATGTTTACCTCCATATCTGTTGGTATAGCTGCTGGAGTTTATGGTATTACAATTGCGGTAATTGGGACTTTAGCTTTTTGTTTTGTGGTACTATTAATACATTATTCAGATCTAAGCAAAAAGACATCAGTAATTGCAAACCTGCAATTTGATATACCTAATGATGTTTTACAACAATCAAATATGAGAGAGGAGATTGAAAATCATCTTTCAAATAATTGCATAAAAGTTAATTTATCAAAATATGCCATTAATAATAAAAAGAAAGAAGAGATAACTATTCAAATGGCTTCTTTTGAATTTAATCTTAAAATAAAAAATAAGGAGAAAGCTAGGGTACTTGTAAATGACTTATCTGAAATGAATGGAATATTTAATGTAAGAATAAATTTTAAAGAGGATTATGAAAAAATTTAATCTTATCTATTTTGTTGCAATAATGATTTGCATTTTATTATTGTATTCTTTGTTTTTTAAAGCAGATAATTCGGTAACATTCTATGGTTTTGCTGAAAATAAAGAAACTGAAATTAGCATGGATAATGCAATTGAAGTGGAAGAAATATTTGTAACCGTAGGACAGAAAGTAGAAAAAGGAGATTCTCTTTTAAATGTTGTTTCAGCTACATTACCATTGAAAATTAGTGATACAGAATATAAAATTGAAGAACTTGAAACAAAATATAACCTTTGGAAGTCAGGTTTAGATTGGAAGATTAGTCAATATACAATTGAGCTTAATGAGAATACCGGTAAAATTCAATCCCAAATAGATCAATTAAATGCAGAATTAGAAAATAATAAAAAACTTTCAAAAACTATTAAAAGTATAGATAGTGATCCAAATACTAATTATGAAATTGTTAATCCAACATTTATAAAACTAGAAGCTTTAAACGAAGCTTTAAACCATACTAAGGGAATTATTAATACTCAAATAAATAATTTAAAAAGCGAACGTTTTGCAGATAACAATCCACTATTGTCTGAAATAAGAGCTTTAGAAGTTCAATTAACACACTATCAGGAAAGAAAAAAAGAAGAAGTAATTATTGCCCCTACTAATGGATTAATTGGGAATGTACATTGTAAAGAAGGAGAAAAAATATCATCTTTTGGAGCCTTAATTTCATTTTACGAAGAAAGTCCAACATTAGTGGTAGGGTATATTCATGAAGAATTAATCTTAAAAATTAAGATCAATGATTCCATAGGTATATTTTCTAGTTCTAGGCCAGACATACAAAATAAAGGAATTGTAAAAACCTTGGGTTCAAGAATTGTTGAAATACCCCCAAGACTTAGAAAAATTAAAGAATTAAAAACATTTGGTCGAGAAATAATAATTGAAATACCACCTGACAATCCTTTTCTTCAAAAAGAAAAAGTAATCTTAAATCTTGTTTATTAAAAAGGAGATTTATGTATAGAAAATATTTAAATCCTTTAGTGTCAGGCTCCAAACAGGTTTTTCTGATTTTAATTATTGGACTTTGCACTTCAGTATCTGCACAAAAACAACATACTATAAAATCATTTTTAAGTTCGATAAACGATTCCAAACTCGTTTATATTGATTCTAGTACTACCGCTCAATTAAATGATAAAAATTATAGTATTCCCATTATAAAAAGCGCCCAATTTAGATTAGAAACAAGAAGATTTGTCGAAACCTTTCAAGAGTATTCTTTAAGAGTTAAGCCAAATAGTATTAGAGCAATATCTAGTCAAAAATATATTTATCAAAATAAAATTGAAGAAGTAAGAATAAGTAACCAAATAAAAATTAATAAAGAATTAAAAAATAGATATCTATTAATTATTGATTATGTGTTTAATGAAAAATTAATAGAATTTTATTTAATACGGCAACAGCAACTAAATGATAAATTAGAACTATTGGGTTATAGTGTTTATGATGAAAACTTTAATATTAAGGATTTAATAGAATCTGAAGAAGATTTATTGGCTGCAAATTTAAAATTAATTCAACTTCAAAAAACAGAAAAAGATCAACTATTTTATTTAAAAGAAATACTTGAACTTAAGGAAAGTTCTTTAGAAATTAATTTTGAAAATTTGATACAGCCGGAACAAGTAATTGGCTTTCAAGTTCCAGATTCTCTACCTCAAGAATTTTTGTTTAGCTCACTTCAACAAACAAAGTTGAATACTATTGAAAATGAAATGAAATTGTCAATCGCAAAATCAAAACAGTTTTTAGATTTTGTTCAAGCAAAATATAATGGAAAATCTGAAAATTTATTTGAAGATAATCTTTCATTAGGCTTAGGTATAAATTTACCTTTCTTTGGAACTGCTCGACAAGAAAAAAGCGAATATTATTTTGAGAAATTGACTAAGGAAAATGAGTTGAAGGATGAAATTAACCAACACAATTTAAAAATAATCCTTGCAAAAAATGACTATGATACTGCGGTTTTAAATTTTGAAACTTTAAATAATCAAAACAAAGAAAGTAGTGTTTCATTAGTTTATGAAACTTACAAAAAAATGGAAGGGGTCTCACCTTTGCTTTTATTAAAATTAAAGGTGATGCAAAACAAAAAGGATATAGAAATCTTAAAATTTGAACAAGAGCTTTATATTTCATTTATAGAATATTTGTCTCTAAATGAAATATTGTTTCAGAAACCTTACCTTAATTATCTTTCTGATACTTTAGAGTTGTTAACTGATTAGTGATTATTTATCCGAATACAAAAAAAATACATTGTAATTTATTATCAATATTTATTTTATAATTCGGATACATGGCTTATGTTTTTTCTTAATTTTGCCAACTCTAAACATACCCAAATAAAATTTATTTTTTGATGAAATATTATTCAATAATGGTGTTTATTTTTATTG
>Ga0307995_1002293_pt1 | contig 11225 bp, 7 predicted proteins | sample EllFjometagen262_FD_203132 | JGI IMG/M metagenome (GOLD analysis project Ga0307995, IMG submission 203132) | Marine microbial communities from Ellis Fjord, Antarctic Ocean - #262 | ecosystem: Environmental > Aquatic > Marine > Unclassified | place: Southern Ocean | collected 2014-11-02
ATTGTATCATTATTTCGATCAGATTATAACCTCAGAGTCCGTAGGTGTGAAAAAACCGAATCCAAAGGTTTTTAATTTTGCTTTAAAAAGTGCAAATGCTAGAAAAGATAATTCTTTTATGATTGGTGATAGCCTGGAAGCAGATATTCAAGGAGCCTTAGATGTCGGTTTAGATGCAATTCATTGTGTTTTTGATGATGTTACTGCTACTGGAAAAAATATTGTTTCTGTAAAAAAATTATTAGAAATAAAACAATATCTTTAAGGTAGGTTTCGTTTACAATTGAATTACTCCAGTTATGAATTTACTAAAAATATATAGTACTGCTATAATTACTATTTTTTTTCTATCGTGTTCTCAACCTTTAGATTTTGAGCAATTAGAAGAGTATACTATTAAGCCTTCTATTTCTTCTTCGTTAGTTTTTTTTTCAATAGATGCATCTAGTTTTAACACTATTATTTCGGGTATACCTACATCCACTGAGGTGAATGAAACTACAGATTTTAAACTTTTGAATAATAGTTTTATCAAACAAAATTTGGTGCAATTAGATTTTAATTTTGAAATAAAAAACGAATTTAATCGTGTCTTTTTATTAGATGTTAACTTACTAGATTCAGAAAGTAATACAATCCATAAATTATTTGAGGGATTTGAAATTAGTGGGAATACATTGAGGATAAGTGAAGAAGTGTTGCTAATTATTGAAGATTTTCCTCAGGTTGTAAATTTCACTAAAATTCAGTTTATAATTGGTTTAAAAGATACAACTGTAACTCTAGATGCCTCTAATTTGAGTAAAATAGAGTGTAAATCTTCATTAGTAATACATTTGTAATTAACTATTTAATATGCGGATAATTGTCTTAATTTTCACTTTTTTAATAGGTTTAAATTCTTTTTCACAGAATAAACAGGTTTTGTATGATTTTGCAGGCTTGCCACAAACATTACTTTTAAATCCAGGTTTAGAGATCGATTATAAGTTTCATATTGGTGTACCTTTATTGTCTGGTATTTCTTCTGAAATTGGATCTACTGGTTTTTCTCTTTCTGAAATTTTTGCTGTAAATAACAATACTATAAAAGATAAAATTAGTGCTGTTTTAAATAAAATAGATGCGAACGATTATTTAAAAGTTAATACTCAGATAGAAGTCTTTAGTGCTGGTTTTAGATTTGATAATAAAACATATGTAAGCTTTGGTTTTTATCAAGAATTAGATGCTATCGGTTATTTGCCTAAAGATGCACTTACTTTAATTAATGAGGGAAATACTAGCTATTTAAATAAAAGTTTTAGTCTTTCTGAAATGATATATAAATTAGATGTTTTAGGAGTAATTCATGCGGGAATTTCAAGAAAGGTGAGTGACAAATTAACACTTGGTGGACGATTTAAAGTGTATTCTTCAGCTTTAAATTTAGAAACAACAAATAATTCAGGAACTTTTACAACGGGGCTGGGTAATAATAATATATATATCCATCATTTAGATAATGTAAATTTAAATTTAAGGTCATCTGGGCTTATTTCTAATAATGAATATATAAGTGATTCAAGTACCTATATTGAAAACAGTCTGTTAGGGGGTAATTTAGGTGCAGGTATAGACTTTGGTTTTACCTACCACGTAACTCCACAATTACAGTTTTCTGGAAGTCTAATAGATTTTGGTTTTGTGCACCACACTAAAAATATTCAGAATAATTTAATAGTTGGTAGTTATACATTCGAAGGAATTGAGTTTGAGTTCGATTCTAATAGAAATTATTGGCAAGAACTGGATGGACCACTAAAGAAGCAATTACCAATTGTTGGTAATCAAGATAGTTATACATCCTGGAGGCCTGCAAAATTAAATGCTGCTATTAAATATAGTTTTGGAGAAAAAAGAAGTAAATATTGTTATGACAATATCTTGAAAGATTTTTACACAAATGCTTTTGGAGCACAACTTTATTCTGTAAATAGACCATTAAGACAACAATTTGCGTTGACGAGTTTTTATGAAAAATCATTTTCAAATAAACTACAAGCAAAAATAACACATACTGTAGATGGTTACTCATACTATAATATTGGTGTGGGTGTTTCTGCAAAAATATGGAAAATTAATTTTTATGGAATACTTGATAATCTAACAAAATTGTCAGATATTTCATCTGCAAATAATGTTTCTTTGCAGTTCGGTTTTAACTTGTTATTTAATTAAAATGAAAAATATAATTTTAGCACTCTTTCTAACAATAGCGAATCTTTTTGCTTTTGGACAGGAAAAAAAAGTAAATAATTACAAATTTATAGTTGTACCAGATCGGTTTGATTTTTTAAAACAAAAGAATGAATATAAGACTAGTTCTTTAACTAAATTTTTATTGCAGAAAAACGGTTTTACAGTAGTTTTAAATTCAGAGCAGTATCCTATAGCCCTAAGAGGTAATCCTTGTAGTGGTTTAAATGCCCTTGTTTTAGATAGGTCTTCTATGTTTAAGTTTAAGGTAATAATAGAGCTGAGAGACTGTTCTAATAGGTTATTATATACTTCTGAAGAGGGAGTCAGTAGACTTAAAGAGTTTAAAAAGGGTTTTCAAGAAGCAATTAGAAATGCACATGCAAGTATGAATGACATTGCTTATGAACCTTTTTTATTACCAAATATAAGTAAAGATAAAAAAGAAATTGTTATCGTAAATCCAGCTTTAGTTGAAGAGGGAAAAGAAGTTAAAATAGAGGCTGAGATTCCAGTAATAAATAGTTTGGAGGAAGCTGCACAAGCATCTCCAATAAATAATATAGTACCTGCAACTTCATTATATGCGCAGCCAAAAGAGAATGGATTTCAATTGATAAACTTAAAACCACAAGTTGTATTTGTCATTTTAAATACCAGTGTTAAGGGTGTCTTTGTAATCAAAGACAAAAACGGATTACTTTATAAAAAAGGCGAAAATTGGATTGCCGAATTTTATGAAAGAGGTGAAATAGTAGTAAAAAAATATAATATCAAGTTTTAATTTTTTTATTAATCTTAATAATCATATTTATCTTTCCATCTATTTTTTAAAATCTCTTTAAACTGATTTTCTCTTTGGTTTTCTCCTGGTTCGTATAGTTTTGTTCCAGAAATTTCGTCAGGCATAAACTCCTGGGCTACAAAGTTCTTAGGATAATTATGTGAGTATTTATATTCTTTTCCATACTCTAAATCTTTCATTAATTTTGAAGGTGCATTTCTTAAACTTAAAGGCACTGATAAATCTCCAGTTTTTCTCACTAAATCCTGTGCTTTACCAATGGCCAAATAAGAAGCATTACTTTTTGCAGAATTCGATAAATAAACTGCGCACTGACTTAGTATGATTCTAGATTCTGGATGACCGATTATTGAAACCGCTTGAAATGTATTGTTGGCAAATATTAGGGCAGTAGGGTTTGCGTTTCCAATATCTTCTGAAGCTAAAATCAACATTCTTCTTGCTATAAACTTAACATCTTCACCACCTTCTATCATTCTAGCTAACCAATATACCGCCGCATTTGGGTCACTTCCGCGTATGGATTTTATAAAGGCAGAAATAATATCATAATGTTGTTCTCCAGTTTTATCATATCTAGCTGTATTTTGTTGTATTTTAGATAATACAAGTTTATTTGTAATTTCAATTTCATCATCAACAGAAACTAATAACTCGAATATATTTAAAAGTTTTCTAGCATCTCCTCCTGAAACCTGCAGTAAAGCATCTGTTTCTTTTAATGTGATTTTTTTTGATGAAAGAAATTCGTCTTTCTCCATCGCTCTATGTAAAAGTGTCACTAAATCTTTTTTATCAAAAGAATTTAAAATATATACTTGGCATCTAGAGAGTAGGGCAGGAATCACTTCAAAACTAGGATTCTCTGTAGTTGCTCCAATTAAGGTTACCCATCCTTTTTCAACGGCTCCTAATAAGGAATCTTGCTGAGATTTACTAAACCTGTGAATTTCATCAATAAATAGAATAGGATTTTTAGCAGTAAATAAACCACCACTTTTTTTAGCTTTTTCTATAACCTCCCTTACATCCTTTACACCAGAACTAATAGCACTTAGGGTATAAAAAGGCCTTTTACTCTCTGTTGCAATAATATTAGCGAGCGTAGTTTTACCAATCCCTGGAGGACCCCAGAGTAATAAAGAGGGTATCATACCTTTTTTAACTAAATTAGTTAAAACACCATCTTTTCCCACTAGATGTTGCTGGCTAATATAGTCTTCTAATACTTTAGGTCTAATTCTTTCTGCCAAAGGTTCATTCATTTTGTAAAAATAGCAAAGTTTTATGACAGAAGTTGTTATTTTTTAATTTGGTAACATATTTGTTATTTTTGCAACTATGAACGATGAAAGTCATTTAAAAATATCAAAATCTGTTTTCTTTATACCAATAGTATATGTTGTTGGTATTTGGTTGATTTATTGGATTGAAATTTATTTTAATTTTAATTTTAATAAGTATGGGGTTTTACCTAGAGATTTAATAGGGCTAAGAGGGATTGTTTTTACACACTTTATTCATAGTGATACAAATCACCTTTTTAACAATTCTTTTCCTTTGTTTGTTTTGTTATTAAGTGTGTTCTATTTTTATAGAGATATTGCCTATAAGGTTTTAATTTTTGGAGGTCTATTATCCGGCCTCTTAACTTGGGTTATAGCAAGAGATTCTTATCATATTGGTGCAAGCGGTATTGTGTATCTATTGTTTAGTTTTGTTTTTTTTAGTGGAATTATTAGAAAACACTACAGATTAGTAGCACTTTCCTTTGCTATTATATTTCTATACGGAAGTATGATTTGGTATGTTTTACCAATTAAAGACGGTATGTCTTGGGAAGGACATTTGTCTGGGTTATTAATCGGCTTTATTTTTGCTATTTTTTATCGAGAAAAAGGACTTATCAAAAAAGAGCATCAGTTCTCAAAAACTGCATTTGATCTTTTATTTGACGAAAATGGTAATTTTGTTCCGCCAGAAACAAAAGAGGAACAGGAGGAAGAAATAAAATAAGTATTTTAATGTTTAACCGCAGAAATTATTGGTCTTATACTCTCGTAAAAGAGAGCTCCACAGGCAACTGATACATTTAACTAAGCTAATTTTTCTGAAATCTGTAATTTAGTTTTATAATTTATCAATTTAAGTATAGAGGGTTTACATCACGTTATTCAGAACCCATTACAATTGCAATTGGTGGGTTTATGTTTATATGATAAATAGAGTCTTCTGGTTTTTCTGCAGTAGAAACGTTTTTAATTTCAGCAGTTTGTAAAATATATAATATATCTTTTATGTGGTCTACTTTACATGTAGGTGTTTTAAAAGCTTTATCCGCAGAAGTTTTTATAGTTTCTGCACTTACAGGAGCACTTCCATCTTTTTGAATAATAATACCATTAAGACCTGTACATTCTGCACTCCTTATTATAACATCGAAATTTATTACATTAGAGAGTCGATCTAATACTTTAAATAATTACACTTTATTATTTTCTAAAGTTTGATCTATATGCTATTCTTAATGATGAAATTCTACTAGAGATATCTAGACAACAGTACCTTGGAGGTTTCCGTTTATACAACCTATTTAATTTTCTAAAGGGAACTAAGTTGGTAGTGATTCCTTTTGCTTTTATTATATAATGCCTTCGATATAAGGAGTATTTTATATTTTCAATTAATGTATTATAGTTTAGTTTAAAAACAAAAAAAGACTGTCTAATTAGACAGTCTTTTTAAATTTTAAGTAGGAATTATAATTAATTTACATCCCACCAAACTTTTGTTGTCATATCTCCAGGATTTGACGTAACCTTTTCTAACTGAGATGAGTTAGACTGTGTCTCAGATAAAGGATAAGGCATTCTTACAGGAATTGTATTCATTTGAGCTGCTGCCGGAGCAGATAATTGTGGAAAATCTAATCTTCTCCACTCATTCCATGCTTGAAAACCATTCATGTATAATGCAACCCATTTCTGAGTTCCAATTGAGTTCTTCCAATTTGCGGAATCATATGCGTTATTAGAAATGTACCCAGCTATTGCTGCAACATCATCAATACCCCAGTAGTTCATTGAAGCAGTAACACCATTTGCATATGCATTTGCGGCATTTCCAGTTAAAATACCTCTCTGGTATGCTTCAGCTAACAAAAACTGAACTTCTGCAAAAGAAATTATTACATGTGGTGTTGTTGCAGATCTTACATCGTCATTTGGTCTTGAAACAGTAGGTTTTAACACTGTTGCATCATTGTCTGATAAACCATATGGCATTCCTATAATATTTCCAGAAGATGCTGCTTTTGCAAACATACCTAATCTTGGATCTCCCATATTTGTTAAAGTAGTTACCAAGTATTCTGAAACTGCATAATCATCTCTATTTCCACTTAATGGACTATTATTCTGAAATAAAGGATTTGCACGAGCTAAACTAGATTCAAATGTAAATAGTGCGTTTTCAGCATTACTTGAAATTAAGTTTGTAGCTGCTAATTTGATGTATTTATCAGCTGTTGCAGGATCAACATCAACAATTCTCATTGCGTAACGCAACATTAAAGAATGAGTCAATTTTGTCCAATGAGCTACATCACCATTATAAATGATTTCACCAGATGCAAATGAAGGTGAAGAAGCAGAGAACGTAGTAGCCGCATTTTCTAACGTAGCTAGTATCCCTTTGTAAACAACTTCTTGACTATCATATGAAGGAAGACTATTATCTCCAATTGCTTCATTGTAAGGTACCTCACCAAAACCATCTGCTAAAAATGCAAATACTTGGGTAGTCATTACATCAAGAATATTCTTTTTATTAGTAATGATAGCTGCTGATAAATCTTGTCCATCAACTAAAGTTTTAGCAGCATATAATTCTTTTAAAACACTTGCGTACATTGCACTCCAAGTTCCGTTAAAGAATGTTATATCCTGATTATATCTACTATCTTCAGTATATTCTGTCTGCGACCATTGTTGAACCATCAACTGACCCCAATCGGCATTAATTGTAACACCTTGAGTACTGTTGTAAAAGTTATATTGCGCAGTAGTTAGTAATGTAGATGGTGCAACAGAAACTGCGGCATTTGGATCTACATTAAGATCTGATAAGTTGTCGTCGCATTTAGAAAATAATGCAACAGACAATAACACTAGACTGTATATTTTTATTTTTTTCATTTTTTTCATTTTTAAAATTTTGCAGAGATATTAAATCCAAATGAACTAGTAGCTGGTACTTGAGCATTTTCTAAACCTTGGGCATTTCCTGCTCCAGTAATTACTTGTGGGTCAATATAAGGTACTTCTGAATATAGAATACCTAAATTTCTACCATAAGCACTTAAGTTTAAGCTTGTAAATGGAGTTTTACCTAATATTTTAGATGGAAGTGCATAACTTAACCTTATATCTCTAAATTTAACAAAGCTTGCATCATAAACGTTTGGTGCTGCTCTTCTCCAGTATGTTTGATAGTAAGTCTGTGGATCAACTCTTATGTCATTCGCAGAACCATCGGCTTTAACACCTGGTAAAATCATACCATTTGCTCTAGCATCGCTTTCTCCGTTAAAAGAAACTGTTTCAGGATGCATTCCAGAATATTTAGACCATTGTAGTGAAGTTGAGTGAATAACACCACCAACTTGAAAATCAAATAATGCAGACAATGTAAAGTTTTTATAAGTAAAAGAAGTGTTAAAACCACCAGTCCAATCTGCGATAGCAGATCCTAAGTACACTCTATCATCAGTAAACTGATAATTACCGTTTGCATCAACTAATCTATTACCACCATCGTCATAAACATAATCTTGACCAAATAATGCCATGTATGGTAATCCTTCTTGCACTCTTAAATCTGCAGCCCAAGTATTACCAGCGTTTATACTTTCAACCACTGTGTTCCCATCTTCGTCTTTCAATAATTCAACAACCTCGTTATTTTGGCTTGTTAAATTAAGACCTACATTCCATTGGAAATCTTCAGTTTGAATTGGAGTACCTGCTATTTGTAATTCTAAACCAGAATTTTTCATTTTTCCAGCATTCAGTAATTTAGAGGTGTAACCAGTCGTAGCTGAAACAGGTACGTTAAATATTTGATCTTCCGTTATTCTATCATAGTAAGCAGCATCGATGCTTAATCTGTTATCAAAGAATTTTATTAAGAAACCAAATTCAACTTCTGTTGTTAATTCATTTACCAAATCTGGGTTTTGTTGCGAATTTGGAACAGAGTACATTGGGTTACTTCCGAAATTAGGAGTAATTGGGTTGTACACATCAGATAACCTGTATGGATCAGAGTCATTACCAGCCTGAGCAACACTCGCTCTTACTTTTGCAAAGTTGATAACACCACTATCTTTTATTGAAGATAATTCAGATAAAGCAAAACTTAAAGAAGCGGCAGGATAGAAATAACTATTATTTGCTTCTGGTAAAGTTGACGACACATCATTTCTTGCAGATAAATCTAAAAATAACATATCTTTCCAACCTAAAGTAGCTGAACCAAAGATACTATTAATTCCTCTTTCTGATGCATATGTATCAACAAGTGGGCTATCTGCAGAATTTCCAATATTAAAAAATCTATCAACTACAATTCCACCGTTAGTTTGTGCAGTTAACCTCTTAGAAGTTTGTCTCATTCTGTTAGCTCCAATAAAACCATTAAATGTGAATTCTTCAGTAAAATCCTTATTATAATTTAAACGAACTTCCATATTTGTTTCCTGAAACTTTCTTTCAGTTTCTTCGTATCTAGATCCATCTACAGATCTTAAAGGAATTCCTTCGCGGATACTAAATTGAAAGAAGTCAGTACCAAATTGAGTGGAAATCTTTAAGTTATCAGTAATTTCATAAGAAAGATTTGCATTTCCGAATACTCTATTTTTAATATCCTCTTGCAACATATTATCTCTATTCCAACTTGGGTTGTCAAAATAATTTGGTGTAGGATTGAAAGATTGTAAAACACCATTCGCATCAGTAGTTATTCCAACTGGATTCCAAGTATATTGATTTCCTTCTGAAGTATTTTGTTGTTTTTTTAATCTGTCAACATCAAGTTGTGATTGCCACCACTGAGTAAAACCTTGTAAAGGGTTAGCATTATTGTAACCTGTTACATTTCTATTTTGAGCTTCTGTTTTTACATACGTCAGAGCTACATTAGATTTAAGTTTTTCACTTAGATTGTAATTTGTATTAATATTTACAGTATTTCTTTGTAATTCACCTCCAGGCATTACACCTTTTTGATCTAAATTTGAATACGAAACTCTGTAAGAACCATTTTCATTACTACCAGATAAAGCTAAGGTATTCATAAGAGTTACCCCTGTATCAAAAAAGCTATCGTAAGAATTTTTAGGAGCAGACCAAGGTCTTGTCTCTTTATAGTTACTAGAGCCTGGATCCCATGAATCCCAATGTCTAACAAGCGTATTTGGATTAAATTTCGGTCCCCATGATCCATCTTTTGCATAGTTTGGAGCTAAATAGCTAACACCATCTTGCGTAAATTCATTAAAACCACTAGCAGTTGGATATGTTGCACCACCACCATAAGTTGATTGGATAGGAATAAGGTTTCTTACATTATCAAATGAAACACTAGAATCGAAAGAAATTCCCATTCCTTTTTGATTTTTTCCACTTTTTGTTGTAATCAAAATTACTCCATTTGCACCTCTAGATCCATACACAGCTGTAGCTGCTGCTCCTTTTAAAACAGACATAGATTCCACGTTTGATGGATCGATTTCTGATGCCGCATTACCGTAGTCATAAGCACCACCTCCAAAACCTCTTTGTTGAGAGCTTGTAGAGTATTCTGCATTACTAATCGGTACTCCATCAACAATAAATAAAGGTTGATTGTTTCCTAAGAAAGAATTTGAACCACGAATGGTAATTCTTGACGCTCCACCAAGTGATGATGGACTTCCTTGAATTTGAACCCCAGCAATTCTTCCTTGTAAAGAGTTTACTAGGTTTGGCTCTTTTGCCTTGTTAATGTCTTCTCCAGAAACTTTTTGAACTGCATAACCAATTGCTTTCTCTTTTTTAGAAACACCAAGTCCAATTGTAATTTCATTTAACATTTCGCTACCTTCCTTTAAAGTAACGTTGATTGTTTTGCTAGATCCTACAGTTTTCATTAAAGTAGTGTAACCTAGGTATCTAAAAACTAATACATCCCCTTCATTTGCTTTGATTTGGTATTTACCATCAAAATCAGTTTCTGTTCCAGTTTTAGTTCCTTCTATAATTATACTAACACCTGGTAAAAGTCCTGATACATCAGAAACTGAACCGGAAATAGTCTTTTCTTGTGCAAAGGAAATTTGCACGACCAACGCTATAAATAGCGTTAAAACTCCATTAAACTTTGTTTTCATTTTTTTGATTATTTGAATTAATTGCCTCAAATATCTAATTTTTTTTTGAATATAAACTGATAAACTGATTTAATTTTAAAAATTCACCTTATTTTGTTATAGAATAGACATGTTATTAGCCATTTATCTATTTATTATTTAATAAATTATCATAAATTAACAGAAATTTAAACATATTTCAACTTTCTCTAATTTTAGACTTAAAGATATAGCTGTTTTTTTAAAAGAAGTTTACCCAATTCACAAAAAACTGTGTATTGTTAAAATCTAGCGGATTTTTGGTATTTGTGCCAACTGCAGTATATATATTAATTTGAGAACTATTTGAATTAAACAAATAGCCAAGCCCAAAGCTGTATAGTTTTTCTTTACTGTTGGTTGTAGTAATTAATGCTAAATCTGTAATCGTATATATAAAGGAGCTCTTAGATGTTTTGTACCTAAATTCTATGTTCTGTAATAAATAGTTTTCTACAAATATGCTTTGCTCATTAAAGCCTCTAATAGATTTGTTTCCTCCAATTCTAAACAATTCATTAGCAAAATAGTTTGTAGAATTTAATAGTGCTGTTTTGTTTCTAAAGTAGATGCTATTTTTTTTATTTAAATCTAACAGGTAAGCTAGGTTAGTTGCTATTTTAATTTGCTGAGATGTATTGTTAAATGTTTTTCTTTTTCCAAAGGATGGATTAATATTTAAATAAAAAGTATTATTTCCAAAAATATCATTTTTTGGCACTTTGTATTCAT
>Ga0307995_1002295_pt1 | contig 11224 bp, 8 predicted proteins | sample EllFjometagen262_FD_203132 | JGI IMG/M metagenome (GOLD analysis project Ga0307995, IMG submission 203132) | Marine microbial communities from Ellis Fjord, Antarctic Ocean - #262 | ecosystem: Environmental > Aquatic > Marine > Unclassified | place: Southern Ocean | collected 2014-11-02
AGTGTGCCAGGTCTTCAATTACTGATAAATACACAAGTTGGATTAAAAGTAACGTATAGTATGTCTGAGATTAATTTTCAAAACGGAACATTTACAAGTGTAAATTTAGCTGCTATTGATGCAGATAATATTTCTTATCAAAGAACACATACTATAAATAATATACAGGAAACAGTTTCATTAAATCAAACTCAGATATTTTTATCATTTAAAAAGGGCTGGAAAAAAATTAAATTTATACCGGAAAAACTAGAATTAGGTCTAATTATAAATCCACTTGTTTATTCTTCTGCAGCAAGTACATTTACAGGTACAGCAGACGCAAATTATTCAGGTTATTATGAAGATTTATTTGGCTTAGTTATTGGAGATGATGAGCAGTGGGATCATTATAATTTAGGTTCATATAGTTTGGATAGTCCTGAAGCAGTTGAAATAAATAGTCCTTTTATGTCCATTTGGGAGGTTGGAGGTTTTTTAGAGTATCCATTTAAAATACAGAACTTAAGTACAGGCGTAAATCTTGGAATAAATTATATAATAAATACAAAGCCCTTAGCTGAAGCAACTGAAAATGAAATAAGTACTAATAGTCAGGAATATAAAAGTATTATTTCAAATACCGAGTATTTAAAAATAAACGATGGAGTACAAATAAGTATTGGTTTTTTTATAAAATTTTAAATTATGAACTATAAATGTAAAGAATGTGAACATGAATTTGAAGGCTTGTCCTTTATCAATAAATGTGAGAAATGTGATTCTGGTAATATTAAAAGAAACACTCAAAATTCTTCAAGTACTATTTGGATTATCTTACTTATCTTATTAATAGGAATCAGTCTTATCGTCTATAATTTACTGAACAAAAAAACGCATTCCTCTGAAGAAACCATTTCTTATTCTTCAGTATTTCACAAGATAACAAATGGGAATGAGATTAATTTCTTTTTAGTTGAAGCTTCTGAATCTGATACAATTAAGTATGACCACAAGGAACATAATTGGTTAAAACTTGAGATAACTCAAGGAACAAGAAAGTATACTTTAGAGGATAATACTATTTATCCTTGTAATGGATTGAGTATCAGATATGAGTGGGCAAAAACAGATTCAATGAAAACAGATAAAACCCATGCTTATATTGATAAGTCTGAATTTTCTGAGGATTTTTCCCCTTCAAATAAAGCAGAATGTCCTGTCGAGTGGAAAATAACAATGGTTTCAGCACGACTTGATGATTCTTGTAATTTCATAGTGACTACAGATCATCCTGATAACCTACAACCAGAGTTGTCAGAAAGCACTAAAAAAGAGCTAAGATCTGCCGGAGTTTACGAATCGGATATTAAAACATTTAAGGACACGGACTTATCTTATTACACTAAAGGTAAGAAAATTATTAAAATCTCAATAAGTGGGAAAAATGGTCCTTACGAGTTTAGAAATAAATGGAAATTTGAAAGGGGTATGGAACTTGTTGATATTTGGGCAGTTGCAATTGATTTTCCTAATGATACAAAGCGATATGATTTCCCAGTAGTTTTTGATACAACTTGCTTTATAACTGATTCAGTCGTAGTTGAGGGTAATGAAGTAGTTGCTGGTGAAATTGAAAGAAAGATCGATTTCCAAGCACTTAACGAAAAGAAAAAACAAGAAGTCATTTCTCATTATTCAGGTATATTAAATGATGTGGAGAATAATTGGGATGGAGTGTATAAATTTTCTGGTGATGTAGTATTAAATGGAGAACCTCAAAAATCATTTCCTGGTGATGTTATGTCTGCTATTGATGATGGAAAAAGGGTTGTAGTTAAAGATGTGATTTGTATACAAGGAAACGTAGTTAAAATAATTTTGGAAATAAAATAGATGATAAAGCGATTAATAATTTTATTAGTAGGATTGAACTCTTTTGTGTATGCACAAAATGAAGTTCATTTTGTTTATGTAGATAATTATAAAACTATCAAAAATAATAGTTTATTAAAAAATGAATTAGATAAAGTAGCACACAAAAAAAATATTGAATTCCTACTTTATTATAGTGATGGTAAGAATGCTTTTACTACAACAGATTTGTCAGAATATGATAGCAAAATTGACAACATACTATTGAGTCAAATCAGAAGGCCAAGTCAAAAGGATGATATTCGCTTTTTTAGTAAAAAAATTGATAATAAATTTGGTGATTTTCTTTCCCCTGGAGAGGGTATAAAAAAAGGAGAGTTACATTTTCATTTCTTTTTTGATATTGAAACATGTAAAAGGTACAGATACGACAAAAAATTTGTCAATAAACTATTACTCATATACAATCTAACTAACAGAAATGGCTTAAATAATAATTGCTTTGTTCATTATCATATTAATTATGAAGATTCTCAATCTGATTCACTTTATGATAATTACTTAAAAGAACTTAAAAGTAAAAATACAACCATAAATACCTATTAAAATGAAGAAGATACTATTAATATTTTTTGGATGCTTATTAAGTAACATATTGTTTGCGCAAAGTGCAGATGATATGGGAGTACTTAGAATACCAGATAAGTTTAATGATTATGTATATGAGCGAGAAATGAACGATATATATGATGGTGCAACTGCACTTGATTTAATTGTTAAAAGTGCAAAGATTGATGTGCCATGGATTGTTTATAGTGATAGAAGCAAAAATGCAGTATTGGATGCTCCAGATGGGTATAAACAAGGCGTATTAGATATAGGAGATAGACTACATGTGTTTAAAGTTCAGGGCTCATGGTTGAAAGTAGGCTGGGTGTCAAGAGAAGATGGTGAATGGAAGAAAGAAGTGAGAGGATGGATACATGCTAATAAATTAATTTTATCTCCTTATGCTGTATTGGGTGTAACTGGCGGGCCTAAGAAAGGAATGATTTTAACTTCCATTTCAGATTTTAATCCAAAGGATGATTTAACGGAGATATTATCAAAGAAACATTTTTATAAAGATCCAGAATGTAAAGAAGATGATAAATCAGGAAATAAAGCAAGAAAGTTCCAATTTCTTTTTATCTTGAAATCAAATACCAATTCAGTACTAATGTCTTATTCTGACAATTTGTCTTTAACAAATAAATCAAAATCAAATATCAGAGGATGGTTGCCGCACGGTAAGGTTACAAAATGGGAGCATAGAGTTTGTTTAGAACCTCATAGCACAGTAACAAATGCAGAGGCGGTTAGGGCATATAAAGGAAAAAAATTATATGTAATAGATGATGAAGGGCATTTTGATAGGTTTCTTGATCAAGGTTCATTACCAAATGATGAATGGGCAATTAGAGAAATAGAATTAATTAATAGGCGTCCTTTTGCCTTGCAAATGAGAATGCCTATTCTTCCTTGGAAATATGAAACTGCAAAGAAAAAGAAAGTTGCAGCTATTGCCCAAATGGTTACAAAGGCAATTGAATGTGATTGCCCTGATGGCACTAAAAGTGAAGAATGTTGTGATGAACAAGAAAAAGATAGTAAAACTGAAAAAGACTTGCAAGATATTTTAGCTAAAGCAACTACTAAATTAAGTAATATTAAAACTAAGATGAACACTATTAATTTATTGTTTGTTTTAGATGGAACAAGGAGTATGGAGAAATATGGCCCTGCAATGGCAAGAAGTATAAAAGAGGTAATTTTAAAGAAAAAGGCAGATGGCACAAATGATCAGTACAGATTTGGACTTGCTATCTATCGGCATTATGATGATGAGGAAGATTCTAAACACCCATTATTTGAATTTATCCCTTTACAAGGAGAAGAGTATGATATTATCGAAAAATTAGAAAATATTACCTATGATTCTCATAATGGACCTCATGAAGAATCGCATTATTATGGAATGAAAGAGGCAATCAATAGAGCAAAATTTGATAAAAAACAAACTAATATTATCGTATTAGTTGGTGATGCAGGAAACATAAAAATTGATGAGAGAGGAATTCGAAAAGATGAAATAATCAATCTTTTGTATGAAAAAAATATTAGCCTTCTTTCCTACCAAGTTAATTTTTTGGATCATAAAGCCTATGGTGCTTTTAATATGGATGTGTTTTCTTATATGAAAAAAACTGGAGAAAAACATGTGAAAGATAGTGAATTTTATAAAAAATGTGATTGGGAAGATTTAGGAGATAATACTATCAAACTTACTTTTCAATCAAAAAATGTAAAAGATGCATATGAAGAAGATTTAATTCCAATGTTTGGTAAATTTAAATATGCTAACAGGGGAGATAAAATAGATGTAAACTTATTTGAAAGAAATCTGCAAACTTCTTTAAATGAATATCTTGATATGCTAGAAGATTTAGAAGGTAAATTAATAAGTGTGATTGATTTAGATGCCCCTGACAGGCAATCAGAAGACGGTCTAAATGAAGAAGATGCAGAGCCTCTTGATGTATTTACAGAAGCTTTTGTAGAATTTTTAAGAAAACAAGGATTTTCAGATATGGATATTGAGATTTTGAAAAGGCAAGGAGAGATATCTGCACATGGTTTTCTGTCTTTAAGAACCGGAGGTATTGATGTTGATGCTTTTTTCCCAGTGATTTTTATATCAAAAGACTTTAAGGATGTTTTGAATAAGAGATTAGAAGCTTTAGCTGGAAGACCAGATGCAACAGGTGCAGAAGCAAGAGCGTACTTATACAATTCAATGATTGATATTGTTAAAGCAATTATGGGAGAAGAAACTTCAAAACAAATGATTGAGAAAAAGACATTCAATGAAATTTGGCTACAAATTTTAGGTGTAGAATTTGCTGGTAATTCATTCTTAAAAGGCATGGAGATTTATAAAATAAAAACTGAACTTGATGATGATGAGTTTATGAATTTTTATGTAGATTTTGCAGAACAAGTTGATGAGTTTATTCAAGCAGAATATGATGATGATTTTTCTAGATGGGAAAAAGCAGGACAAACTTATTATTGGATTCCTTTAAGTGATGTGCCTGGTTGTGAGTGATATTCTTTTTGAAATAGAAAAAATTAATTGTAGTTATAAAACTTCTAGAAGAGCAGTCTTAGAAATAGAAGAACTAATAATTAATAAAAATGAGGTTGTATTTATTATTGGTCCTTCAGGTGTAGGTAAAAGCACTATACTCGAAACATTAGGATTAATGAATAATACAATTAATTCAACTTCCTCTTCAAAATTTAATTTCTGCCCTAATAACTTTTCTATAGACATGAGGAGGATTTGGGAAAAAAAAGAAAGGGAGTTGTCTGAAATGAGAAGGCATTTCTTTAGTTTTATTTTTCAATCCGATAATCTTTTTTCATCACTTACTGGTTATCAAAATATCATAGCAAGCTCATTGATTGAAGGAACGGATAGTAACTTGGCAAAAAGAAATGCAAGAATTGTATTAGAAGATATACTTAAGGATTTAAATTCAAAGGACCAAGAGGATTTCAGTATTACAGAGATGTCAGGAGGACAAAAACAAAGGATATCTTTTGCTCGTGCAATTACTTCAAACTATCAAATACTTTTTGCTGATGAACCAACAGGAAATCTAGATTGGTACAATGCAGAGTTATTAATGGAATACCTTATAAAGTCTTTAGCAAAGTCAAGCGGATCTTCAGCTATTATTGTGTCTCATGATATAAAACTTGCATTAGATTTTGCTGATAAAATAATTTATATTGACAAATATTCAGAAAAACTAAATAATGAAGAGTTCTATTATGGTAAAATTTCTAAAGATTCAGTTTTTATTAAAGGTAAAGAAAATGGAGATTGGAGTTCTAATAAACAATCATTTAGCAGAGAGAAACTAGAAAAAGAGATTAAAATGAAGTTTAAAGGTGATTCCGAAAAATTGAAAATCAAAGAAGTGCTATGAAGATAATTGATTTTATTAAAGAGATAGGTGTTCCTGAGTTTAAATCTATTATTGGAAATATAGATATTAAAGGAAAAACCATTTATGGAACTAATATAGTTCTTTTAGTTGTAATATTATTTCTCTCCCTTCTTGCTTTAGGCATTGCTGAAGGCTCATTAAGTTACCTTAAAACTAAAATGGAAGATCCTTATGTTAATTTTATTGACATACCTAAGCCTTTTCATCAAGAAAAAAAATCTGAAATAATTAATAAGAAAACCCTTGAAAAGGATATTGATTCAAGAAATTTCACTTTTTTGATAGATAAGAAAACAAAAAAACCTTCTGTTTTTGAGACTAGGCAGAAGAGTATAAGATTTATACACAAGAATAATGAAGATGATTTATCCGGTTTTATTTTAAAAACAGATAACATTTTTTATGAAAGAATTATCGAGAAGAAGAGCAACCCTAGTAAGAATATGCTTATTTCAGAAAATAGATTTCATAATGATAGTTGGGGTATTATTGTAACAGAAAGTTTTTTAGATAATTTTGATATGGACCTTTCTACACCTTATATAAACATATCGCATGCAAAAGATACTTTTCCCGTTCCTATTGCTGGTGTTGTAAAGCAACTAAGAAGAAAACAAGAATTTATTTTAAGTGAGAAATTGTATTATTTATTAACTAAGCAAAGCGGGAAAATTAAAGAGATATTAAATGATAATAATCAAGCATATATAAGATATTTTATTCCTGGATATGAGGTTATTCCAGATACATTGAAAAAGTTAGGGTTTTCTGAACAATTTAAATCTTCCAAAAGGTCAATCTCTCATGTTAAAGGTATGATTATTGAGTCGCCTGATATTGAGAATTACATTTCATCTTCTTTTTTAGTTGACAATAGTAAACTTAATGCAACAAGGATATATAATCTTGATGCGATAGCTCTTAATTTAGAAGGTTTAGCAGAAAAGATAGATCCTGAGTGCTATACCGTTCTTTTTAATGATTTAGAAAAAGTAGCTGTATTTGATAAATACATTAAAGCTAGATATAATATTGAGTTGGATAAAAGCACTATTGAAGATAAGAAGAATTTTAGTTTTTTTAATAATCTTTCTATACTCCTTTCTTTTGCAATAATATTATTTTCTATTATTTCTATTGCATTTTTTACACTCAATTTATTATTCTCGCACATTAATAAAAATAAAAGAAATTTAGGTACTCTTAAAGCTTTTGGCTTACCTAATAGCAATATAGTTGTTTTATATTCTGTAATAACACTTTTATTAGTTTCTATTTCATTTACTGTTGCATATTCATTAAGCAGAATTTTGGGTCAATCTTTTCTTAATCTTTATATTCATTGGAAGGATATAGATTCAGCTAACTATATAAGTGAAGTAGTATTTGTTAATTATAATATTAAACAGTTATTAGGATTTATGGTTGTAGTGCCAACAGTATGTATATTGATTGGATTATATTTAAAGTTATATAAAGTAACACCTGGAGATTTAATTTATGAACGTAAATAATATGAAAAGAATATACTTAGTTTTTTTAATTTGTTTTTGTGCATCTTATTCCTTTGCACAGGAAAAGGAAGACAAGATTTTCTATTATGATACAGATTGGAATAAAATATCCTCTAAGAAAGATGCTTCCTACGCAAGGCTTATAACATTCTATGAAAATGATTTCCATCATCCTGTTGGTCTTGTTAAAGATTATTATTTAGCTTCAGGGAGCTTACAATGGGAAGGAAAATTTTCTTACTATGACATAGAGAATGAAAAAAATAATAGAGAACAAGGAAGGGTGATATGGTATTATGAAAATCGTCAGAAGAGTAGAACAAGTTTCTTTGATAATGGAGAACTGTATGGTGTTACTAAATATTGGCATGAGAATGGAGAGCTTGAATCTGTATTGAATTATAAAAATGATAAAATAGAAGGTGCAGTTAAGAGATATGATGCTGCCGGGAAACTTGCAAGTAAAAGCGAGTATAAGTCTGGAAAGTTAGATGGAGTTTATGAAACATACTATCCAAATGGTAACATTAAAATGATCTATAGATATGAAAATGGAGAACAATCTGATAAATATGCTATAAGATATGATGAATATGGAGGATGTAAAATGGTAGCAGAAGATTATTTTATAAACAATAAGAATAATTGGAGAACAGGAGAGGGTAATGATGGAAATTCTAAGTATGATTTAGATGCTACTAAAGGAGAATATTCAATAACCTCAAATGTTGATAATGGCTATATTAAATGGGAGTTTACTAATTTTGGAGTTAATCAAGGGCTTAATCCCATTGCATTCTCTTTATCTAATTATGTTGTTGAGGCTACATTAAAACAAGTTAGGAGAGGTACTAATGGTGCATATGGAATTTTCTTTGGAGTTAAAGATTCAGATAATTATATGTATTTTAAAATATTTGAGAGTGATGATAAAGTTTCATGTAAAGTTATAGCAAAGAATGATGGTATTTTCAAGGACTTATCAGATTGGAAGGAAATAGAATATTTTAAGAAAAATGACTATAATAAATTTCAAATAAGACAATCTGTAAATTATGATGAAAAAGATAAATTCGAATCACTAACTTTTAAGTTTATAGTAAATGGTCATGAAGTCATGGAAAGTTATGCATCTTTATTATCTGGATTTAACTTTGGCTTTGGAGTTTCTGGAAGTAACACTCGTCTTTCAGCCAATTATCTTAATATAAGATATCCTTGTCAAGGAGAATATAAAGGAACAAAAAAGAATCAGAACAATTGTAAAGGTTCTGGCACTGGATTTGCAATAAATAAACAAGGATATATTGCTACAAATTTTCATGTTATTGGAGATAAAGAAACTGGCGAGATCTGTGAGGATATAAAAGTTACAGGTATAAATGGTAACTTTGAAAAGAGTTATGTAGCTAAAGTAATTATTGAAGATAAAAGTAATGATTTAGCTATATTGAAAATAGATAAATGGCTTGGGGATATTCCATATGGTTTTCCAAAAACAACGATGACTCAAGGTTATGATGTTTATGCTTTAGGGTATCCCTTAACTGCGATGCTTGGTAAGGACATTAAGTTTACAAATGGAAAAATAGGAGCGCTTACTGGTTTTGGTTCAGATCCAACCTATTACCAGCACTCTGCTCCAATACAGCCAGGTAATAGTGGAGGGCCATTGTTTAACAATAAGGGAAATCTTATTGCTATTAATACTTTAAGCGTTAATCAAGAATATGCAACAACTGAGGGGGTTTTTTTTTCAGTTAAGGTTAGATATTTAATAAATTTAATGGAAGATATAAGTCTTTCTAATCTAAATAATACAATTTTACAAAATTATAATGTTCCAGATCAAGTTTCTAAAAGTAAAGAATTTGTTTATTTGATTGAAGTAGGATTAACTAATATAAAATAAAAAGCTGACATTTCTACAACAAGGAGAAATATTTTAAATGGAAAGAAACCATCAGAACAATATAAATTGATAAAGAATTATATATATTTGATACTGGTTAAAGATTAAAATAAAGACATGGAAATTTATCACATACTTATAATAGCAGCAATTTTAGCATTTACTATTGAAATGTTTACGGCTTCTTTTTTTGCAGCTTCTGTTGGAATTGGATTCTTATTGGCCGCTATTGGTAATTATTTTGATGCAACAACAGAATGGCAGATTTACATATTCACATTTGGTGTTATTATTTCATTTTTTGGGATAAGACCACTTTTTAACAAAATTGCTTATAACTCAGATAGTAAACAAACAAATCAGCATGCTATGATTGGTAGGACTGCTATTGTTGTTGAAGAAATAAATGAAAAAAACAGAACAGGTCTTGTAAAACTTGATGGTGATATATGGAAAGCAAAAACAGCAAAAGAAAACTCAATTATTGAGATGAATAGTAACGTTGAGGTATTAAATATAAATAGTGTAGTATTAACAGTTAAAATGATTAACTAAAAAAATAAAATTATGGAAATTACAGGGACACTAATGATTGCGGGAATTCTTGCATTATTTATTTTACTTTTTGCAATATTAGGATTTAAGATTGTTCAACAATCACAAGTAATTATAATTGAACGATTAGGAAGATATAATAAGACACTTGAAGCGGGTGTAAATATAATTTGGCCAATTATAGATAAGCCAAGACAAATTTACTGGAGAGATGTTCGAGATACTCTTGTTGGGGAAACAGTTGTTAGATATAGATTATTTTCAAAAATAGATATAAGGGAAACAGTGTATGATTTTCCGAAGCAAAATGTGATTACAAAAGACAATGTAAATGTACAAATCAATGCATTATTATATTTTCAAATCATGGATCCTGTTAGGGCAATTTATGAAATTGAAAATTTACCTGATGCAATAGAAAAATTAACTCAAACTACTCTTAGAAATGTAATTGGTGAATTGGAACTTGACCAAACTTTATCTTCAAGGGACGTTATTAACTCAAAATTACAAACTATTTTAGATGATGCAACTAATAAGTGGGGTGTTAAAGTGAACAGGGTAGAGTTACAAGATATCAATCCTCCTCATGAGATACAAGAAGCAATGAATAAACAAATGTATGCTGAAAGAGAAAGAAGAGCTCAGGTTATAGAAGCGGAAGGACAAAAAGCAGCCGCAATATTATCATCAGAGGGTGTGAAAATATCTCAAATTAATAAGGCTGAAGGCGATAGAGAGTCTAATATCTTAATGGCCCAAGGAGAAGCGCAAGCTAAGATTTCTATAGCTCAAGCTGAAGCGGAATCTATTAAATTAATAAGTGAAGAAATTGATAAAAAAGGAGATCCTATTCAATATCTTATTGCGGTAAAGTATATTGAAACTCTAGAAAAAATGGTGTCTGGTGATAAAAATAAAACTATTTATATGCCATTTGAAGCTACCGGAGTTCTTAGTTCTTTAGGAGGAATTAAAGAATTATTAGTCAAATAAATTCACAGCAAAGATTTTTTATTTTTCTTGTTTTACGTCTTCATACCAAAGTGGAATAATTTTGTGTAAAGTTAGTAAATAGTTTTCGCTTTTCATAATTAGGCAGATTTCAAAGTCTGCTCTTTTTTATTATATTTGCTGTGTAACTCTGATGCATAAAATAGTGAGGGACCTATTCGGGTACCTTTTGAGTTGTCTAATCTAGTAGAATGTAGTACTGCTACCCCGACACATTTTCCCCTAAATATTAAATGAATTGCAATAGCAGTTCATTTTTTATTTACCGGAATATCAAGTAGTTAACTCCAAAACTATATCTAATTTATATACGTGTG
>Ga0307995_1002296_pt1 | contig 11219 bp, 11 predicted proteins | sample EllFjometagen262_FD_203132 | JGI IMG/M metagenome (GOLD analysis project Ga0307995, IMG submission 203132) | Marine microbial communities from Ellis Fjord, Antarctic Ocean - #262 | ecosystem: Environmental > Aquatic > Marine > Unclassified | place: Southern Ocean | collected 2014-11-02
CATCAAAAATATATACGGTTACTTTTTCTAGGTTTTCTTTATTTATTTTCTCTGCTGATATGATTTTAAAGCCAAATTCATCAATTTCTTTTATCCAAACTCCATTTTTATTTATTGAAATTAAATGATCTACATCTCTTGCGTATTGCGCCTTTTCCGTTTCGTAATACTTGACAAGAGAAGAAGTTACTGGATTTATTATAAATAAAAAAAATACACCCAATATAAAAGAAAAAGTAGATACAATTGCAATTATTTTCAAGTTTGAATAACCAAAAAGCTTTATTAGCAATAAATCTTTTGAAGATCTTAAGTTCAAAAAATACACCATTGAAGATAAAAAAATTATGAAGGGCAGAAGCTCTAAAATTAAGGTTGGGACATAAGATAATGATAAAATTATTGGCAAAGCAAAAGACAAATTTAAATTTTTAAAAAATTCAATTTCTTCAAATAAATTCAGCATTACGCCCAAAGAAAGAAAAATTAAAACAGTAGTAAAAAAATTTTTAAAAAATTTAAAAATTAAATATTTATTAATAATCTTATTCATTTTATAATTTTTTCCGTTGTTATTTTTCTTAGCAAACAGATATAAAGAAGAAATGTTGTTATTATAGGTATAGCAAAATAAGTGATCGCCACCGACAAAGATAAACCTGTATATTTTAAAAGAATTTCAGCAAGAATTAGTATTGTAAAAGAGAAAATAAAAAGAACGTATTTTCTTAAAAAATTATATGTTTTTTCTTTTTTATAAATCAATAAGAAAGAAGTTATTATGGATACTAATGGAATATATAAAGGTGTTACTATGCGTCTAGAGAGATTTTGTATTGCTTCATTTTTAGAATTTTTAGAACAGTTGTTCACCTTTAAATTTTCATTTAATTCAAGAACACATACTAACAATATACTACTGGCAGTTTCTTGAATTTTTGGCTGTTTAATTGTTCTTGTTGATATTTTATTCAGGCTTAGTTCAGTTTTTTCAAATAAAATATTTTTAATTTCATTGTTTAGAGTTAAAGTTTGTATAGATCCGTTAAATAAAATTAACTTACCGTTGGAAAAGTAACCTTTTTTTGCAATTATTGTTGTATTTTTTTTTTTACCAATTTCATTTGTAATAGTATTTAAATTTCCACCATCATCTTTAATAAAAATATCTAGTAATTCATTATTAGCATTTTTTTTGTTGATATAAAAAGTTAAACCTTTAAAGGAATCGATAAAGTCATTAGATCTCAAAACTGTGTTGATATCTAGTGTTGCTCTTTCACTTAAAAGAGATCTAGACTTATTTAATAACAAAGGGTTAATAAAAAAAGACAATGCAAGTTGAAATAAAGTTACGTAAAACCCGATTAATAAAAAAATATTAACAATTTTTATTTTAGCTAACCCAGTAGTCCATAATATTAATAATTCTTGTTGTCTTTCAAATTTTATAATGGAGAGGGTTAACGACAAAAGAAATACTAACGGTACAAATCGTGCCATAATAGTTGTAATATTTAATATAGAGTACTTAAAATAAATACTAGAAGCGTATCCATCCTCAACCATCAAGTCTAAAAAATTAACCGCTTTTACTACCCAGGCTATAGCAGTGAAGGTTAGTAAAATAGTTATAAAGTTTTTAAAAATTTCATTAAAAAAGTAGTTATAAATTTTGTTTTTAAACATTAAAATTTGCTGTATATTTAGCCCAACTTTCAACAAAACTCAATCTGCGTTGGTCTATAAAGGCTAATTTTTCTCATTGAAATTGGTTATATTTATACATATATACCATTCGACTCTAAGAGAGCGCATTAAAAAAAATTTATGTCTATTAAGATTAACTATTCAAACAAAGCAATTAACAAATCTTCAAACAATCTTGTCTTTTTTACCGATGAAAAATTCAATATTAGCAACTTAAAAAAATATATTTCTAACACCGAGTTCTCGTACATAAAGGATCTGTTGAAAACCAGTGATTTAGAAAAAAGTATATTTGTTTTTGAGATCAATTCAAAAAAAAAGATAATTTTAATTTCTATCAAAAAAGATTTAAAGAGCTTTGATGTAGAAAATTTAGGTGCTGAATTTTATAGATATATAAACTATGGAAAGAATAGTGAGTACTTTATAAACTCTGACAGCATAATTGGTAAACACGAAAATTTTACAGATTATTTTTTACATGGATTAAAACTTAAATCTTATGAATTCAATAAATATAAAACAAAAAAAGAAACAAGACTTATTTCTATAAATATATTTAGAAATAAAAATAATTCTTCAATTAAAAATCAATTAAAATTTAAAGCCCTGGAAGAAGGAATTTTTTATGCAAGAGATTTAGTTTCTGAGCCAGGGAATATTCTTCATCCAGATGAGTATGCAAAAAGATTAAACTCTCTTAGGAAAGATGGTTTAAAAGTAAATATATATGATGAAAAAAAATTGAAGAAATTAGGTATGAATGCTTTGCTTGGCGTGGGGATGGGAAGTATCAGAGGATCATATCTTGTAACAATGGAATGGAACGGAGCAAAAAATAATTCTAAGCCTTTAGCATTTGTTGGAAAAGGAGTGACTTTTGATACTGGTGGTTATTCATTAAAACCAGCAAAATTCATGGAAGACATGACCTATGATATGGCAGGCTCTGCTGCTGTAGTTGGTTTAATGAAGAACTTGGCATCAAGAAAAGCAAAAATTAATGCTGTCGGCGTTGTAGGGCTTGTAGAAAATATGGTAAGCGGTGATGCTCAAAGACCTGGAGATATTGTCAAATCTTACAGCGGTAAAACTATAGAAGTATTAAACACAGATGCAGAAGGTCGATTGGTTTTAGCTGACGCATTAACTTTTACTGAAAAAAAATTTAAACCAAAATTCATAGTTGATTTAGCGACCTTAACCGGTGCAATCATAGTATCATTGGGATCGGAATACGCAGGACTTTTTTCAAACGATGATAAGTTATCTAATCAAATTTTAAATGCAGGTGAGAAGGTTGAAGAGAAATTATGGAGAATGCCTCTTCATAAAAATTATGATAAACTTATGAACTCTAAAAACGCTGATATGCAAAATATAAATTATGTTGGTGGAGCAGGATCAACAACAGCAGCTCAATTTTTACAAAGATTTATTTTAAATAAAACTCCATGGGCCCATTTAGACATTGCTGGTATGGCTTTTTCAAAATACGGTGGTGCTTTAAATTCAGGCGGTGCAACTGGATTCGGAATAAGATTATTAAATCAATTAATAGAGGAAAATTATGAGTAGCATAGAACAAACTCTGTCAATTATTAAACCAGATGCAGTAGAGAGAAATCTTACTGAAGATATTAAAAAAATTTTTATCGAAAATAACTTAAAAATCATAAATAGTAAAAAAATACACATCTCTAAAGAAGAAGCTTCTGAATTCTATAAAGTTCATCAAGCAAGACCTTTTTATAATGATTTATGTGCCTATTTATCATCAGGACCTATACTTGTTATGACATTAGAAGGTCAAGGTGCTGTTGCTTTAAACAGGAAGCTAATGGGTGCAACCAACCCTAAAGATGCCGATCCTAATACTATAAGAAAGCTTTATGGCATATCAATTGATAAAAATTCTGTACACGGATCTGATTCTGTTGAAAATGCTAAAATAGAAATTGATTTTTTCTTTAAAGATTAATTCATCTAAAAATATTAAATATAGACTCAGAGTAAGCCCTATGTTCTGCAGCTTGAACTTTTGCTTTTAAAGTTTCTTCAGTATCACTAGGTTTAATACTCACTTTTCTTTTCAGAATTATTTTACCTGAATCTAATTTATTATCGACATAGTGAACTGTGCAACCTGTTAGTTTTTCCTTATTATTAAGCACTCTTTTAAAAGTATTAAGCCCCTTATATTTAGGCAGAAGAGATGGGTGTAAATTTATTATTTTTTTATTAAATCTATTAAGAAATTTTTTATTTAAAATTCTCATATATCCAGCTAGACAAATTAAAGAAATTTTTTTTTTGTGAAGCTCTGTTAAAAAAGTTTCTAAATCTATTATTTTATTTAAATCTAAAACACAAAAAGGAATTTTATATAATTTTGCAAATTTTAATCCTTTGGCATTTTTAGTATTACTTAAAACATAGTTAATGTTTATTGGAAAATTTTTCTCTCTTGAACTTTTTATTAATGCTTTTAAATTAGTTCCTGTTCCAGAAATAAATATACAGGCATTTTTTTTTACCATTTAATTTTGTTATACACATTTACTTTATTTTTATTTTTTGAAATAAAACCTATTTGATAGGGGGCATAATCTTTAGAAAAATACTTTTTTATTTTATTTATATTTTGCTTTTTTACAATTAAACAAAATCCAACACCACAATTAAAAGTTTTAATCATTTCATGATCAGTAACATTATTAGATTTTATCCATCTAAAAATATTTTTTGTTTTAATTTTAGATAAATCTAAATTTAAACATAAATGATCAGGAACTGATCTATGCAAGTTGTCAACTAATCCACCACCCGTTATGTGAGCTGCACTATGCACTAAATTATTTTTAGCTAAGTTTAAAATCTCTTTAGTATAAATTTTAGTAGGGATTAAGAGTTCATCTTTTATTTTTTTGGTAATTTTTTTATTTTTTAAAATTGATCTCACTAAAGAATATCCATTAGAGTGTATTCCACTAGATGGAATAGCTAATATAGCATCACCATCAAGAACATTCTTTTTATTTAGTAATTTTTTTTTAGAAACAATACCAACGGAGAAACCAGCTAAATCAAATTTATTCTTATCATAAATTCCAGGCATTTCAGCTGTCTCGCCACCAATAAGACTACAATCAGATATGTTACAACCCTTAACAATCCCACCTAGAATTTTTTTTAACTTATTAAATTTAATTTTCCCTACGGCAATATAGTCTAAAAAAAATAGAGGTTTAGCACCTTGAACAATTAAATCGTTCACACACATAGCAACTAGATCTATTCCTATTGTGTCAAATTTATTAAATTTATTAGCTAGATCTATTTTAGTCCCCACGCCATCGGTGCTTGAGACGATCAAGGGGTCTTTTATTTTTATTTTACTAATATCAAAAGTCGATCCAAAAGCCCCAATATTATCTTTATTTAAGTATTTACTCTTTTTTTTAACATTTTTTTTTGAAATCTTTGCAATATGTTCTACAAAGCGGTCAGCTAAATTGATATTAACTCCACTTTTTTTGTAGGTATTTTTTGTTTTTTGCATGAATAAAATGATAATTATTTAAAATGAATAAATTTTTTATTATATTGAGCATAATAGTCTTTCTATTTAAAACTCAAACAGTTTTTTCAAATAATTTAATTTATGATGTTAATAATATTGAAGTAAGTGGCAATATAAACAATAATTTAGATAAAAAAAAATTAATTCAATCTGCTTTTCAAAAAGCATTTATAGTTTTTGCTAACAAAACACTTCTTAGAAATGATGCCATAATCTTATATAAAACTAATATTAATATTATCGAAGATCTAGTATTCGCATATCAAATTATTAAAAATGAAAAACAAGATAATAAAAAAAATATTTTAACTATTAATATTAAATTTGATCAAAAAAAAATAAGTAATTTTCTTGCTCAGAATAGTGTTTCTTATGCGGACGTTACAAATATTTCTTTAACTTTACTTCCAGTACTTATCAAAGACAAAGATGTTCTTATGTTTACTGAAAATTTTTTTTACAACAACTGGATAAAAACTCAAAATGAAGTAGAAAATAAAAATGATATATTAATTCGTTACAACCTAGCTTTAGAAAATATCGAAGATCTTCAATATGTTAATTTAAACAAAGAAAAATTAGAACTAATCGATGTAAAAAAATTAACTTCACTTAATGCTGCTGAGAATTATGTTTTTTTACTCATTTATTTTACTGAAGGAAAGCTTAAAGCATATGTCAAAACTTCTATTGAAAAAAAAAAAATAGATAAAAGTTTTGATTTAAAAATTTATTCTGATAATAAAATAAGAACTTACGATGAGGCTATTACAACTCTAAAAGAAGAAATCACCCAAATCTGGAAAAGTCAAAATTTAATTGATGTTAACACACCTTCTTTTTTAGATTTATTTTTGGACATTAAACATATGAATGATTATTTGAAACTTCGATCTATTTTTGACTCTCTAGATACAATCGAAGATTACTCTGTTTTAGAAATGACAAACCAGTACATAAAAGTAAGATTAAAATATAAAGGAAAAATTAATAAATTAAGAGATAAACTTTTGCAAAAAAAAATTAATATTAAAATTATAAATAATATATGGAGAATTGCCCTTAACTAAATGAGTCAATTGATTCTTAAGTTTCCATTCAAGGCAAATTATTTTGAAGAAGACTTCTATGTTTCTTCAAATAATTTTGACGCATATAAATTAATAGAAAGTTGGCCTAAATGGTCTAGTAGATTTGTAAATGTTTTTGGACCCTCCGGTTGTGGAAAAACCCATTTAGCTAATATTTTTAAAAAAAAAATTAATTCTTTTTTTATAAAAGCTTCTGATTTAAATAATGATTTATTTTCTATTATAAAACTAAAAGAATGTTTAATTATAGACGAGTTTCAAAATAATGTAGAAGAAAAATTGCTTTATTCTATCTTAAATCAGTCTCATTTATCTAACCAGTATATTATTATTAATTCTTTAAAACCCATTCAATCTTTCGAGATAAGACTGAATGATTTAAAATCACGATTTAGCAGTTTTGTTAATATTGGTATTTCTCTACCAACCGATGAGTTAATAAAAGTTATTATAAGCAAGAATTTTTCTGACAAGCAAGTTAAAATAGACATTAAGTTATTAGATTACATCCTAAAAAATATCGATAGATCGTATAAGAGTATATTTGATTTAATTGATAAACTAGATGACTTCTCTTTATCTACTGGAAAATCTATAAATATTAATCTAATAAAAAAAGCATTAAATAAATGAATAAATATAGATCTCATAAATGTTCAGAGTTAACCGAACTTGATTCTGATAGAAAAGTATATTTGTCAGGATGGCTTCACAGGAAAAGAGATCATGGTAACTTACTCTTTATAGATCTAAGAGATCATTTTGGTATTACACAGTGTGTAATTGAGAATAAAAATAAATGCTTTAAAGTTTTGGAGAATCTTAAACCAGAGTCCGTAATAACAGTTTACGGACATGTTAAAAAAAGAGAACCAGGAACAGAAAATAAAGATTTAAAAACAGGTAAAATTGAAATCAACATAGATAATATTGAAATCTTGTCAGAAGCCAACGACTTACCAATGCCAGTGTTTGGTGAGCAAGAATATCCAGAGGACATAAGATTAAAGTATAGATTCTTGGATCTTAGAAGAAATCAAATGCATAAAAATATAGTTTTAAGGACAAAAGTTATTTCATTTATAAGAAATGAAATGTCGAAACTAGATTTTTTAGAATTTCAAACTCCAATTTTAACGTCTTCAAGTCCGGAAGGAGCTAGAGATTTTTTAGTTCCTAGCAGATTAAATCCTGGAAAATTTTATGCACTACCACAAGCTCCACAGCAATTTAAGCAATTAATTATGGTTTCAGGATTTGATAAATATTTTCAAATCGCTCCTTGTTTTAGAGATGAAGATGCTAGAGCCGACCGTAGTCCAGGTGAATTTTATCAATTAGATATAGAGATGTCTTTTGTAGAACAAGAAGACATATTTGAAGTTGTAGAAAAGTTAATGATTAATTTATTTAAAAATTTTTCTACAAAGAAACTAATGTTTGAAAAATTTCCTAGAATTTCTTATGAAGAAGCTATGCTCAAGTATGGCTCGGATAAACCAGACTTAAGAAATCCTTTATTGATTCATGACTTAACAAATATTTTTACAAGAGATGATGTTACTTTTGATATTTTCAAAAAATTAGTCAGATCAGGAGCTAAAGTGAGATGCATTGTAACTAAAAACACAAAAGATAAAGCGCGAAGTTTTTTTGATAGTATTGATAAGTGGGCTAGAGAGCAAGGTGCATCTGGTCTTGCGTATTTTACTATTGAAAAAAATAAAGAAATTTCAGCCAAAGGACCTGTTGGTAAATTTTTTAAACCAGAAGCTTTAAAAGAAATAATGAAAATAACTTCTGCAGAAGTTGGTGACAGTATATTTTTTGCTTGCGGTAAAACTAACTATGTAGAAAAAATTACTTCTTTAGCGAGAGAGAAAATTGCTAAAGATTTAAATCTTATTGATGAAAACAAGTTTGCATTTTGCTGGATTGTTGATTACCCGATGTTTGACTTAGATGAAACAAGCAAAAAAATTCAATTTAGTCACAATCCTTTTTCTATGCCACAGGGTGATGTAAAAAAAATAAACTTTGATAAACCTTTAGAAATTAAAGCATATCAGTATGATATTGTTTGTAATGGTATTGAATTATCATCAGGGGCAATTAGAAATCATGTTCCAGAACTGATGTATAAATTATTTTCAATTGCAGGGTATGATAAGGCGAAAGTAAATGAAAAATTTAGTGGAATGATAAATGCATTAAGTTATGGGGCACCACCACATGGAGGAATAGCGCCAGGGATTGATAGAATTGTGATGTTGCTAGCGGGAGAAAAAAATATTAGAGAGGTTACACTCTTTCCATTAAACCAAAATGCGGAGGATCTACTAATGGGAGCACCTTCCACAGTAGACGAAAAACAATTAAAGGAACTTAATTTAAAAATAGATAAAAAAACTAATTCTTAGTTTTTAAGTTAATTCTAATATCACTTAGATCTACAAGCTTTTCTTCATAATTACTTCTAACAAATCCCTTTGAGGTGATATTCTTTACTATTTTTAAAAATTTATCATCGGTATCACCATCACTAACATCTGACGTACTAGCAATAGAAGGAGTATGAGCTAATTCTTCTCGACCCAAATATGATATTGCAAGTTCTCTGAATACATAATCAAGTATGGAGGTAGCGGTCAAGATTCTGTCATTCCCATCAACGCTACCTGATGGCTCAAATTTAGTATCAATAAATGCATCAACGTATTCATCTAAAGGTACGCCATATTGCAAACCTAGCGATATAGCTATAGCAAAATTATTCATCATAGCTTTAACTAGCTCACCTTCTTTATTAGTATCAATAAAGATCTCTCCGATTTTTCCATCATTATATTCGCCTGTATGTAAATAAACTTTATGGTTACCAATCTGTGCTTTCTGGATATATCCCTTTCTTCTGTCAGGCATTCTAAATCTTTTTTCTACCTGACCTGTAACTTTATTTGTTAAATTAAGATTGTCAGTAAGATTATTTTTTGCACCAGTCATTTGGCTTGTTAACGACTCTGAAACATCATCAGATTTTTTGATTTTTTTATCATCTGATTTATTTTTATCACCTATTTTTTTTGTTTTTCTATTGTTAAGTTTAACTTCAATAACCTCAACTTCTCCATCTTTTCTACTGTCAATTTTAGATAACTCTACGTCGTTTAGTTCATTAAGTGTATGAACTGTCTTAAATGTACATGTATAATAGGTCTCAACTACAAATTTTTTCATTATAAATTTTTTGGAATCAATGTTATTTAAAATATATATCAAATGCTGCAAGTGTCTAGAAATTAATATACACCCGTAGAGTGTGTGAATTTAAAATATGATAAATCCAAAACAAATTTTTACTTGGTGGCACAAACAAACATTTGGAACATTTCTAAAAACATTGTTTTTTGGAAAATTTGTTGGAAAAGATTCTTCTGGTAACAAGTATTACAAGAATAAAAAAGACGAAAGATGGGTGGTGTACCGAGACAATGTAGAAGCATCAAAAATAACCTCAGAATGGTTTTTGTGGATGCATCATACAATCAACGATTTACCCAAAGAAAAGAAAAAAAAATATCTATGGCAGAAAGATCATCTAGAAAATCAAACTGGAACAATTAATTCTTATAAACCAAACTTTATATCAAAATTAAACAAGAATAAAAAAAAATATGATACCTGGAAAAATTAACTTTATATTCTTTTTGTTTATGTTAAATTTTTCTACTGTTGTTTTTTCTGAGGATAAAATAAGCACGGTTCCATTAGTTAATCTTGAAAATTTAGAGCCTAGTTTTGAGAGTGAAGATTTAGAAGATAAAGATTTTTCAAAAAAAAATAGCATAAGTTTAAAAGAAAAAAAAATTAAAGAATTAGAAAGTAAAGCAACAAGAGTAAATATTGTGGCTTTAGATAAAATTACTGCAAAAACCTCTGATATTAATTTACTCCTAGGCGAAACAAAAAATTTTGGTTTATTAGAGATTAAAGCATTAAAATGTGGAAACGTAGAGTCTCAATCAGAAAAAGGGCAGGCAGCCTATATCCAAGTTAAAGATCTTTCAGATAATATAAAAAAACAAGTATTTGTGTTTAACGGTTGGACTTTTTCTTCTAGTACTACTTTAAATCCACTAGATCACCCAGTTTATGATTTATGGCTTGTTAGTTGTGAGAATGTTTAAAAGAATTTTTCTTTCGCAAGCCAGTTAGTGTCAAAATCAGAATTAATAAATTTTTCGTGTTTAAGAATTTTTTTATGTAAATCTATTGTAGTAGTTACACCTTCTAAAACAAATTCATCCAGAGATCTTAATGTCCTTTGAATTGCTTCAGTTCGATTTCTACCTTTGCATATTACTTTAGCTATTAAACTATCGTAGTAAGGCGTCACCTTGCAACCTTGAAATATTGATCCATCAACTCTAGTTCGGAATCCCGAAGGCTGATGACAAACACTAATTGTTCCTGGACTAGGCTGGAAATCTAAAGCGGGATTTTCTGCATTTATCCTGCACTCAATAGAATGACCTCTAGGAGCTACATCACTTTGTTTCAAAGCTGTTTCTCCAGAAAATGCTATCCAAAGTTGTTCTTTGACGATATCTATCCCAGTTTGAACCTCGGTAACAGGATGTTCAACTTGCACTCTTGTATTCATTTCTAAAAAATAAAACTTTCCATTTTCGTAGATATATTCGACAGTTCCTGCTCCCTCGTATCCAATTTGTTCAACCATTTTTACTGTTTTATTGAGTATATCACTTCTTTGTTCTTGCGTTAAAACTGGGCTAGGAGTTTCTTCTATCAATTTTTGATGTCTTCTTTGAACT
>Ga0307995_1002299_pt1 | contig 11212 bp, 6 predicted proteins | sample EllFjometagen262_FD_203132 | JGI IMG/M metagenome (GOLD analysis project Ga0307995, IMG submission 203132) | Marine microbial communities from Ellis Fjord, Antarctic Ocean - #262 | ecosystem: Environmental > Aquatic > Marine > Unclassified | place: Southern Ocean | collected 2014-11-02
GAAGATGTAGGCGCTGCTGATGGCTTTGTTGACACTGCTCTAGAAGTAGTAAAACCGTTAGCGTACTTACCCCCTCACTTAGGCGGTATAGGTGCACTTCCCGCTGCTATCCCTGGTTTATCTAAGTTAGCAGCCCCTGTTATAAAGGGAGTAGATGGTTTATCTGACGCTGCTGGTAGAACTGAGACTGGTGCTAAGATTGTTAATAAGGCTGGGGAGTTAGGTAATAAGCTTAGTAAGACTTTTGATTCTGCTGGTAACTGGATAAAGAATCCTGCTGCTGGTGCCAATAAGGCTATTAATCAATTAGACACACTTAAGACCGTTGCTAAGACCACTAAGGTTTCAAGAACTAATATACAGAAAGCTCTTAATGTAGCTGTAAAGAACGCTAATAAGGCAGAGAAGGCTCTTAAGATAGCTCAGAAAGGCGGAGACGCTAAGCTAATAAAGAAAGCTGAGAAGACAGTAAAGAATACAAGTTCTTCAGTCGAGAAGACTACTAAGAGACTTGAGAAAGCTGAGAAGAAATTTAACGATGCTACTAAGAAAGTTAATGAACAAGTAACATTCGCCAACAGCACAAACGCTACAACGTTAGCTGATGGTGGTAGCGCTTGGTCTAATGGTGGAAGAGCTATGGGCGCTTACTGGTCAGCAGAAGCTGGCTATCATACTTTCAAAGCCTTGAGTGACAATTGGGATAGTCTAGATGAGAATGGTAAGGAGCAAGGAGTACTTAGCTTCTTAGCAGACCAAACAGCGGATGCTGCAAGTTGGGTACTAGACCATCCAAGTACGGCCATCGCTGCTTACATGCTGCACAAGCTTAAGTTGGTTAAATTACCTGAGAAGGGTAAGTTAGCAGAGATTCTTAAGAAGCTACAGAATAACGTAAGAAAAGGTATGGAAAACCCTTGGGCGCAAGTTGCCACAGTAGCTAGTTTCGATATGGTAAACCCTAACGCTAAGATAAGTAATGCGTTCGATAGCGGTGACTCTTTAAACACACCTAGTGTCGCTACTCCTTACAGCTTCAAAGAACATGATGAAGCTATTGCACGTCTTAATAAAGACCAGCAAGGCAGTACCATTCTAGGTGCTATCGGTAGAGATCCTAGTGTTGCACAACAAGTACTAGGTAATAAGGAACGTATCATTAAAGATTACGGACAGTCCTTCGCTAGAGATTTATTTATAGCAGCTACTGGCTTCTTAGCTAGTGGTGGTAATGTCGGTGCTGCAGTAGGCGCAGTAGGTAATGAGTCTTCTAGACAAGCTGCTTTAGCTGAGAAAGAAGCGGACAGACAAGCAGAGACTAAGAAAGTTATGCTTAAATCTCTGTTAGATAATGCTGCTTATATGTCTCAAGGCTCTTATATCGCCTCTTTACAGGCTATGGGTGTTCAAGGTGCTGAGTTAAATCAGTACTTAAGCCTATATTCAGGTGCTAGAGGTAAAGGGAAATACGATGCTAACAAGGGTAAGAGTAAAGATATACTCTCTGCGAGCAAAGAACTCAACATCCGATATGCGAGAGGTGACGAGCAGTTTAAGGCAGCTGATTCCGCTGGTATAGCTCAGCTAAAAGAGTTTATTAGAACTAATAACGAAGACCTTACTGACCCTGCTATCTTCAATCAAACTGAGATGGCGCTAGGTGATTGGCGTAAAGCTAATGAAGCCTTGCAGGCAGATGGTAGCTGGTTTAATGGTACAGTTAAAAACATTAGCCCTGTAGTGTTCTATCAGAACAGAAAAGGCTTCATCGGCGCTAGTGGTCAAAGAGATGTGATACCTTCTAACAAAGATACTATCGAAGCTCATAAAGCTAATGTTGCCTTGAGTTATGCCGCTAATAGCGGTGCTATTGGTGGTGGTGTTGGTGATGTAGAATCGTTTCAACAGAGTACGCGTGATACGTGGGAGAAACAACATAGAGGAAAAGGTGGTACTTTCTCTGAAGATGGTACTTACTTCAAGTTCTTAAGTGAGCACGTAGGCAATCAAATAAAGTTACAAAACCTTCAAAAATAAATAGGAAATAATCATGGCTGAATTCTTCGAACTTAATAAGGCAGGCAGTGGCCCCTCTACTAACAGAGGTAGTAAAGATAGTATGTACCGAGTTGTAGATGGTGATACTGTAGCTGACAAGGCGGGTAGAAGATATCGTGTTAAAGGTATCGACACCCGCGAAGTAGCAGACCGTGATGGAAAAGGTGGCACTAATCAGGGTGAGGTTCAGACACGTATTTTAGAAGACTTAATCAAGTCTCAAGGATACGACCAGATACATTTTACTGGTGAGTCTGATTCTAGAAATGACTCTGGAGAGTCTCGACCTCTTATTGAGCTCAGAAATCAAGGAGGTAGTAACACTACTGATGAGATGATGTATGAGGGCTTTGCTGCTCCTAGAAGGTTTGCGTCTAACGAAGATGTCCAACGCACACTATTGGGTCGTAGAAACCGAGAGCTAGGTGAAACTACTAGTGAGGGTTACGATCAACATCGTGCAGATTTGGCTCAAGCCAGAGATGATGATGGTGCTTTCTGGAAGACTCCTGCTATGGATGAGTCTTACTTTAACCCTGATTACAACTCAGATGTATTAGTAAGAAGAAACGATAGAGATATCTACAACAAGGCGGATAACGCTTTTACCACTGGTTTTTCTGGTGGTGTAGACACAATGCAGCAGGGTTTCTGGGGTGTTGTCGAAATGGTTGGTGCTCGTTCTGGTCTTAAGTACCTAGAGAAGAAGGGAAAGAAGTATGTAGACCTTAATTCTTGGGAGATGGAAGACCAGCCTGAATTTATATCTAACGTTGACGATGTTACTTCTGTCTCTCAGTTTGGTGAATGGGCTGCTGGTGCTCTCGGCGGATCAGCTCCTTTCTTCGCATTAGTGGCTGCAGGTTTTGTTCCTGGGTTACAAGGTGCCTCTTTCAGTTCTATGGCTATGACCTACGCAGGCCAGACTTGGAACGATATGAAGGGTACTGCTGACGAGAAGTCTATGGCAATTGCTATGGCTTCGGGTGTAGCTATGTCTATGTTTGAGAGACTAGGTGGTGAAGCTGTATTAGGTGGTATGACTCCGAAGCATTTACTTCAGAAGAAGCACTTAGATAGAGTGGTTAACAACCTAGTTAAGAATAAAAGCATAACCAAGGCAGAGGCAAAGATACTTCTTAAGGAAACTAGAGAAGACGTTATTGCTGATACTCTAACTGACCTTAATCAGAACTCAGCCATTAAGATGGCTTGGGATATCTACGCTAAAGATGTTGGTAAGGCTACTCTAAGTGGTATAGCTGGCGAGGCTGTTACTGAGGGTCTTCAAGAGAGTACTCAATATGCTGCAGCTCACTTAGGCTCTGGAGAGGGTCTTAGTAACTTCAGCAATGAAGAATTCCTAAGTAGGATTAGAAACGCTGTTGCTGCTGGTGGTCTATTAGGTGGAGGAATGAAAGGTGCACATGCTGTTGTATCTGCAGGCCCTGACCTTAGACAACTGAAGCATATGGCAGGTAAGGCTGTAGATGGTGAAGAAGGTGTAGCTCCTTTAGATATGAAAGAAGTGCTGGCTACTGCTAGTGGTCAGAACTTACATGGCCCTAGTAAAGAGGTCAGAAAGTCTGAGGGTATGAATGATTTAGTTCATACTGCTATCTCAGATATGCCTGATGTTATTGACGGCGAGTATGTAGCGGCGAGAAGAGAAGAACAAAGAGTAGCTAAAGAAGCTATAGATGCGGTGGATGAGAATACCCCTGGATGGAGAGACGCTAAAGAGAGAGCAGAACTAAAGCATCGATTTCTAAAACTTAGAGCTGATATGGCTTTCAATACTAGAGTCAAGAACGATCTAGAGACTGTTGGAGATACTAAAAGTAGTCATTACGCAGGTGTCATAGCTGACATCTCTAAGACGGAGTCCGCGCTTTATGATTTAGCTTTTGAGATAGATGCATTCAATGCTAAGCCTGAGCGTACCATGACTACTTGGGAGAAATCTTCTAATGCAGGTACAAACTCTGAGAAAGTTAAGGGCTTAATTGATAAGCATGTTACTAATCAGAAAGCCAAATCCATACTAGGTAGAGGCTTAGAAGTAGCTACTGACCTAGAGTGGCTATCTTCTTCTTATACTGTTCTGAAGAAGAGACTAGGAGAAGGTGCTGCTAAGTCTAGGACACTGATAGCTGAGATGGATTTCTCGGGTTGGACTGAAGGACGTGGCGCTTATGGTGAAACGTTTATGCAACTAAAGAGGAATATTGAGGGTGCGCAACATCAGGCATTGTACAATATTGCTACGGATTTGTCTAAAGCTTTAGGTAAGACAAGACCAACTGCAGCGAACCGCCTTAAAGCCTTCGCTGAGTTATCAGAGTTCTATGACGAAGTCAAGTCTTATGCTAGAGATGGTATACCTATCAGTAAACGCTTTGAGATACACCAAGACAGCTTTGAAGCAGCCTTAGAGAGTGTTTATAAGTTCGAGCAAGAACAAGCGGATATGATTAGGTCTGCTAATATCGACTACGATTACATAGTTGGTGCTACCTTCGACTCTAAGAGACTTAACCCTACACTAGTGCAAGCTAGTAAAGAAAGGTTCGTCAAGAAAGTGATGGCGTATCACGAGATGTCTAGAGCAGATGCTGAGAAAGAATACGATATAATATCAGGTGTACCTAGAGGGTACGACCCTTACGAGTTCGTAGATACAGATTTTCTATCTAAGAAGCCTGTTACTATGAAGAATAGATTACACTATGATAACAAGATTTTCGCTGAGTTCTTTGAACAAGACGATTATCTAAGAGCTAAGACTCGTGCTACTGAAATCTCTAACTACGTTGGTGATATAACTGCTATGGGCCATGGTGGTCAGGGCTTAAACTCCAAGATACTACAGATAGAGAAAGAATTAGTTGATGAGATGGGACAAGAGTACGCTGATAAGTGGATGCCAGAGATTTCTGCTACCATCTATAGCCAGTACAAGGCTCATCGTGGTGAGTATAACAAGATACAAGATGAAAACACTAGACATATAGCGGGTAACATAGGTTCTATTATGTCTTTGGCTTACATGGGGTTAGCTACTATTGCTTCTCTACCCGAAGCAGGATTAGCTTTCTTAGGCTCTAATAAAGAAGGAGTAGTCAAAGGCGCTCACAACGCAGCTAAGATAGCCTCACAAGGTATCGTTAAACAATTCCAAAAGATAGCTGACTTTGAATATGATACTAGCGACTACGATGAAGCTCAAAACAGGCTTCGTGGTAGGGGTATGTTGACTCACGAGTACGGTGCTGGACACCTAGTAGACGCAGAAGTAGGAAACGATAGAAAGAACTGGTTGCAGAAAAGATTGATGCCAGACTTCTACAAGTGGACAGGTCTTACTGCTTATACTAGTTACGTTAGAATGATTAGAGATAGTATCGCCAACGATTTCATTGCTAGTCATCAGGATATTGTTATGTCTCTTCTAGAGAAACAAGAGGCTGATAGTACTTACAAGATGAATAGAAGGGAAGCGGATTCTATTACTAAGCTTAGAGAGTTAGGACTAGACCCTCTTGAGTTTGCTGCTAACACTAAACAAATGCTTATAGATTGGGCAACTGCTAATCTAAAGCTTGAAAAAGAAGGTAAGCCATTAATTACTAGAGAGAAACACATAGCTAGTAGCGCTCTTGCACAAAGAATAGCGAGAGAAACAGACCTAGCTAGAAGTAACTTCGTTGATGCTGCATTAGTTAACCCTGATGCAGGTAAGAGGCCTTTGTTTTATAGTGATGGTCGCTTCAGACTGCTTACTATCTTTCAAGGTTATTTGTCAGTGTTCTCTGCTACCATTATCAAGCCTATGCTTAAAGACTTGGCAGGTAAGGGTACACCTAAAGACCAGATGAATGCAGCTGCGGTTATGAGTACTATGATATTCTTAGGTTTCTTAGGACAAGCGCTTAAGGACGAGATAAAATACGGTGATAAACCTAGCTGGTTAACTGATGGGCAGTACGTTCAAAGGGGTATGCAAGCTTCTGGCTTGATGGGGCAGACAGAGAGAATATTTAATTTATTCTTTCCGTTGTACCACTCTAAAGAAGATACTGCTGCAGATAAGGCTTGGTCAGAAGTAGGACCACTAGCTAATTCCATTGATTCTTTCTATGAAGGCACTAAGTTTGCTATGGAAGGTGAGGGAGAGAAATCACTTAATAAGTACTTCAAACTAATGCCAGGTGGAGTCTTGACTAATTATAGACAAGCACTAGCACAAGGATTATCAGGTGGAAACAATGAACCTAAGTAACAACAATATAATTTCAGGAGAATAAAGAATGGCAACGATAACAGTAGCCCCGAAGCGTGCCCGTAACTTTGATAGGCCTTATGTGGCAGATCAACAGATGGTGGATAACACTAAGTATCAGTCTGAGATTGGTGGTATAAGTCTTAATAACGCAGATAGAGCTTTAAGAGATGGTGAACAACCTAATATTCCCTTAGCTCTAAGAGAGAGAGTAGCACAAGATGCTGCGGCTAATGCAGCCAACCCAATGCCTATTGAAGCAGGGCCACAAGGCTCTTTAGCAGATATCGTTCCTGACTTCGTAGGGCCTATGGCGCAAGTAGTCGGTCCTACAAAACAACTAGCCCCTCAAGCCTCTGATGCAGCTAATGTAGCTATGCAGAGAATGGTAGATGATAACCTCATTAACCTAGACCCTGTTACTAGACAGGCTATCATGAATACAGGACAAGCCGCTATTACAGGGGGTGTCCAGTATACAGGTGCTGCTGTTCCAGGTAATACTGCTATCCTTAATATGAGTGGAAAGGAGGCTATAGCACAGGGTCAAATCCCTATAGGACAGAGCGGTGTCCAAGAGCGCTTAAGCTTCGCGACCAGTAATAGAGAGTTAGAGAATGAGTATGGAGCCACGCGTGGATCTACTCAGGGGAGCTATAAGTCAATGTCACCGAAGAGCGCTGAAGAGCAGTTTGAGTACCTTAGAGATACTTCTCAGAAACTTCAGAGGAAGTTACAAGAAGCTTCGATGAGTAAAGACCCTAGCAGGCCTGGCCTATCGGAGGCAGGACATACCCTCCTTACTCAGTTTGGACAAGACTCTTTGAATGGAACTGAACTTGGTAACAACGGTATGTTAGCGTATTACCAAGCCTTACAAGAGGCTATCTATGCGGACTACTCTACTGAAGAGAAAGAACTTCACGATCAATGGTTCGAGGAGAAAGGGCAAGCGCACCCTGATTTATACGAGACTACACCTGATGGTAGAAACGCTGTAGAACCTAAGCGTAAGGTACTAGAAGAAGGTATCGGTAAAATCTACGAAGAGAATATGGAGTTTAACTTCAGCTCTAATGCTGAAAGAGACAAAGTAGGTGGAATAATTTTTAGTGCTATGAATGAGCTGGATATCTCTGATAAGCTAATCAATGCTTCCACTATGTTTATTGACCCTAAGCAGCCTACTAAGCTATTTAATGCCGACAACAGACCGCTAAATACCCCTACCTACCCAATAGATGTGTTAGATATTGACAACAACTACAGGGCATCAAGGATGGCGGCTACTCAAGGGTTGAGAGACCTGATGTACCCTAACAAAAGAAACCACGTACAAGTAGTAGCCCCTTCTAGAGCCGTTAAGCCTAACGAAGTATATGAGGGTGAAGGTATTACAGGTAACTCTCCAGTTAGAGCTGCAAGAGCTACTATTAGAGAAGCAACTGCTTGGCAGTTCGACCCTCATTGGGTCAAGATTATGGAGACTAGTTACAGACAGCCTGGTTGGAATGAGATGTGGAGTAAGGGTGACATTAACTATAGTGAAACTCACTTCAACATCTTGATGCAAGAGAGAGATTACGTAGCACAAAACGGTGTTGACGGGAAGTTCTGGTTGCCTCACAAGGGTAGGGGTTCTGCTCGTACTGGTGACGGTGCGTTGGCAATGGCTGACATGAAGATATTTAGAACTTCTTTACAAGGCGCTGACTACAATGATAACGTCAAGTTGTCTAAGACTACAGATGTAGCTAAGTATAACAGAGAAGAACAGCTCTTTGTATCAGGCTCTATGGCCTTTCTAGGCGCTGATGGTTTTCAGTACGGTGAAGCAGAAAGATTGTTTCAACAATATACGTTACCTACTTTTGAAGGCAGATTACTAGGCGCTGCTCTGAATGAGTGGGGTAAGTCAGGACAAATTCCTACTACTACTTCTGATGGACAAGCCTTTACACCTGAACGCTTAAGTGCTTTCACGTCTGAGGGTGGTGATGGTTTACAGGCTCTAAGGGCTGTAGACTCTTTCTTCAAAGCCAAGAGTAATCCTAAGGTAAATGTTTTTCTTACTAAGTTCGTTGGAGAGGTGGATGCTTCTCAATCAGGACAGACTATTCAAGCACTACAGATAGGTTATTTGAAAGGAGTAGAACGAGGTGGTTACCGAAGTAATAAGTGGTTCACAAGCTTAGATACTGATGCTAACAGTACGGCAGATAAGTTGTACAATGCTACTAGAGTAATGGCTAGAGGCTTTTATGACGGTGCTGTAGAGGTTGACTCTGTATTAGGAGAACTAGCTATAAGCATGTTCGGAGACCATGCGATAGGTGATGAGAGCCTGAACGACAGTTTGTTTAGTAAAAGATTTGCTAAGGCAGCGGTACAAGGTGCTAGCTACGGTCAAAGAAAACCTGGTGCTATACGCGCTGTAATGGAAGAGATGGAGACTGTGTTGACGGAAGATCGTGATGTCCGTTTAAGAATAACAGACTTAACATCAATATTTCCTGAGAAAGGAGAATTACCTGGTTTCTCAGGAACAGGTACTCCTCAAGTAGTTCTAGACCCCTCTACAGGTAAGGTCAGGTTCAACAAGAATACTGAGGCTAAGGCTAAACTAGAATTGCTAGCTTCTCAGATAGTAGAAGGTATGAATAAGGCGGACCCTAAAATCTTAGAGTACTCTCAGGTAATGGGAGACATCTATCAGTCTTATATCAAGCTAGGACTTATGTTCAAGGATAACGGGCAACCTAACGATGTTATAGAGCCTAAGATGACTTACTGGGAACCATCAAATCCTAATAATATTTATGGTGGCAAGTGGGTCAAGGGTATTTCGGTACCTATGTTACGCTATACGCTACCTAAAGAAATGTTAGAGTCTATGAAAGTAGGCGGTGTAGACGCAGAAGGAAACTCTTGGGAAGGACTAGATGTCCATTCTAATGCTGGTAACAAACAAGCTGATTGGGATTTAGAAGACCGAGTCATGAATGACCCTGATGCTTGGGAGCGAGGCCTTCGTTCTGCTGGTTTCACTAGATTCCCTGTGATATCTATCCACGGCTTAGATGACTTGATTATTTCTATAGCGATAGTTGAGATGAAGAAGAAGTATGGCGACAAGATGCCACCTATACAGTCAGTATGGGATGCAGGTCGTATGCCTTCACTAATGAGAGAAGAATTCGCTATGAAATATAACGAGGCTGAGTTAGCAGTTATGAAACATAATAGATTCTTCGATCAGATATCCGAAGGTCTTCAGGACTCTCTAGAAAAGATATACCAGAACCCTACGCTTAAGGCAAGGATAGACGCTAAGCAAGGGGCTAAGGCATTACGTACGCTAGGTACTAAGATTAAGAGTTTAAGAACTAAGGCTGCTGATTATGAGTCTAAGTTTAAGAACGTCTTAGAAGCTATCGACCATAGTGCTGTTGGTAAGACTAAAGGAATGTTATGGGCCATCGACCCTGGTACTAAGTTTAGTGGCAGAAAAGATAGGTTGTTACATAAGCCTATAGAAGAAAGTGTGTTTGGTGCTAACACTAACTACGCTGACTTACTGAAAAGCTACAACAAATAGTTCTAAAGAAAAATAAATAACCCCCAAGGATTTAATTATCCTTAGGGGTTTTTTTTTTATTTGTATCCTCGTTTCTTTTGTACCTTTCTTAGCATATCCTCTGCTTGCTTTCTACCTGACCTAGCGTCAGCCTTAGCTACCTTAGAAGCTTCCTGTATGGTTAGCCCCTTCTTAAGAGCGTCTTCCATTGATGCCGATAGATTATTATTTTCTACAGCAGTTATAGCTTCTTCGTTTATAGAAGGGGTATACGCTGACTCAGGGGTTAGCCCGAATTGTCTTACTATCTCCATATCATCTACACCTTGTAGTGACATTACATTATAATTTCTTTTTTCAGTACTCATCTTTCACTTCCTTTGATTGTAGAGTATGAGCATTGAATCTCATAAACTTTTCGTTGCCGTCTATATCCTTAACCGTGTAGTAGGGGTAAAGATTGAACATTATCTGCGTCATATCTTGCATCTCAGCCTCAGAGAGGAGCAGGTGCTCTCTAATACTATCTATACCATGTCCTTCCATGAACATAGAACCTATCTTATCTGAATGTTCCTCCAGATTAAACGATAATTGCTGGCTTAGTTGATGAGTCATCTTTATCCTCCTCATTTAAGAAGGCAATGAAGCTCTTCATCCAGTCAGGGTCTGTCAACTCAAAAGAGTATTGTATAGTCTCTTGATGTATAGCTTTTGCATTGTCATTGTAGGCTATCGCTACTGTTAGTTGTACACTATCCATTGTTGTTCTCCCTCTTTACTGTATCATATCCAAGTACAGCCATACTCTTAAGTAGTGACTGAGCACAATCCTCAGCTGCCTTAGAGGTAGCTTCATCTATCACACCATTATCTATCACAACCATAGCTGCTTCTAGCATCTTAGTTAAGTCATCTGCTATCATAACTTTCTCCCCTTAGCTCTAGCTATCTTGAAGATATTATTACCTGATAGAGTAGTGAAGAAGATGTATACCTTAGTATACAGGGGTAGTTGAAGAGAGAAAGTCTTCTTATAGATACTTTTAATCTCTCTTAGTTTAGTCTTATTATTCATTTTAATTCCTTATTATATTGTAGGGGGGCAGGGGGGAGGTACCTCTAGGTTTTCCCTATAAGGGGGATTTAGAGATATCTCTTACCCCGCATGATTATTTAGTAATTGCTTACTTCTTTGTTGGGTCTGAACTTAATACCTTGAGCACTATTATTGAAGTAGTTCTCTTTCTCGAGAGCTCTCTCAACCATAAGCTTTCTGGTCTCGGCATAGTGTA
>Ga0307995_1002303_pt1 | contig 11195 bp, 14 predicted proteins | sample EllFjometagen262_FD_203132 | JGI IMG/M metagenome (GOLD analysis project Ga0307995, IMG submission 203132) | Marine microbial communities from Ellis Fjord, Antarctic Ocean - #262 | ecosystem: Environmental > Aquatic > Marine > Unclassified | place: Southern Ocean | collected 2014-11-02
AAATTCTAAAGAAGTCGGAATCACCTCTGAAGTTATTAAATACCCAAAAGAAGTCAAAGAGTCAGAAATTTTAGAAAAAATTGAAGAACTTAACAATAACGATAATATTTCCGGAATACTTGTTCAGTTACCTTTACCAGCTCATATTAGCAAAGAAAAAATTATAAATGCAATTAAACCCTCAAAAGACGTAGATGGGTTTCATCCAATTAATGTCGGAAATCTTTCAGCAGGATACAAAGCTATAGTTCCTTGCACGCCCTTGGGATGTTTACTATTAATTAAAAAAGTAGAAAAAAATTTAATAGGTAAACATGCTGTCATAATTGGAAGGTCCAACCTAAATGGAAAGCCCATGGCGCAACTTCTTCTCAAAGAAGATTGCACGGTTTCAATAGTTCATTCAAAAACTAAAGACTTAAAAGCAGAATGTCAGAAAGCTGATATTTTAGTTGCAGCAGTTGGTGTTGCAAATTTAGTTAAGGGAGATTGGGTAAAAAAGGACTCTATAATTATTGATGTTGGTATAAATAAAGTTGCAGATAAAATAGTAGGAGATGTTGATTTTGATCAAGTTAAAGATAAAGTAAAAGCTATAACCCCAGTACCAGGAGGAGTAGGTCCGATGACTATTGCCTGTCTTTTAAAAAATACTTTAGAATGTTTTAAAGCTCGTTAGATTTTTTACTATCTATTTTAAGATATTTACTATTTCTAAATCTTATAACAACCGTTGCTATAGACACGATTAAAATTGCAAGTGCAATATAAATTAAATTTGCAGGGTCACTATTTTTATCTTGAAGGATTATATATCTAGCAAGCGCAGTAATTGCGATCACTAGAGGATAAGTAATTCTTACCGATCTAGTTTCCCAATATGACCTGACTAAACCAAGAACCTCTATATAGATAAACATCAATAATAAATCGGCTAGACCAACAGTTTGTGTTTCATACATAGCTGACAACTCTACAAAGAATGCAATTATTGTGGCAACTAAGACAGCAAGCACTGCTACTAATTGTATGTTTCGAATCGCTGAGTTCATTACAAGAATCGTATCAGACTTTTAAGATTTATTTAACTGTTTTGAGTGGAATTTAATAAATTTTTCTATTTTGATTTTATTAAATGTCTTATTTTCCTCAAATGACACCTGTTTCATTGAATAAGCTTTGCTTAGTGTTATTCTAGACATAATTGTTATATTTCCTTTGTAAACTTTAAGTACAACAGCTCCATTAACTTTATCTTTATTTTTGTCCATAATTTTTTGTAAATTGATTCTTTTTTTTGAAAACCAATAACCATTATAAACAAGTTCAGCATATGCTGGCATAACCCTTTCTTTTTTATGCATCGTTTCTTTATCTAAGGTTACAGATTCCATAGCTCTATGAGCGTCGTATAATATGGTTCCACCTGGTGTTTCGTAAACACCTCTTGATTTAATTCCTATAAATCTATTCTCAACTAGGTCGACTCTACCAATTCCATTTTTACCTGCAATCTGATTTAATTTTTCTAATAAGTTTGCTGGCCCAAGTTTTTTTCCGTTAACTGAAATAGGTTCGCTATTTTTAAAACCAATTTTAACAATTGTTTTTTTATTTGGAGCCTTTTCAGGAGAAACTGTTCTTTGAAAAATAAATTCTGGTGCTGAATTTTTAGGGTTTTCTAAAGCCTTACCTTCAGTTGAGGTGTGAAAAAGATTATCATCTACAGAGAAGGGAGGTGCTCCTTTTTTATCTTTAGGTATTGGAATATTATTTTTCTTTGCATATTTAATTAAATCTGTTCTAGAAGCCAAATTCCATTCTCTCCAAGGTGCAATAACTTTTATTTTTTTCCCAAAAAAAGCATAGCCCAACTCAAATCTAACTTGATCATTTCCTTTACCCGTAGAACCGTGAGACACAGCATACGCACTATATTTTTTTGCTATTTCAATTTGTCTTTTTGCTATTAAGGGTCTTGCAATAGAGGTACCTAATAAGTAAGCACCCTCATATAAAGCATGTGCTCTCAACATGGGAAAGATGTAGTCTTTAACAAAAATATTTTTAAGATCTTCAATAATTATAGTTTTAACTCCAAGTCTTTTAGCGTTTCTAATAATTTTTTTTTTATCAATAATTTGTCCAATATCAGATGTATAAGCAATAATTTCTGCTTTATAGTTTTCTTGTAACCATTTTAAAATTATCGAAGTATCAAGACCGCCAGAGTAGGCTAGAACTATTTTTTTCATTACTTAATTAACTGCAATTTTTTTTTGCTTTTTCATATGCTTTGGAAAAACCTATCATCGAATAATGATCCACTGTTTGTGAACCTTTTGGCTCATTAGCTATTAACATTATATTGGATGCTTTTTTCATCAGCTTTATAAACTTTTTCTCTCTTTTCTCTTCAGCTATCCAAGCAAAATTTTCTTTAGAAAAGAAAGCATATTTATTTCTACCTGATTTTGCATTTACCGTAGATGTTTTATAAACGTGTCCACTAGTGACGCTAACTTCGTCTTTTATATTTTCTTGCGGTCTAAAAGTCACAAATAGTTTTGAAGGCTCTCTTTTAAAATTTTTTGGTGATCTTGTTTTAGGTTTTGATTGCGCAAAACAAATTTTACCCTGATCTGTAGTTACTGTAAAAACCTGCCAGTCTTTGAATGTTCCACTAGAAACTGGATTAGCTGCAAAGGTTTTTGAAGCAAACAAAACAATAATTGAAACTAATAATATTTTTTTAAAGCTCATAATAATTTTTTTACACTAAATTTAATTAATTTCAATGTTTTGACAACTAAGGCGTAGGATTAGGATTATTTGAGTGGATTAAATTTATTTTCTCAATGATTTCCTCGCTAAGATCAATATCTGCAGTCCCAATGTTTTCTTTTAGCTGTTCCATAGTTGTTGCTCCAATAATATTACTCGTCATAAAAGGTCTTGAATTCACAAAAGCAAGAGACATTTGAGTTAAGGTAAGTCCGTTTTCTTTTGCTAACTTGTAATAATCATCAACAGCTTTTTTTGCATTATCTTCTTTATATCTAGTCCAGAAATCTCCAAACAGTCCAATTCTAGAATTTTTTGGTATTTGATTGTCTCTATACTTTCCAGAAAGATAGCCTATCGCTAGAGGCGAGTAAGCTAGTAGACCAACTTTTTCTCTACAAGAAATTTCAGACATTCCAATATCGTAAGCTCTATTTAATAAATTATAGGGGTTTTGCACAGAAACTATTCGTGGAAGATTTAGTTGTTCTGCGACCTCTAAAAATTTAGATAACCCCCAGGGCGTTTCATTTGAAACTCCAATGTATTTAATTTTACCCTGATCAACAAATTTTTTCAAAGACTTTAAAACAGATTCAAGTTCATTCCATTTTCCCTCTTTCGAGTCATGTTCGTAATTTCTTTTTCCAAAATAATTAGTATTTCTTTCTGGCCAATGTAATTGATAGAGATCAATATAATCAGTTTGCAATCTTTTTAGACTACCTTCGATAGCTATAGCAATATTTTCTTCAGTATAATTTCCGCCACCATTTCTTATCCACTCAACACCTGGTCCAACCATTTTAGTTGCTAAAATAATTTTTTCTCTCTTTTTACTTTTTACAAACCAGCTACCAATGATTTCTTCTGTTTTACCTTGCGTTTCCTGTCTTGGTGGAACAGCATAAACTTCTGCTGTATCAAAAAAATTCACTCCTTGATCAAAAGAATAATCCATTTGTTCAAATCCTTCTTCTTGGGTATTTTGTTCACCCATATTCATTGTTCCAAGACAAATTAAACTCACATCTATACTTGTATTGCCTAACTTTTTAAATTTCATAATGTTTAGTTACTTGATTTCTATTTAATACTAAAGACTTATTTGCCTAAGGTGCTGGGTTAGGATAGTTGTGATGTATTAAGTCAATCTCACTAATAGTTTCATCATCGAGCCTGACATTAATACTTTCAATATTTTCTTTAAGCTGTTCCATAGTTGTTGCACCAACAATATTGCTAGTTACAAAAGGCCTGGAGTTTACATAAGCTAAAGCCATATGCGTTAACGAAATGTTTTTCTTTTTAGAAAGTTTATAATACTCATCAACTGCCTCATAAGCCTTCTTTTTTCTGTATCTCCCCCATATATTTGCATACAAACCCATCCTTGAATCTTTAGGCATCTCGTTGTTTCTGTATTTTCCTGACAAGTAACCAAATGCCAAAGGGGAGTAAGCAAGCAGGCCAACATTCTCCCTCATAGAAATTTCTGACATACCAACATCATAAGTTCTGTTTAAAAAATTATACGGATTCTGAACAGAAACAATTCTTGGTAAATTATTAACTTTGTTTAATTTTAAATATTTTGAAAACCCATAAGGAGTTTCATTTGATATACCGATATGACGAATTTTTCCCTGTTTAATAAATTTTTCTAATATTTCTAAAACAGATTTAAATTCATGCCACTTTTTTTCATTTTCATCATGTTGATAATCTAATTTACCAAAATAATTTGTATTTCTTTCTGGCCAATGTAATTGGTAAAGATCAATATAGTCTGTCTTCAGTCTTTTTAAGCTTTCGCTAAGAGCAGACTCTATTCCTTTTTCATAGTACTCATTGCCCCCACCTCTTATCCATTTAAATCCAGGGCCAGTAATTTTTGAACCTAATATAATTTTATCTCGATTTTTTTTTTGTAAAAACCAGTTACCAATGACTTTCTCCGTTTTTCCATATGAATGATCCATAGGGGGTGTCGCATAAAGCTCCGCAGTGTCAAAAAAATTAATACCTTGTTCTAAAGCATAATCCATTTGAGCGAATCCATCAGCCTCTGAATTCTGCTGACCCCAAGTCATAGTTCCTAAACATATTAGGCTTACTTTCAAATCTGTAGCCCCAAGTTTTTTAAATTTCATAAAATTACAATTATTCGTGAGTTAATTAGAATTAAACAAATAAGTAAAGAAGACAGGTATTGAAAAATATAAAAAAACTCTTATATTGTGATGTATATGGAATTTAACAAACAAAATGCAACAACAAGATCATCAGCATCAGAAACAATAATTGATCAAGGGTTAAGAGCTTACATGCTTAAAGTTTATAACTATATGGGATCAGGAGTTCTATTGACTGGTTTTGTGGCCTTATTATTTTTCAAGCTTGCAGTTGTTACAGGTGAAGCTGGCGAGATAATGGGCTTAACTAACTTTGGATCAACTATTTATACGTCAGGTTTAAAATGGGTTCTTATGTTAGCTCCATTAGGAGTAGTTTTTTATATGAGTTTTAATATTGCAAAAATGACTGCCGCAAAGGCTCAAACTACCTTTTGGGTATTTGCAGCTTTAATGGGAGCGTCTTTATCTTCAATTTTTTTAATGTACACAGGCGCTAGCATAACTAGAGTATTTTTTATTACAGCAGGAACTTTTGGATCAATGAGTATTTACGGTTACACTACTAATAGAGACTTAACTAAACTTGGCTCTTTTCTAATGATGGGTCTTTTTGGAATTATTATTGCATCAGTAGTAAATATATTTATGAAATCTTCAATGATGTATTTTGTAATATCTATTTTAGGAGTTTTAATTTTCGTTGGCTTAACTGCTTACGATACCCAAAAAATTAAGAACAGGTATCTTGAAAGTGATAGCGGAGAGTTAATGGGCAAGAAAGCAGTTATGGGTGCCTTAACTCTTTATTTAGATTTTATAAATTTATTTATAATGTTGTTAAGACTTTTCGGTCAGAGAAGATAATTACTTTACAGTTCTTAAATTATTCCATTTAGTTTTTTCTATAAGACTTAAAAGATCATTAGATTTTTCTAAAACAAGTCCGTGTTTATCTTTAATGTAAAATTTTTCATCATGATTTTTTGGCTTTAGGGTTTTTAAAATCTTGTAAATTGGTTTTTCAGATGCTCGTTGATAAATATCGAAAGAGATCTCTTTAGGTCCAATAGAGACTCCATAGTCTTTCCAAGTTCCGTTTGAGACCATTTTCCCATACAGATTTAAAATAGTTTGAAGTTCTTTTTTTATAAAAAAAATCTCTTTATCATTGCTATCAGGAACATTGTTTACAACTAATTTTAAGTTTCTCATATTTTATACCTATTAATTAAAGATATTTGTAAGCCAGTAAAAATAAAAGTTATCGGAAGAATACCCCAAACTTTAAAATTTACCCAAAATTCCTCTGTTTGCGTTCTCCAAACATATTCATTTAACAAAGCCAATGCGAAGAAAAAAAGTATCCACCTTATTGTTAGTGCCTTCCAGCCTTCATCAGATAAAGATATAGACTTACCAAGCATTTTTTTTAAGATATGTTCTTTAATAAAAAATCTTTCAAAGGTTAGGGTTAGACCAAACAAAGCATTTATTATTGTTGGTTTAATGTAAAGAAATACTGGATTATCAAAATATAATGTGAGTCCACCAAAAACAGATATAATTATTCCGCCAATTAGAGGAATATAAGGAATTTTTTTTTCAACAACGTAGCTAATAAGGACAGCAATTATAGTTGCGACAATAAGTGGTGGTATGGCAACGCTTAAATTCTTTCCACTTTTAGAGTAAACTACAAAGAAGATTAACAAAGGACCAAAGTCAGTAATAAACTTTAACAAAGACTTATTCACACGCAGATTCTAGCATAAATCTATTTTTAAATAAATTTATATATTGATTTTTAATTAAAAGTTACTATCTTAAATCTAATGGCTGCAAATGTTGCAAAATTCTCAATTGGATCTATCGTCAAGCATAAGCATTTCGATTTCCGTGGTGTAATTCACGATGTTGATTTCGAATTCAACAACTCTGAAGAGTGGTATCAATCTATCCCAAAAGATGTGAGACCTAGAAAAGATCAGCCATTTTACCATCTGTTAGCTGAGAGCAACGATGTAACTTATGAGGCATATGTTTCAGAGCAAAATCTTTTAGTGGACAACTCGAAACAGCCAGTTAAACATCCTCTTATCAATGAGATATTTGTTGGTAAAAAAGGATCTAACTATCTTAAGTTATCTAACTAATTAGAAAAAAACCGCCACAAATTTAACAATATTTAATCAAATCTATAACAAACAATTTAATTAATGTAACTGGTGTCAATGCCTAGTTGGGAAAAAATTCATTTCTTAACTCCCTCAATATTCCTGATTAGGCAAAACAACTTTCTTTCTTTAAAACAAAATTTAATATATTTGATATAGATCAAGATGTTTAAATTTTTATCATCTAGCAATATTTATTATTTAATACAGAAATTAATTAATTTCATAAATTCCATATTTTTTTTAATTTTAATTATTGGTTTAACCTTTGCCTTAGTTTTGTCACCCCCTGATTATGTTCAAGGTGATTCTGTTAGAATAATGTATGTGCATGTTCCTGCTGCTTGGTTAGGACTAGCATGTTTTTCTCTTATTACACTTCTTTCTATACTCAATTTTATTTTTAAAATAAAAAACTTTTATTTTATTAATAAGAGTATAGCTCCCATTGGTTTATTGTTTACTTGTTTAGCAATTATTACCGGTTCTTTGTGGGGTCAGCCAACCTGGGGCACTTGGTGGGCTTGGGATGCTAGGCTTACGTCTATGCTTGTGTTGATGCTATTTTACGTTTTCTATATTTTGACGTTTAAACTATTACATAGAGAAGAGTTGATTGTAAAAGTTTCATCGATTGTAGCAATTATAGGTTCAATTAACTTGCCTATCATTAAGTATTCAGTTGAATGGTGGGCTACACTTCATCAACCGGCAAGTATAAAAATTGTAGGATCAAGCAGTATACATCCAGCGATGTTACTCCCATTGTTGGTAATGTTGTTGGTTTTTTTATTGTATGGTGCGTTAATTTTTCTGATGAAATATAAAACAGAAATCATTAGAATAAAGAAAAAAAATATTAAAAGAATATGATTATAGAATTTATAGCAATGAATGGATACGGACTTTACGTGTGGTTATCTTTTAGCACTGTATTTATCTCTTGCGCATTATTTTATTTGAAAACAAAAAAAACTTTAAAAAAATATGAAAATGATTTTTTGGCTGAGCTTCACAATCTTTCAAAAAATGAAAAAAACAAAGCTTTAGAAACTTCTAAAGTTGCGCAACAATTGTTAGCGACAAACTCTAAAATGAATTAAAAGCATTTTTAATGCTTACAAAAAAAGTTAAAAATAGAATATTATTTTTAGTTTTTATTTTTGCTTTATCTTTAGCTTTTATTTTTTTTATCATAAAATCTTTAAACCAAAATATTCTTTACTTTTCAACCCCAACTGAAATAAAGCAAAAAGAAAATATTGTTATTGGAAAAGCAATGCGTGTTGGTGGAATGGTTAAAAAAAACTCTATTACTATAAATGAAAAAAATATTCAATTTACTATTACAGATTTTAAAAATGAAATACTAATAAGCTATTCAGGAACTGTTCCAAATTTATTTGCTGAAGGTAAAGGTGTTGTTGCCGAGGGCAAACTTAACGATAAATTTTTTTTCATAGCCAATAGAATACTTGCTAAACATGATGAAAAATATATGCCACCTGAAATAAAAAAAATGCTAGAAAATAATGTTAAGTAATATTGGAATAGGTTTAGTTTATTCAATTTTAGCTTTGAGTTTTTTAACTATATACAACGCTCATCTTGATCTAAAAATTATAAATACAACTGTTAAAAAAATTATTTATAAACTAAGTTTATTTCAAATTACTTTTACTATTTTAAGTTTTTTTACCTTAATACTAGGATTTATAAATTCCGATTTTTCACTTGTTAATGTTTATGAAAATTCACATACAACTAAACCTCTATTTTATAAAATAGCAGGAACATGGGGCAATCATGAAGGTAGCCTACTGTTGTGGGTTAATATTTTAGTTTTATTTTCCTATTTATTTTTAATTTTTAACCACATCCACAATAAAAAATTTAGATTGTATACTTTAATTTTTCAAAATATCTTAATCATAGGATTTGTAATTTTTTTATTATTTAATTCAAATCCTTTTAATTCTCTTTATCCAATCCCACTTGAGGGTTTAGGATTAAATCCTATACTTCAAGATCCAGCACTAGCAATTCACCCACCGCTTCTTTATGTTGGGTTTGTTGGATGTTCAATTTATTTTTCTGCAGCCTTGGGCTCATTACTTTCTGGTTATAATGGTAAACTATTTGCTAAATCAATAAAAGTCTGGGTCGTAACCTCTTGGTGCTTTCAAACTCTTGGAATTATTGTAGGATCTATTTGGGCATACTACGAGTTAGGTTGGGGCGGTTTTTGGTTTTGGGATCCCGTTGAAAATGCTTCATTACTTCCTTGGTTCGCCATTACAGCTTTAATGCATTCATTAATTGTACTTGAGAAAAGAAATGTCCTTTACTATTGGGTTATAATACTTTGTCTTTTAACTTTTATTCTAAGCGTAACAGGTACATTTTTAGTTAGATCTGGAATTTTAAATTCAGTGCATACTTTTGCAAGTGATCCTTCTAGAGGAATATATATACTTGTATTTTTATCACTTATGATTTTTGCAGCGTTAACTATTTTTTTTACAAAATATAAGAAAGAAACTTATGATTTTAATATAAAAAGTAAAGAGACTTTTATTTTAGCAAACAATTGGTTTATGGCTTTTTTCCTTGCAACTGTATTAATAGGAATGCTCTATCCAATTTTTCTTGACGTACTAAGTAATATAAAAATTTCTGTTGGACCTCCATTCTTTAACATTGTTATTATTCCTTTGGTTGTCCCGCTTTTATTTTTAATGGCTATAGGGCCAAAATTTGGTTGGATTAAATCACAAAAAAAAATTTTTTATAAAATTTTATTTCTTATTCTAGGATCTGTAATAATAAATTTGTTTATTTTTAATTTTTTTGGCAAGTACAGTTTTTTATCTAATTTAATTTTTATAGCATCAATATTTCTAATTTTAAATTCAATTTTAGATATTAAAAAATTTATTAACAATAAAATTAAACTTGAATTATCAAGAATTATTTCTCACCTAGGTTTTGGTCTGCTCGTATTTTTTATTGGTATCAATCATCAGTTTTCGCTTGAGGAAGATTTTAATTTAAAAGTTGGTGAAATTAAAAAAACAAATAACTATGAAATTAATTTCGAGAGCATGAGAATAAAAGAAAGTAAAAATTATAAAGCAATCGTTGGCAATTTTAAATTAACAAATCTTAAAAATAATTTAGTTGAGTATCTAGATCCTGAAATAAGGATTTATTCTAATCCAGAAACTTTGACTTATGAAGCTGCCATAGAAACAAAAATTACGTCAGATCTTTACTTAACAATGAGTAATGTATCTAGGTCTGATTATTACAATATTAAGTTCCAAAAAAAACCGTTCATGATTTGGATTTGGATCTCAGCTATAATGATTGCGCTCGGTGGCTTTGTACAATTAACTTTTAAAAAAAATGAGAGTTAGTATTTTAAAAATAATAATTTTTAGTTTTGTATTTTTTTCTCTTTTTGTTTTGTGGCAGGGATTAAAAAAAAACAATAACTATGACACTAAAAGTCTTGTTGGCGCTAGAATTAGCAACTTTCAATTTACCGAAATAAATAATGTCAATAAATCGATTTCAGAAAAAGATTTAAAAAATAATAAATTTACATTAATTAATTTTTTTGCTTCATGGTGCTTGCCCTGCAGAACTGAACATAAATATTTAATAAATTTATCAAAAAAAAAAATTAAAATTATAGGTATAAATTTTAAAGATAAAAAAAAAAATGCTAACAACTTTCTAAAAGAATTAGGTAATCCTTACAATTTTGTTGGAAAAGACTCTGACGGAAAAGCCTCAGTTTTATTTGGTGTTTATGGAATTCCGGAATCTATATTAGTTGATAATAACTTAAATATAATAAAAAAAATTATTGGCCCAATAGACCAGAATCAATATAATGAAATTTTAAATCTGATAAAATGAAAATTAAAAAAATTATTCTTATTATTTACTTTTCTTTCTTCATGACTTTGAATGCAGATGAAAACTATAGAGATGTATCAGAAATTTATAAAAATCTGAGGTGTTTAATTTGCCAAGGTCAGTCAATTGCTGATTCTAACTCAGACTTTGCGGTAACTATAAAACTTGTAGT
>Ga0307995_1002305_pt1 | contig 11193 bp, 10 predicted proteins | sample EllFjometagen262_FD_203132 | JGI IMG/M metagenome (GOLD analysis project Ga0307995, IMG submission 203132) | Marine microbial communities from Ellis Fjord, Antarctic Ocean - #262 | ecosystem: Environmental > Aquatic > Marine > Unclassified | place: Southern Ocean | collected 2014-11-02
GATGGCGGCTGCAATCCAAATGGCCAAATTTTACAACCTTCCCGACACTTGCATTGCAGGTGCAACCGATAGCAAATTGCCAGACGCGCAGAGCGGTTTTGAAAAAAGTTTAGCAATAACTCTGAGTGCGCAGGCTGGGTCAAATGCGATAACTCAGGCTGCAGGAACACAAGCCAGCCTGATGTCAGCCTCCTTAGAAAGCTATGTCATCGACAACGACATGTTAGGTGCAATCATGCGATCGGTCTCACCCATTGAAGTGACGGATGAGCTGCTAAACATCGCAAATATTGCTGAAGTTGTAACAGGCGATGGACACTACCTTGGGCAATCAGAAACGTTTGCAAGGATGCGCAGCGATTTTTTGTACCCTGAAATTGCCAATCGGCAACCCATTGAACAATGGGAGAAAGAAGGAAAGAATGATATCTTTAGTGTCGCCAAAATACGCGTTCAGGAACTATTAACAAAGGCAAAACCAAGCCACCTGCCAGAAAGTATTGAACAAAAGATTCGAAGCGAATTTCAAATATACTTGGACAGATACGAAGATGCGTGATCCATTTTTTATTCATGATATTGCACAGCGTCGACTGCCACGTATCATATATGATTTTATTGTCGGGGGCACTGGCGCTGAAATGGCTGCTGAGAACAACGAAGCAGCGCTAGAACGCGTCAAACTAACCCCCCGCGCACTGATAAATATCGAAGACGTCGATATGAGCACATCCCTGTTAGGGCAAACATACAGTGTACCTTTTGGAGTAGCCCCTATGGGAATGTGCAATCTGATTGCTCCAAACGCGGATAGAACACTATCCCAGAATGCAGCGATCCAAGGGTTTCCCCATTGTGTATCAACGGTCTCCTCAACGACGTTAGAGGATACCTTCCTTCAAGCCCAAAAAAATGCCTGGTTCCAACTTTATGCGGGAACCAACAAGGATTTAACTTGGGAATTGGTCGATCGTGCAGCGCAAACTGGGTATGAACACTTAGTGTATACTGTGGATACACCGCATCATTCACGACGGACCAGAGATTTAGAAAACGGATTTTCTGTTCCATTAAAGATTTGCTTTAAACAGTTTGTCGATTTTGCGCTTCATCCGCGTTGGTCAATTTCCGCACTTTTTGCAGGAACGCCGAAACCGATGAATTTTGTAACATCCAAAATTGAAAGAAAATTCAATCGTAATGATAGCCGAGGCGGTGTTGATTGGGATTTTTTGGCCGAACTTCGTAAAAGATGGCACGGCAAATTAATCCTAAAGGGTATTATGTCACCGGATGATGCTGTTACAGCCAAGCAAAGTGGGTGCGATGCAGTCTATGTTTCAAACCATGGGGGGCGGCAGTTAGACAGCTCTTTAGCATCAATTGAAGTTTTACCAAGGATAAGGGATGCTGTAGGCAATGATTTTACCCTGGTCTTCGACAGCGGAATACGCAGTGCAGATGACATCGTAAGGGCGTTGGCTCTTGGCGCCAATTTTGTAATGATTGGGCGCCCCATATTACTCGCAATCGCCGCCGGAAAGTTGGATACCTATCTGGCCTTGATGACGTTTGATTTGAGGTCTGTCATAGCCCAGCTTGGGGCAACAAAAATTGAACACCTAAACAAAAACGTTTTGGCCACAAAGTCGGAAGATTAAATGACAAAAGAAACACTAAAAATCCGTGGTGGAAACATTTTAGCTCGGGCCTTTAAAGAAAAGGGCGTGAAACACGTGTTCACCCTAGCTGGTGGGTTTTGCAACCCCGCTTTGGAAGGGTTTATGGAATGTCAGATGGCTGTGATAAACACCCCACATGAACAAATCGCAGGCCATCTGGCTGATGGGCATTCTCGGATTACGCGCAAACCAACTGTATGTCTGGTGGGGCCTGAAGGCTTCGCAAACGCAGTTCCGGCAATGTTAGAAGCCGGAGGCGAAAGATCACCGGTGATCTTCGTTACCGGGTCCTCGACCCTGAAACGACAAGGCGCAGGGGGCTTCAAAGAAATCGATGATGTGGCGATCGCGGCCCCGTTGGTGAAATATTCTATTCAAATTACTGACGGTGAACGGATTAGCGAATTTGTTGATCGTGCTTGGACGGCTGCAACATCCGGTTATCCTGGCCCAGTCCATATTAGCTTGCCAGTAGATATTATGTTCTCTTCATTTGACGAAGACGCCGGAAGATCCGAACGCCCCTATAAGCGCGATGCAAAAAAACCCGCTTTAGCGTGGCCAGACCCGACGCGTTTGGCAACAGTTATAGACCTATTGAAGCAAGCAAAACGACCGGTCATTATTGGTGGTCACGGTGTATGGTGGTCTGAATCTGAAAAAAAGTTGGCCAAGGTTGCGCGCGATCTGCGCATACCGGTTTTCAATGTGCCCTATCACAGCAAACTGTTGGGAGAGGAAGAGGAAGCCTATATGGGGCTTGCTGATTTTCACCAGTATCACCCGTCAAAACCAGCCATTCATGAATCGGATTTGGTACTAATGGTTGGCGGTAGATTAGACAATCAGATGAATTTTGGGAACGCACCGTTTTTCATGGAAACTACTACACTGATTTGTATAAATGGAAGCCACGAAGAGCTTGAATTTAACCTTGCCGCGGATGAAACTTTACTCAGTGACCCTGGCGCATTTTTTGATGCGATTTCTGGTGTAGGTATTCAGTGGACAGATTGGTTCGACCTAAACAAACAACGCCGAGAGACATGGGTAACAGATTGGGAAACTCATATCGCGGAAGAAACTAAAAAGGACGCCAACGGCAAAATGCATCCACTTCAATTGGCATTGGATGTAAATGCTAAGATGGGATCTGAGGACTGGCTTGTTTTTGATGGGGGTAACACCCATTTTTGGTCGGAAATTGCAGTAAATATGGCTGGGTGGCGTGGACAAAAATTGGCTGGAATCATGCATCCTGGAAGCTTTAGCCTGTTAGGAGTCGGTGTTTCCTTTGCATTGTCCGCAAAAGCAGCTGCACCCGACAAACAAGTCGTGCTAATTTCTGGTGACGGGGCGTTTTTGTCGGGTGGTCTTTCGATTGAGACGGCGTTTCAAGAGAATCTGCCGATAACGGTCGTCATCGACAATAACGGCGGATTGGATTGCATCAGCCAACAGCAAGAACGCTTGTTTGTAAACGGGAAACACTTTGCGACGGACTTCCGCGACATTCCATTTCACACAATGTTTGAAGGTTTGGGCGGCCACGGTGAAGTGGTCAACACAAGAGAAGAGCTTGGCCCAGCTATGGACCGGGCAATGGCATCCGGCAAACCAGCTTGCGTTAATGTAAAATGCCGTGGTGTTATCAGCCCAATTGTGGCTGCAACATCGGACAAACGCGATAAGGCTTCGATCGAATAATGGCAAAGATCAGCACACACACCCTCGACGGTACAAATGGCAGCCATGCGGCGGGAATCCCTGTAATCTTTAAAAGTTGTGAAACCGGCAAAATTTTGTTTGCAACCCAAACAGATGAAGGTGGAAGATTGACACAAAAGGTGCCAGCCTCTGAACTCGAAAAATCAACAATATATGAGCTTTTGTTTGATGTAGAAAATTACTGGATTGGTCTAGGCCAAAGCAATTCTGAAACAATCCCACAGATTGCACTGCGCTTTAGAATAAACGACACCGATGGCGTATTTCATATGCCAATCATCCTTTCTCCAAATTCGTATTCAACTTGGAAATCTGCATGACGAGTGGATTGCAAATGTCACGTCGCATAAGGCGTACCCCTTACACGACCCGTGTTGAACAGAACAATGTTCGTGGATTTACCGTTGTTAATCATATGCTTTTGCCAAAGGCGTTCGAGCCGAGTGTTGAGGATGATTATTGGCACCTTAAAAAACATGCACAAATTTGGGATGTATCGACCCAACGGCAAGTTGAGTTAAAAGGACCAGATGCCGCAAAGCTCGTACAGATGATGACCCCGAGAAATCTGAGCAAAGCCCGCGTAGGACAGTGTCTGTATGTGCCTTTGGTTGATGAGACTGGTGGCATGATAAATGATCCTGTTCTACTAAAACTTGGCAACGATCATTTCTGGCTTTCCATTGCGGATTCGGATGTTTTGTTGTGGGCCAAAGGTTTGGCAACAGGTGCAAAATTCGATGTGAAAATCATAGAACCAGATGTCTACCCTTTGGCCATTCAGGGACCCAAAGCTGAAGATTTAATAGCTAAACTGTTTGGTGAAGAAGTCCGAGCAATCAAATTCTTTAATTTTGGTTGGATTGACTTTGAGGGCACTAAACAATTGATCGCACGTTCTGGATTTTCCAAACAAGGCGGGTTTGAAATCTACCTGAACGGGAGCAATTTGGGTGGGCGATTGTGGGACGCTGTTTGGGATGCAGGGCAAGAGTTTAACATCCGCGCTGGCTGTCCAAACCTAATTGAACGGATAGAAGGTGGATTGCTTTCTTACGGTAACGAATTCACCCGCGAGAACAATCCATTGGAATGCGGGTTGGTACAATATTGCAGCCTTGATGCGCCCGTCGATTATCTTGCTAAAGATGCATTATTGAAAATCCACAAACGCGGTATAGACAGAGTGATGCGTGGCATTCTCTTTGACGGGCCCGCATGCCCACCTTGCGGTGAACCGTGGCCTGTATTCGCCAACCATACTCAAATTGGCCAAATCACCTCTGCGATTTGGTCTCCAAATTTAAATCAGAACATTGGGCTTTCAATGATCGAAAAAGCGTTTTGGACAGAAGGACAAAAACTGCAAATTTGCATGCCCGAATGCCAGATCAAAAATGGAACTGTGGCGCTATTACCGTTTGTGTAAACCTTTTGTCAAATTCAGTTTTTTGACCCACTTTATTTAAATACGCGAAATTAGCTAAGGCTATCCAACTAAATTATTTCCTAATTTAAAAAGGATCTCTGGTCCCTTTTAGGGACGGCTTGGGTGTTAAAGTCTATGCAATGAAAAACATTCAAGCCCTATTTTCGTACATTTACTGACATCGCGTAGGAGACACTAGTTGGGTTCCGCTCACGCATCTATTTCAAGCTAAACCGTGCCGCTGCTCTTGCCGAGTGGCACCAAATTATTCGGCGCATAGATATTGGCTTTGCTGGCAATCCGTACTGTCTGGGCTTACAAATTTTTTACCTGATTGTGACCTTACGTGCGGACTTCATCAAGGCCAGCGGTGACATGCACCGTACCAAAAGGCTGGACACATGACCGCAACCTCTAAAGTCACTCAAATTAATATTTACAAAAAAGGAGCCGTCCACACACGACAGCACCCAAGGTGGCCCTACCTACCTCAAATAGTGTTCTCTGGCAGTACCATTGATGATTTATCTGAGATGCCAGCTTGCGTTGTGTTAAAAGACCATTATGACTTTGCGGGCAGATAACAAAATTGGAAAGGGCTTCGGATGAATTGTCTCTTCGTTCAAATTAGGTGCCGGCCAGGCACAGCTTATAGCGTTGCCACGCAAATTGTATTGCGAGAGATCCATTCGGAACTCTATTCTACCAGCGGTGACTATGATCTATTGATGAAGCTTTATATTCCAAATGAAAAAGATATTGGAATGTTTATCAATGATAACCTTCTCAACATAGAAGGAATTGAGCGTACTTATACTACACAAACGTTTAAAGCATTCTAAATCGAGATAACTATTTGTGGTTTGGTTCTTAACGAACAATTACAAAATACCTCTGAGGTTCCAGAGTTCGGGAAACAGTTCTACTTCTAACATACGGCGCAGGTATTTCACACCTGATGTGCCGCCAGTGCCACGCTTGAACCCAATGATCCGCTCTACCGTCGTGACATGATTGAAGCGCCAGCGGCGGAAATAATCTTCAAGATCTACCAGCTTTTAGGCAAGCTCATAAAGCGCCCAGTATTGCTGCGGATCTTGATAAACCTCAACCCAAGCCGACATGACGGCATCGTTAGCTAGATGGGGCGTGTCTCTGCTATAAACGGTAGCTGAAAATATTATGTTTGTCGCTTTTGAAAGCATATCAAGCACCACTTGGTACAAGGACTTTATCTGTAATTTCTGTTCCAACATGTTGTATAATTCTGGCCGGTGTTCATGCATTTTCATCATAGCGAGATTGCGGTTTCCAAGCATAAATTCAATTAAACGATACTGATGCGATTGGAAACCAGAAGGTGCTCCTAGATTATCTCAAAACTGAGTGTATTCGCTTGGCGTCATGGTCCGCAGTACGTCCCACGCATTGTTGAGTTGTTCAAATATCCGCGCAACACGCGTCAGCATTTTCATTGCGGGTTCAATTTCTTGATTAATAAGATGAGTACGAGCGGTTGACAGTTCATGTAGACAGAGCCGCATCCACAACTCAGACGTCTGATGTTGGATAATGAAAGCATCTCGTCATGAGCTGCTGATTGAGGTCTTTGTGCGCCCAAAATTGGGTCTAATGGTAAGTAATCAGCGTAGGACATATCCTTAGAAAACGATGTCGTCGCACTGTCTTTTCCAGGGTTAGTGTCAGTCATATTAGGTACCTCCATATATAAAAATATCTTTTTGTTCATGGCGCCACGCGTATAAAATACACACTTTAAGACTGGAGAACGCGCTGTCATGCCTTATTTTATCGCAGTTTTTCCATGCCAAAGCTCACATTTGCCCCGTTTTTTATTGCCTGACTTGGTTTTGATTTCAGCTCCGAAGTAGCGTTAGCGGCTCTTATTGCAACCTTTCCAATTGTAGTAGCAACAGCCGCGGGCCTGCGCGCCGCTTCAGAAAACGAATGGATGCTGCTTAAATCGATTGGCGCTTCTCGGATGTAAACGTTACTTTGCCCACTATTACCATTCAGTCATAAATTTAGGTTAAGCCCTCAATCTGAAGTCTGTACTTATTGATTTTACAAAACCGGCTAGTGCACTAGCCTATCATTTTAGCCATCGCGCTCGCAGTTTCCGCGGTGAACCAAGGCACAGGCCCAGACGCCCCACTTTTTGCAATCTCGGCCTTTAGAGCTTCAATAGCATGTTGACGATTTTGATATTTGATCGTTGCATATGCTTTTGGAGGTATTTGAGCATAGTCTCGTGCAACTTTTAGTGCCTGCCCCAATGCATCGCCGGCTTGGACCAATTCGTCCACTATCCCTGCTTGTATCGCAGCATTGACTGAGATTGGCGCACCATTTTGCAAGATGCGGCGCAAATCGTTGGGAGATAACATCGAGCGAATAATTTCCATCAGACCGGCTGGCATTCCAACTCCAACACGAACTTCTGCCAAACCAAATGTGGCACGTGGTCCTGCGATGCGGTAATCTGAACAAATAACGGGGAAAAACCCACCTGCAATTGCAGCCCCTTCTACCGCAACAATAAATGGCTTTGGAAACTCAAATATCTCCAAGAATGTCTTATGAAATCCGTCAACAATGGCCTGTTGAGCTGCAAGGTCATAGTGCTGGGCTTCTTTGAGATTGAGGCCTGCGGAAAACACTTTTAAGTCGCTTGCCAAAACAACTGCCCTAGTGGCATCATCGCTCGCTAGTTTGACAAACAAGGCTTCCAATTCATCCAGTGACTTTGGGTTAAATGCATTCACTGGAGCATTCTGCATTGTAACCAGCATAACGCCATCATTCTGTAATTCTAATTTAAGCCAGTCTTGACCGCTCATTTCAAACTCCCTAATGCCATTTTCAGTTACTGTATTTAAAACTTAACGACTTCTTAACACTTTTCCACAAAGATGTTGCGCATCACAACAGCGCTAAACGGGTCCTATAAGATTGAACAACTAGATATATGCCAGACGATTTTGGGTATCCCAGCGTGATTACAAACCGCCCTCAAACACACCCCTCTTGGCCGCTCTGATCCGGTAAAGGCGCAACAGGGGCGGGGTGTGGCGTTGGTCGGAGTGAAAGGGGCTGCAGGAATGTCCATCTTTATTCACTCACCAATCTCAAGCTAAACCGTGTCCCTGCTCTCGCCGAGTGGATTCAATTATTATGTGCGTAGATGCAGGTTATTTTCGCAGTCTGATGCGTGTTTTCATTAGTTTGACGGCACCAAACAAGCGCTAAATTTTAGTCTAACTCGAGACCACATTGAGGATGTCAAAACGGGCTCGCGGTGGGATCAATTTGGCCGCTGTGTGTCTGGCAAATTGGAAGGGGTAGAACTTTCGCAGGTCCAAAGCGACAAGCAGTTCATGTGGGCTTGGATTTCATTACGCCGGCATACAAGCTTTTACATGTTTTATGCCTCATCAATTCAGCTGCTTGATACTCAAAAATCTAGAGTTGCGACGCCAAAATAAGGTGGCGTTGCTGAGCCCCGTGGCCTGCCGCAAATATGCCAAGGACGAAAGCCCATGATCGGACAGGTGCTCGACCACCAAAATTCCGCGATTGAGAGAACGAATTTGTTTTGGTCGGGTCGGGCCTGACATGACGCCTCACGAGGTTCACTGTGTGAACTGATAGATAGCGTAAAGGCCTGGGATTCGTTAATCTAAGCATGAGAATCACAGTTATCCTTGACAAGAATTTGCCTTTTGGAGCGCAACAAGAATGAACATTCTATTTATCATGTATGATCAACTGCGTTTCGATTATCTATCTTGTGCGGGTCACCCGCATTTGCAGACACCGAATTTTGACCGAGTGGCAGCTCAGGGGGTTCGGTTTACCAACGCCTATGTGCAATCGCCCGTCTGTGGTGGGTCGCGCATGTGTTTTTATACGGGCCGCTATGCCTCGTCGCATGGCGCCCATTGGAACGGCTTTCCTCTAAGGGTTGGGGAGATGACGATGGGCGATCACCTGCGCAACTCTGGTATGAGTTGCTGGTTGATCGGCAAGACACACATGAAGGCAGATGTGGTTGGCATGGAACGGTTGGGGCTCAGTACCGATAGCATCATTGGGGCACGACAGGCGGAATGTGGATTTGACACATGGATTCGCGACGATGGTCTCTGGGGGCATGGGCCTGATGGCTTTTATGACGAGAAACGCTCGCCCTATAACGCATACCTGAACTCCAAGGGCTATGAGTCCGAAAATCCATGGGCTGATTTTGCCAATGCGGGGGTGGATGGCGAGGATGTCGCCAGCGGCTGGATCTTTAAAAATGCCGATAAACCGGCGAATATTATGGAGCAAGACAGCGAAACTCCTTGGCTGACCACAAAAACACTGGAATTCATTGACCAGATGGACGGTAAGGAGCCTTGGCTCGCCCATGTGAGCTATATCAAGCCGCATTGGCCTTATATTGTGCCCGCGCCCTACCACAATATGTTTGACGCGAGCCATGTCTCGCCTGCGACCCGCCATGAGGTTGAACTGGAGGATCCGCATCCCGTCTTTGGCGCCTATCAAGGCAATAAGATAGCGCTGGCTTTCCAGAAAGAAGAGGTGCGCCAGAAGGTTATTCCCGCATATATGGGGCTGATCAAGCAATGTGACCATCAGCTTGGCCGTCTTTTGGATCATCTCGAAGACAAAGGCCGTCTGCAGGACACCATGATTGTGCTGACGTCAGACCACGGCGATTACCTTGGTGATCACTGGCTTGGCGAAAAAGACCTATTCCACGACCCTTCTGCTAAGGTTCCAATGATCATCTATGATCCGCGCGCGCATGCGGATGCGACCCGGGGAACGACCTGTGACGCTTTGGTGGAATCAATCGATCTTGCGGCAACGTTTGTTGAGGCTGCCGGAGGCAAGGTGGCCGATCATATCCTCGAAGGCCGTAGTCTGATGCCTTGGCTAAAGGGCGAAAGGCCCGAGTGGCGCGAGTATGCAATAAGTGAATATGATTACTCTGCCACGCCGCAGGCCATGCAATTGGGGCTGGAGCCTCGAGACGCGCGCCTTTTTATGGTGTTTGATGGCCGCTATAAGCTGATGCATGCCGAAGGCGGTTTCCGCCCAATGCTGTTCGATCTTGAAACGGACCCGGAAGAATTTTACGATCTGGCCAAGGGCGATAGTCATAAGGCAGAGGTTGATCGCCTCTATGGCCATCTCGCCAAATGGGGGCTGAGAATGAGCCAGCGTGTCACCAAATCTGAAGATGACATCAAGGCCATGCGGGGGCGATCACTCCGGCGAGGGATCTTACCGTTCCTAGCGGATGGCACCGAAGTCGATGAAGAGCTCCTCTCAAAATACCGAGGCAAGGTAAAACAAAAATTCGTTGAATAATTAAAGCATATTCAGAACTGATTGCGTAAAGCACACAGATCCGCAAGATGCTAGAACCTGCAAACGGCTTGATAGCGAGTCCTTAAAATTTTCTGAGGATGGCCAAAAAGAAATATTTGACTTTCAGGATCGTGTATTGGCGAATGTTCAGCTGGCGCTTCAAGTTATCGTGACACGAAGTCCAGGCGAAGCACGGCAGCTGGTTTCCGAAAAAGAGGATATCGAGGCCTTGAACAAGAACTGCAGCGCAAGCATCTGGGGCAATTGCTCGATGGATTGACTGAAATCATCGCAACCAGCAACATTCATCAAAAAACGATGCGGGCGCTCAAACAGGTTAATACCTGCTTCTCAAAGGTCACATATCCCATTTTGTCTGAAACCGATGACTTACTGGACAGCAGGTTGTCTGAGCCCAAAATAGTTTAGGGCATAGGTGATATAACTTGCCCGAAACACCTGCGGCGCGTCTGGAGCTCATAACATCCAGCCCATCATTTAGATGAAGCTCAACCTCACGCAGTAAAACCAATATTTTTTGTATCATAGTATAATGGGCCATCCACCGAGTCAAAAATTATCCAATTTCAGAAGATGCCGCCCAGAGGTTTATGCCTTGATCGCCGGACAGCCGGTCAATTTCCGAAAGCTCGTCTGCTGTGAAATTTAAATTTTCTACTGCTCCAACACAGTCCAAAACTTGTTCTGGCTTTGATGCGCCGATGAGGGCAGTGGTTACTCTTCCACCCCGTAAAACCCAGGCTAAAGACATTTGTGCTAACGTCTGGCCACGGCCGGAGGCTATAACCTTCAGTTGGTTCAGGGTCTCGACAAGCTCCGGGCTAATTTTATCTCTGTCAAGACTTTTACCCTGCATTGCACGACTGTCATTCGGCACTCCATTTAAGTATTTATTTGTGAGCATGCCTTGAGCAAGCGGCGTAAAGGCAA
>Ga0307995_1002316_pt1 | contig 11168 bp, 9 predicted proteins | sample EllFjometagen262_FD_203132 | JGI IMG/M metagenome (GOLD analysis project Ga0307995, IMG submission 203132) | Marine microbial communities from Ellis Fjord, Antarctic Ocean - #262 | ecosystem: Environmental > Aquatic > Marine > Unclassified | place: Southern Ocean | collected 2014-11-02
ATATGGGCAGGAACTGGAGAAGGAAATCCTAGAAATAGTTTAAATGGTGGTTTTGGCATTTACAAATCTTTAGATGCTGGTAAAACATGGAAATCTATGGGTTTAGAGAAAACTCGTCATATTCATAGAGTTATCATTCATCCAACAAATCCTGATATTGTATATGTGGGTGCAATTGGTTCGCCATGGGGAGAACACAAAGAACGTGGTGTTTACAAAACAATAGATGGAGGTAAAAGCTGGAAACAAATTTTATTTACAAATATAAAATCTGGAGCAGCCGATTTAATTATGGATCCAAAAAATCCGAATAAAATAATTGCTTCTATGTGGGAACACAAACGTGATCCTTGGTTTTTTAAATCTGGTGGTGCTGGAAGTGGTGTTTATATTACTTATGATGGTGGAGAAAGCTGGAAACAAATTACAGAAAAAGAAGGGTTTCCTAAAGGAGAATTAGGAAGAATTGGTATTGCAATTGCACCAAGCAATCCTGATATAATTTATGCTTTGGTAGAAGCGAAGAAAAATGCGCTGTACAAAAGTGAAGATGGTGGATTTAAATGGAAAAAAATAAATGACAAACCAGGAATTGGAAATCGCCCTTTTTACTATTCAGAGATATATGTAGATCCACAGAATGAAAACAGACTGTATACTGTTTTTACGTATATCAACGTTTCTCAAGATGGTGGTAAAAACTTCAAAGAGTTAATGCCTGCTTATGGCGTAGATAACGGAGTACACCCAGATCATCATGCTTGGTGGATTCATCCAACCAATGGTAAATTCATGATTGATGGAAACGATGGTGGTTTAAATATTACAAAAGATGGTGGTAAATCTTGGCGATTTATAGGAAATATTCCTGTTGCACAATTTTATCATATTAATGTAGATAATGAATATCCTTATAACGTATATGGTGGAATGCAAGACAATGGTTCTTGGAGAGGTCCTGCATATGTATGGAAAGCACAAGGAATTAGAAATTCTTATTGGCAAGAAATTAGTTTTGGTGATGGTTTTGATGTAGTGCCAGATAAAGAAGATTCTCGTTATGGATGGACTATGAGTCAGCAAGGATCTGTAAGCAGGTATGATTGGAAAACTGGAAATAACTATGGTATAAAACCAACGCATAAAGATGCAAATATAAAACTACGCTTCAATTGGAATGCAGCCATTAACATAGACCCTTTTAATAGTTCTACATTATATTTTGGTAGTCAATTTGTGCACAAATCAACTGATAAAGGATTGACTTGGAGTGTTATTTCTCCAGATTTATCCACTAATAATCCAGAAAAACTAAAACAAGCAGAAAGTGGTGGTTTAACAATGGATGCCACTGGAGCTGAAAATCACTGTACAATATTGGTCATAGAACCTTCTTTATTAGAAAAAGATGTTTTGTGGGCAGCAACGGATGATGGACAAGTGCACATCACTAAAAACGGTGGCGCAACTTGGACAAATGTTGCTAAAGATTTAAAAGGTTTGCCAGAAAATAGCTGGATTACCCAAATTAAAGCATCTAACAAAAATAAAGGAGAAGCGCTTTTAATTGCGAATGATTACCGTCGTTTTAATTATACTCCGTTCGCATATAGAACTAAAAACTACGGTAAATCTTGGGAACGCATTGTCGATGGAAATGATGTGCAAAGTTATGCGTTGTGTATTGTAGAAGATCCAGAAAATAAAAATTTACTATTTTTAGGAACGGATGATGGATTGTATATATCAATAAATGCAGGAGATAAATGGACAAAATGGACGGAAGGCTTTCCTACGGTTCCAGTGAAAGACTTGGTGATTCACCCAAGAGAACACGATTTAGTTATTGGAACTTTTGGACGTGCAGCCTGGATTTTAGATGACATTAGACCTTTAAGAGCAATGGCTAAGGGAAATGTAACTTCTAAAAAACTAGCATTATTCGCCCCACCAACAGCGTATCAATCTGCATACCAACAACCCACAGGAAGTAGATTTGGTGCAGATGCTCTATACCAAGGAGAAAACAGAAAAAGAGGTGCCATCATTTCTTATTATATTGATATTCCTGCAAAGAAAAAAAAATCAGAAGACAAGAAGCAAGATGAAAAAGAAAGTGAAAATAAGATAAAACATGATTCTATTACTTTAGAAATTTTTGATGGCAACAGGCAAATTAGAACCTTAAAATTTAAAACTCCTAAAGAGAGTGGAGTTCACAAAACTAATTGGTACTTGCGGGAAAAAGGAGTTGCAAGAGCTTCTAGAAAAATTAAAATATCTAAAAAAGAACCTGGAGGTGTTTCCGTAAAACCAGGAATATATCAACTAAAAATGACATTTGGCGAAACAATTTCTTCACAAAAAATAACCGTTGAATATGATCCTAGATTAGAACTTTCTAAAAAAGCTATCAATCAAAAATATGATGCCAGTAAAACATTAGAAAACTATCAAGAAAAAATTACAAATGTTGTAAAACAATTGGTGGAGAGTAAAAACGGCGCCACTGCTATGAAAGTTAAATTATCTAAAGCAGATGCTTTTAGATCTTCAGATAATAAAATATACAAAGCAGAAATTAAAGCATCAAAAGCAATTATTAAAAAAATTGACACTTTAATTTCGAAATATTTGGGAACTGTCGACAAAAGACAAGGAATTACTAGAAATCCTGAAATTACCGTAAATCAACGTTTTGGTCAAGCAAGCAGGTATATTCGTTCTCGTTTTGGTAAACAAACAACAACAGAAACTATTTTAATGAATCAATTTATAACTGAATTCAAAAGAGTGGTCAGCGAGACGAACGCATTCTTTAATAAAGATTGGGTTGCCTACAAAGCAAAAACAGAAAACATTAAAATTTCTTCTTTTAAAGAAACTACTATCTACACTATAGACTAATATTAAATATGAAAAATATCCTATTCATTTTGTTCTTGAGTTTTATATATATGAAAACTCAAGGGCAAAAATCTGCTAAAAACCAATTAGGAACCTGGTATATGTATAACGGTTCTCATAAAATATCAGAAAAATATTCCTTAAAAACAATGGCACATTTTCGCTATTATGAAATGGCTAGTGCGTTTCAACAAGAAATATATCGATTAGGTATTAACTATACTTTTAGCCCAAAAACTAACATTACAGCAGGCGCAAGTTATGCTACAGCAGATGTTGTATATGATACATCTTCCATAAATTTATATGAATCTCGTTTTTATGAAGACTTAAATTTAAAATGGAACTGGAACAAATTTACAACAAAACACCGCTTTCGATTAGAGCAACGTTTTATTCATAAGAATTTAAATACAAATCAATTTCAACATTGGTTGCGTTATGATTTAAATATAAGCTACCCGCTTTCTAAAACTTGGAGTGCTTTTGTTTTTAATGAATTATTTCTAAATTTAAACAGCAGTAAAAGGTTTAATCAAAACTGGACTGGCACCGGACTCTTATACAAATGGAATCAAAATATAAAACTAAAAATAGGGTATTTTCAAATTAAAACACCTGATATCGTTTTAAAAAGAGCGCAATTAGGCATCCTTATAAATACTAATTTTTCTAAACAAGCTATATAATTATGAAACCAATATTTACAAATGATGCTATTGTTTTTGGCATTTTAATGCTGTCTTTAGGATTTGTTTTTTATACAGAAAGCTTAAAAACTGGTTTTTGGCCAAAATTTTATAAAATAGTTCCAGGTTTATTTATGGCCTATTTTATTCCTGCAATTTTCACTACGTTCGGTGTTATTTCCCCTGAATGGAAAACAACAAACGCTGCGGGAGAGATCGTATCGAATTCCTCACAATTGTATTATGTTGCCAGTCGTTTTTTATTACCTGCTGCCTTGGTTTTAATGACACTAAGCATCGATTTAAAAGCGATATTTAACTTAGGTTCTAAAGCACTAATTATGTTTTTCACAGGGACAGTAGGTGTAATTATTGGCGGTCCTTTGGCTATTTTATTAATTTCTATTTTTTCTCCAGAAACTGTTGGAGGTGCTGATTTTGATGCTGTTTGGAGAGGGCTTTCTACCTTAGCTGGAAGTTGGATTGGTGGTGGTGCAAACCAAACTGCCATGCTAGAGATCTATAAATACAACCCTGCAAAATATGGTGGAATGGTGATTGTAGATATTGTTATTGCCAATGTTTGGATGGCTATTTTACTAATAGGGATTGGTAAAAAGGATAAAATAAATAAGTGGTTAAAAGCAGACACAACAGCTATTGAAGAATTAAAAGAAAAAGTGATTGACTTTACACAGAAAGTAAAGAAAAACCCTACGCTTACAGATTTTATGATTATGCTTGCAATTGGTTTTGGAACGGTTGGTTTTGGGCATTTTTCAGCCAAGTATTTAAGTGCATTTTTCTCTGATTTTGTAGCCTCGATAGACTCACAAACTTGGCGTAATGTATTTTCATTTTTAGGTTCTAGTTTCTTTTGGCTCATAAGTATTTCTACAATTATAGCGATACTTTTATCTAATACCAAAGCAAAAAACTATGAAGGCGCAGGTGCAAGTAAATTAGGAAGTATTTTTATATATATTTTAGTAGCAACTATTGGAATGAAAATGGATCTAAACCAGGCTTTTGAAAATCCTGGTTTAATAGCAATTGGTATTGTTTGGATGACCATACACGCTATTTTATTAATTATTGTTGCAAAAATTATTAGAGCACCTTACTTCTTTTTAGCAGTTGGTAGTCAAGCAAACGTAGGTGGTGCAGCATCTGCGCCTATTGTTGCGCAAGCCTTTCACCCTTCTTTAGCCACTGTGGGTGTTTTATTAGCTGTTTTTGGCTATGCAATTGGAACTGTTGGTGCAATTTTGTGTACAATTTTAATGGAATTAGCTTCAACAATTTAAAAAAATAAAGCATATTTGCAACCTAAAGTAAAGAACTAATGAAGAATATAATAGTAGTTTTAGTAGTATCAATTTTAATGATTGCATGTTCCTCTAAAAAAGATGGAAATATGGTCGTTGAAGGAACCATTAAAGGATTAAAAAAGGGAACTTTATACCTTCAGAAAATGAATGATACAGCAATCATTTCTATTGACTCTGTTAATGTTCTTGGTGATGGTAACTTTAGATTGACAGACAATCTTGAATCTCCTGAAATGTATTACTTAACTTATAATGGCAATGCAAATGACAAAAGAATTTTATTCTTTGGAGGTAAAGGTACCATCACGATAAATGATAATATGAGCACATTTGGATTTAGTCCTGAAATAATAGGATCTCCCAACCAATTAGTACTTGATAAATTCTTAAAAATTAACAATCAATTTAAAAATCAACGTTTAGAGTTCATTAAAAAAGAATTTGACGCAAGGCAGTCTAAAAACACAGATTTAATTGAAAATCTAGAGAAAGATTATAATAAAATGATTAGGAGAAAATATTTATATACTACTAATTTTGCTTTATCTAACTCAGGTTATGAAGCGGCTGCTTATATTGCTTTAACTGAATTATATGATGCAAATATTAAATTACTTGACACCATAAATAAAAAGTTATCTTTGGAAGTAAAAAACTCTATTTATGGAAAACGTTTAGATAAATATATTAGCAAGATTAAATCTAAAGAAAATAAATAAGTATTAAAAAAACCGAATTAGAACTCGGTTTTTTTTATTTCTGATTTTTAAAAAAATAGTATATGAAATATTTGTCTCCAGAAATAGCTGCTTTATCTAAAAATTTTGATGTTTCAAAATCACTTGCCAAAAGAAGTGTGTCTTGCGGTATTTTTCAAGATTGCGACAATACGAAAAAATCTCTTAAAATATATCAAAAAGAGAAATTACAAGATTAAATCTAATTTAAAGCTTTACTTTTAAACTCCACTCAAAGCTAAATTTAGAAACAACTACCCCATCTTCATTTTTCCCTTCAGTAATTAATTGCACCACTTGCCCTTCTTTGTTTATTTTAGACATCTTGATGGCTTTACGAATTTCGTCTCCTCCTTTACACATAAACAAGATTTTACCAGTTGCCTTTTTATAAAAACTTGCTTCTTGATGCGTTATTAACATAGAAACATCTTCCTTTGAATCTTCTATCGCTTTCATGACCAAAACACCCGTACTCATTTCTGCAGCCATACCTTGAGCTGCCCAAAACATACTTTTAAACGGATTTTGATTCATCCACTTATGTGTAATTTTAACAGTTGCCTGTTCCTCTGAAAGTGTTTTTACTCGCACTCCACCTATATATGCTAAAGGTAATTTTAACAACATAAATAGGTTTACTCTCTTTGGTGTAATTTTCATAAAGCATGATTTAGTGGCAATTTAAGACTTTTTTATTCAATAATTATGCTATTGAAAAATGTTAAAAAAATGTTAATTACAGTACTATGCAATACATAATACCTTTTTAAAGACATATATTTGCATAAGAAAGTACTAGATATTTAAAATTTATGAAAAAGAACAACCAAAACACCAATGCTTGTTTAATACATATTTCTGCCTTTGCAGGATTTGTATTTCCTTTTGGCCAAATTATTACTCCATTGATTGCATGGCAAACCTTAAAGGACAGAAGTCCGTTTTTAGATGAACAAGGCAAAGAAGCTATAAATTTTAATTTAAGCTACACTTTATATGTTTTCATTTTATCTATTGCTTTAATTCCATTATTCTATAGATCATTTTTTACCAATTTTAATAGTTTTAATAACTTTCAATTGAATTTAGATTTAAGCACAAATAATTTATTTAGTATCATGGGCCTTGGCTCTATTTCAGTAATACTTTACTTAGTAGGAATTTCATTGATAATTATAGCTGCACTAAAAGCAAAAGAAGGTGAAAGTTACAAATACCCTTTTACTATAAAATTCATAAAATAATTCACAAAATATGAAGATCGAAAATACAAAAGCACAAATGAGAAAAGGTGTTTTAGAGTATTGCATATTATCCATCTTAAAAAATGGTGATGCTTATACTTCTGAGATTCTTTCCACGCTAAAAAGTGCAGAAATGATTGTGGTTGAAGGAACTATTTACCCCTTATTAACGCGCTTAAAAAATACTGGATTGTTGACGTACCGCTGGGAAGAATCTACCTCTGGCCCTCCAAGAAAATATTACGTTTTAACAGAAACCGGAAGCATGTTTATCAAAGAACTAGACAAAACATGGAGTAATTTAGTAACCGCAGTAAACCAAGTAATTAGCACAAAACCAACTTCAAATGAATAAAACAATAAATATTAATTTAGGTGGATTTTTCTTCCATATTGATAAAATAGCCTACCAAAAACTAAGAACATACTTAGGGTCTATCTCTAAATCTTTAAGTGACGATGTACACGGGAAAAACGAAATTATTGCAGATATAGAAGCTCGTATTAGCGAACTTTTATCAGAAAAAATTACAGACTCTAGACAAGTTGTAAGTGAAATCGATATCGAAGATATTATTGTAATCATGGGGCAACCAGAAGATTATACAGAGGCAGAAGATGCATATTCAGATGCAAGTTACTCTTCTAACAGAAATAGTGCTTCAGGAAAGAAACTATTTAGAGACGGAGATGATAAATTTTTAGGAGGTGTTGCTTCTGGTATTGCACATTATTTTAATATTGATACCATTTGGGTTCGTTTACTCTTCTTAGTAATAACCATAGCAGGTGTAGGAGCAGGATTTCTAGTGTACATAGCACTTTGGATTTTGTTACCGGAAGCAAAGACCACTGCAGAGAAATTACAAATGGAGGGCGAACCTGTAAATATTGATAATATTGAGAAAAAGATACGTGAAGAATTTACAAACGTTTCAGAAAGTGTTAGAAATGCTGCAAACGAAGCATCAGAAAAAATTAAAGATGGTGCTAGTGAGTTTTCAGAAAAAATGGGGCAAACATTTTCAGCAAAGACAAACAAAAATAACGGTTTACAAGATTTTTTAAATGCAATAGGTGAAATTGCTTTGGTCTTCTTTAAAATTCTAGGGAAATTTATAGGAGTACTTTTTGTGATTTTAGGAGCAGTTGCTATTTTATCTCTAATTATTGGAGGGTTTTCTGTAGGAAGTTTAGAGTTTTTAAATATTGATGGGGGGTTTATTAATTACCCAGATTTTTTCTATGAAGCTTCGTTGCCTAAATGGTTGTTATCGCTTTCTCTATTTACCTTGATAGGAGTTCCATTTTTAGTATTGTTAGTTTTAGGTCTTAGAATGTTATCTAGTAACATAAAACAATTTAGTAAGATAACATCTATCACACTTTTGGTAATTTGGTTTATGGCACTATTAACACTCATATTTACGGGTGCAGAATTCGGAGCATCACATGCTAATTATGGAAAATCTATTAGCAATAATCAACTAGATATTGCTAAAAAAGATACACTTGTTTTAAAAATGATAAATAACGATATGCTCTATTATCAAGATAATTTAAAAAGAAGCTCTAGAAAGCATGAAGTAGCAATAGATGGTAAACTTATGGTGTACACTAATGATATTCGTTTAGATGTAAAAAAGAGTAATACAGGATACGCTTATTTCATTGTTCAAAAAGAATCATACGGACGAAGTCGCATAAAAGCAAGTAAAAATGCTGAGAAAATTCAATATGAATATACGATAACAGACAATGAAATAGTTTTTGATGCTTTCTTCTTATCTGATTTAAAGAATATTTTTAAAGATGAAGAAATAGATATTACAGTTTTTATACCAGTAACTTCAACTATTTACTTTGACAGTTCTGTGAAAAACTTTCTAAGTAATGTCAAAAATAGAGGGAATATTTATGATAAAGAAATGGTAGATCATCATTTTAAAATGACAAATACCGTTTTGAAATGTACAGATTGTATTGCTGAATCTCAAAGAAATGAAACTATTTAACACAACTCATCTCAAAAAAATAACAACTGAGCAACTAAAGTTAGATAACGGGCAGCTATACGAAGATATTTGCCATCTAATTAAAAACTAAAATCATGAAAAACACAAGTTACAGATTTATAGGGATTCTTTTTATCTCAACAATTTTTACTTCTTGCGGATTGGACATATTTAATGGTGTTGTTGGAAATAGCAATGTTATAATAACAGAACGCACAACAAAAGCTGATTTTTCTGGTATAAAAGTAAGTACAGGTATAGACCTTCTCATCAGACAAGGAAGCACGAATGCAATTACAGTTGAAGCAGATGAAAATTTACATGACCTTATTATTACAGAAGTAAAAGAAGGAATATTGAAAATATATACAGATAAAAATATTTGGAAAGCAAAAGCAAGAAAAGTATATGTTACCATAGAAAACCTAACACTTCTAAAAGCATCAAGCGGAAGTAATGTGAAAAGTGAATCTGTAATAAACACCAATGAAATTTATATAGATGCGAGCAGTGGTGCAAGTATAGATATTGAAGTAGTTGCAAAAAGTGCAGTAACTGAAGCATCTAGTGGAGCTGATGTTAAAATTAAGGGAACTACTATAAACCATACAGCTAGAGCATCTAGTGGAAGTAGTATAAACGCTTATAAACTAAAGAGTACTAATGCCAACGCAAGCGCTTCTAGCGGTGCCTCTATAAATATTTATGCATCTAAAAATATGGATGCAAAAGCAAGCAGTGGTGGCGCTATAGATTATACAGGAAATCCTACAAGCATAAATAAAGAAGCTTCTTCTGGCGGAAGTATTTCTATAAATTAAAACAATTACAACTTATCTAAAAAATATTAGAAAGCTAACTTCTAATATGGTTACTAATACTTGGTTTTATTAGTATACTTAGTATGGCGCTGTTTTATAACGAACAGCGCCTACTTTTTTTTGTATGTAAAGTATAGAGTGTTTATTCTGTGGCTTTCTTGTAATTTTTTAAAAGTTTTTGTACTTCTGTGTTCTCAAAAACAATAGGGTACAATTCGTTTAAAATAATATGATAATCGTAATCTATTTTCATTGCACTTATTAAGTGTGTAAATGCATGTTTTTCTTTATTTAAAATGAAGAATAAGCCCACAAGCCTATACTCTACCTCTGAGAAGTTCTTATGTGTTTTTTGCGCTGACAACAATACTCTCAAAGCATCATTAAATTCTCCCAAGAAAGATAAAACATCTGTTAAACCCATATAAATCTCTATAGAAGTATCTCCCAATCTTACACAATTCTTAAAACCAATAACTGCCTCTTCGAAAAAGCTTAATTTTAAGTTTATTTCAGAATAACGCCTCCAATACAAGGTATTCTCTTCATCAATTTTTAAAGCTTTCGCAATATAATATGCAGCTTTTTGATAGTTTTCTTGTTCAAAATAGAGGTTCGTTAACAAAATCCAACCCTTATCTAGAAATGGATCTTCATGAACTGCTTTTTTATAATAGGACACAGCCGCGTCTAATTTATTAAGTTTTTCGTAACATTCTCCAACTCTAATATTAACATAGGCAGTTGGATCATCTAATTCTATTGTAATTAAATAGTTATCAATTGCATCTTGATAATTTCCTAATTGTTCTAGAGTCTTTGCTTTCTCCAAATAACCACCCACAAAAGATTCATCAATTAAAACGGCATAATCAAATGCAATTAAAGCCTCTTTATAATTTTCTGTAACAAAATGCTGTCTTCCCAATTGGTGCCAAGCAACCTCACAATAAGGGTTAATATCTATATATGAAATTAAATACTTTATAGCTTCCTCATGTTCTTTTTGCATATCGAAACAATACACAATATTGTAAAGCGCAGAATAGTCTTCAAAATCTGCTTCAATGCAATACGCAAAGTTAATACGTGCGTTTCTAAAATCTTCCAAATACAAAAACTCCATACCAATTAATGACCAGACATCTATCTTATCATCTGTTAAATACAGTGCTTTTTCTAAATCTATAATTGCTTCTTTATGAAAACCTTTTTTTGAATTTATAGTTGCTTTTTGAATAAAAACCTCTTCATTTCTTGGTGCTGAAACCTCGATTCTTTTTAATAACTTAGAAGCTTTATCAATTTCATTTTCAGTAAGGTAAGCTTCTACCATCAACAATTTTAAGTCAATAGATTCTGGGTGTTGTTCTAAACCCAACTTAATTGCTTTTTTTGCCAGTGCTATTTTACCAGTATCT
>Ga0307995_1002318_pt1 | contig 11166 bp, 9 predicted proteins | sample EllFjometagen262_FD_203132 | JGI IMG/M metagenome (GOLD analysis project Ga0307995, IMG submission 203132) | Marine microbial communities from Ellis Fjord, Antarctic Ocean - #262 | ecosystem: Environmental > Aquatic > Marine > Unclassified | place: Southern Ocean | collected 2014-11-02
CAATTTGTGGTTAATACCACCTTTTGGGGCAAGCATGGTTTTGGTTATGTCGGTCCATGAAAGCCCTTTAGCCCATCCAAGAAATATTTTATTTGGTCATGTGCTGTCAGCCTTATCAGGAGTCTTTATTTTTTCAATATTAGGCTTTTCTTCTCTCAGTGTAGGGTTGGCAGTTGGATTAGCAATATTTTTAATGATGGCCACCAAGACAGTTCATCCGCCGGCTGGTGCGAATCCTATTATTGCTGTTCTTGGTGCAAAAGGGATAAGTTTCGTTTTAATGCCAGTGGCAGTTGGCGCATCTTTTATAGTTCTATTTGCAATTATTTATAATAAATTATTAAAGAGGAAATATTTTACTTTTAAAGATTGGAGGCAGCTAACCAGTTTATAAATACTCTTTTGTAATTAAAAAAAATTTACCTCTTTAATACCTCATTCATATATGATTAATCGAAATTAAAGCAGAGGAAATGCCTAAATAGAAACATAGTTTACTTTGATAAAAAAAATTATTAATACACATTTTCAAGACTTTATTTCAGGATATTCTATCGAAGTTATTCCAAGGTCTGCCTTAAAGATTGAGTCTTTTAGGGATATTTTGCCTAAACATACTAGGGTTTATATAGCCCATTTAGAAACGAAAGATATTACAGCAATGATTGCTACTGCCAAAAGACTGAAGGAAGAGGGTTTTACTGTGATGCCTCATATCCCAGCTAGAATGATTAAAAATCAAGCCATGCTAAATAATTGGATTTCTATGTATCAAAACGAGGCTGGAGTAGATGAGGCACTTTTATTGGCTGGGGGTTTAAAAAAACCAGTAGGAGACTTTGATTCTTCTATCCAATTGATTGAATCAGGCCTCTTTGATAAGGCTGGTTTTAAAAGACTCCACATAGCTGGACATCCAGAAGGTAGCAAGGATATAGACCCTGGTGGAGGAATAAAGAATGTTACTGAAGCACTCTCATGGAAGCAAGAATTTTCTAAAAGAACTGATGCTTCTATGGCAATAGCTACTCAATTTTGTTTTGATGCTGATGTTATAAAAAAATGGGCAGACAATATTAAAGACAATGGAATTGATATCCCTATTCATATTGGTATAGCTGGACCAGCTAAACTGCAAACGTTATTAAAGTTTTCGGTTGAGTGTGGAATAGGCGCATCCATGAAAGTTCTCACCAAAAGAGCAAAAGATATAACAAAACTATTATTGCCATACAAACCAACTCAAATCCTCAATGAACTAGCTGAATACAAATCTAAAGACCCTGAATTAAATATTGAGCAAGTACATTTTTTTCCAATTGGAGGCATCAAACAAACCGTTGATTGGTTGGCAGAATTTCAATAGAAATAGCGTCATGACATGGCGTAAATAAATTTATTAGACACCCATTCAAAAGGGATATAAAAGTGATGGCATGCGGCTATGTATAAGATATCTAAAGTAGCTTTCAGCCCTCGTGTGAGAAAGTCACCGTACTTTAATTCGACCATAAAATATGGGGCAGAAGCTTTTTCAGTTTATAACCATATGTATACGCCTGTTAGTTAGGATGGACCTGTCGAAGATTACAAAAAATTGTTAAATGCTGTTGTTTACTCGCCTAGACTTAATAAGAATATATCTTATGTCATTCTAGATATTGAGCATGCCAAGATTGGGCAAGAAATAACCATCTCTTCTCCAGAAAAAGAACTTACAGCGATAACAGTTGAGATTCCATGGTTAAACAGAGCATGAAAGGGGGTCGATGGAAATCTGAACCGACCCCATAGATTTTTTTAATCCGCGTAATCTAATCCCTTGTCTTTTTGGACCTCTCTTTTGTTAGGATTCACAGATTCCCTGAAAGGCACATCAACAATTTCACCCTCTACCGGCACCCCAGATGATTCCGAGTATTCATCGGGTAACCTGACATGTAATTTTGTGCCGATCTCGGATGAGGTCCATGGCACCCAGCCTAGTCCTACGTTTGTATTGAGTTCTGGAGACCACCATGGAGAGGATATATATCCCATGTCATTCCCATCTGTATCTGCAATTAGCCAGAAATCAGGAGCATAGTCGGTGATTTGTTTGCCACCAAAAATCAGACCAACCATTCGCATTTTGAATGGAAAATCTCCAGCATCAAGAACTGAGCGTTGTCTTTCAAGCTCCTCTTTGCCGATGTAATCGGCTGATTTGTTTCGAGGTACCTGATAGCTCAGATTTACCTGAAAAGGAGAAGTTTCGTGGTCCAAGTCTTGGCCCCAGGATAAAATTCCAGCTTGAATTCGACGATGATGAGCGGGCGCTATCACCATTAAACCAAACTCTTTGCCTGCCTCAAGAACTGCATGCCATATAATCTCCGCATTTTCATGCGCATCGCGCACATAAATTTCATAGCCTTTTTCTCCAGTAAAACCAGTTTGGCTGATGACTACATCTGCACCTCCGATACTGGTTTCCATGAGACCATAATAAGGGACTTCCCTGAGCTCTTCACCAGCAAGTTTAGCCATAAGATCTTCGGAGAGAGGACCTTGAATTTGTAGAGGACAAACATCAATCTCATCAATCTCAACATCATATTTCTTGGAAATATTAACACCTTGGAGCCAAAGCAAGAGATCGCTATCAGAAATAGAAAACCAGAATTCATCTTCTGCTAATCTCAATAAAACAGGATCATTTAAAATCCCACCTTTGTCGTTACACAAAATTGCATATTTTCCATTGCCTGGTTCAATTTTAGTGGCATCACGTGTGATCACATAATCTGTAAAAGCTTCGGCATCTGGACCTTGAACTCTTATCTGTCTTTCAACAGCAACGTTCCACATAGTTACACGATTAACCAATGCTTCGTATTCGACCATGGCTCCCCCATCTTCAGGTCTAACATATCCCCGTGGATGATAGATACGATTGTAAACTGTTGCTCTCCAGCAACCAGCTTCATGAGATAGATGCCAAAAAGGCGATTTCCTCACTCGAGTTGAAATCAATAGCTCAGTAGGCGTTCGACCGCTCTGTCTAAGATTGTATGGAACTACGCGATCGCTTTGATCGACACTAGGATGGTTTGGATTTTTCATATTTTTCTCCTTTAAATGAATATTTGAATAAATGCGTTAAGCACGAACCCTTTTATTTTCAGGATCATATATTGATCCCTTGCCAACTATTTGAATGGTCATCGGATAAACCCCATCACCATTTTCGTTAAAGTACTCCAGCGACATCGGCTTCCCTGGTATAGCGATTTTTGTAGGTAGGTAACCCATAACTACGTGTTTCTTGATTGATGGGCAATATGACATGCTGGTGCTATAGGACCGACGACCTTTGCTGTCTACCGGAACTTCCCCTGTATCAGGATCAATGATTGGTGAGATACCAACGGGATACCGCGAGCCGACACCTGACACATTTAGGTTATCCAGCGTCATGGTGCATAGAATTGCGCTAAGCTCTTCTTCTCGATGAGCAAGGTGGGCTGCTTTTCCATGGAAATCTTCTGCTTTGACCTTGGGCCTTTCAACAGCAGATTCACAAGCATTATATTCGGTTTCTAGATCTGCTCCTTGAAGTCGAAAGCTCTTTTCAAGACGTCGACTGTTGGCATAAGTTTCGATACCGACTGGCACAACTCCAACCCCAAGTAGAGAGTCATAAAGTGCTAGACCCTCATCACTGTTATTGTTCAGATAGATTTCCCAGCCGCTCTCCCCAACGTAGGAAATACGAGCCGCCCAGACATCGATCTTTTTTCCACCAGATAAATTGAGGGTGAGGTATTTTGCTGTAACAAAAGGAAAATTCTCGATGCTGATTTCACTGGGATCAATAAAATGCCCCAGAGCATCTATTGCCCGAGGCCCCCATAATCCTAAAGTTGCTATATCGTGAGTTCGAATATTGATATCTGCTTCCAGCCCCAGATCGTCCCGATAATTGCGCAAGGTAACCCAGTCCCGGTTCCCATCAGCGCCACCTGTAACTACTCGATAACTATCTAAGCCTAAGCGAGAAATAGTCAGGTCTGCATGGACACCACCATCCTCGTCCAGGAAATTAGTATAGATGATTCGCCCTTCAGGTGTGTTGCCGCCAACCTTCGCCACCGAAAGATACTCCAACATGCGCTCTGCATCTAAACCCTTAATGTCTATGATCGCGAAGTGGGATAGATTGATCATCCCAGCTGATTCGCTCATGGCTAGATGCTCTGCGTTAGCGATCTCGTAGGGTACGTGGCGTCGATCCCATTCGTTTTCTCGAACTGGAACCTCTTTTAAATAATCGCCAAGTTTTTCTCGATTACTTTCATATGCAAGGGCACGTTCCCAGCCAGCAACTTCGTTGTCAAAGTATCCCCCAAGCTCCTTTTCCCTCTTATAAAAAGGACTGACAAAAAGTTCTCTGTTACTAATATATGGCTCCCTGGGGTGAACAGCAGGGGTATAAATAGTTTGAGAATTCTCAAAAGCTCGCGTTTTAACAAAATCTTTTTCTTTTTGCGCAGGATAAAATCTAGCAATATCAAAAGAATGCATGTCTACCTGAGTTTTGCCATTAATCATTGCTTCTGCACAGAGCCTTGCGCATCCTGGACCGTCTTTTACCCAAACTGCTTCACACATCCAAAAACCTCTAACCTCTGGACTTTCACCAATCAAAGAGCCAGCGTCAGCAGTGACCGATAGCAAGCCATTAAATGAACTTTTTTCATCCCAGCCCAGCTCGGCAAGTATAGGGGTTGTTTCGAATGCTCTTTCGAGGGGTTCAGCGATCTCTTCAAGCTCCAAGTATCTCATTGAGTCTGAGCCCATGGTTTTATTAGGATTGCCAATATCCTCGGGATCAACAAGTCGAGGCTCTTTATCCTCGTAAAAACCCCATTCAAGCATCCCCCCATGTAGTCTGCCTGTGTCTCTAACATAAGCTGAATTTCCTTGATCACGAAGTAGTGGGTAAACAAGTAATTCCTCTGTTCCTTGTATTTCTGGGAGTGGACCAAAAAATAATAAAGGATGTTCAACCGGCATTAGTGGGATTTTAACACCAGCTATATCCCCCATTAATGGACCCCAGATTCCTGATGCAATAACAACTTTGTCAGTTTTGATTGTTCCTTTATCGGTTTTTACCCCAGTAATACGACCGTTCTCAATTTCAAATCCTATTGCTGGTGTGTCGGTGTATGTACTTAAAGCACCTTTCTCTTTGGCACTTTCCACAGCAAAGTTCACCACATCCTGGGAGCGAGGCGTTACTAAGCCGGCATCTGGATCCCACATTGCACCACGTATCGAATTTTCATCTAATAGTGGAAATTTTTCTTTGGCTTCGGATGCAGAAATTAAGCGAACGTTAGTCCCAAAAGCTTTCCCTGATTCCACTTTTCGTTTGAGTTCTTCCCATCGCGCATCGTCGTCCTTCCTGCAGATTTCTAGACCTCCTTTTTTTAGAAAAAAGCCATTATCTTCATAAAACTTTCGACTAAAATCAGTGGCCCAGCAGCCAAGCTTGTCATGAGTTGTGTTGTAGACAAAATCCGAAGCATGAGCTGTGGATGCTATATCTGATGGAATTATGGTGGATTTTTCTAACCCTACAATATTTTTTTGGCCTAGGTCTGTGAGCCAGTATGCTAGCATCGATCCAACGATGCCACCTACGCCCACTATTACTACTTCGGCATCTACAGGGAATTTAGTGGATTGCATTGTCCATCATAGTATTCATTAGCATCAGTTATATTTATTCTCATTTTTTATGATAATAAGCTTTGTGAATATAACTGTCCACTCAATGTTCTAAATCAGAGCAGTGGTCTCATAATCCATTGTTCGGAGGCTTGAGTTCTTGAGACTTCGCCATGCTAAAATTCCTTAAAAGGAGATTGCATATGCAAAAAGACATAGACATTATTATTTATGGAGCCACAGGCTTTACCGGTCAGCTTTGCGTAAAATATTTTCAATCATTAAACACCGAAGTTAAATGGGCCATGGCAGGAAGAAATCATAAGAAACTTCAGCAAGTGGCCAAAGATAATTCGGTGGCAGTCGAAACTTTAATTGCGAATTCAGATGATGAGGCTGCATTAGATATCCTCACCTCAAGAGCAAAAGTTATTTTATCCACCACAGGACCATTTCATAGATATGGCTCAAAGCTTGTTGCATCCTGTGTGAAAAATAGTGCTCATTATGTAGATATAACAGGTGAAAATTTCTGGGTTAAAGACCTGATCGCCAAACATCATGAAGAAGCATCTGCAAAGGGCATCAGAATTATTCCCTCATGTGGATTTGATTCCATTCCTTCTGATTTAGGAACTTTTTATTCAGCGAAAAAATTAAACAAGCCCATTAAACGCATCGAGTCCTTTCATTCATTTCAAGGTGGAGCTTCCGGCGGCACTCTGGAGACTATGTTTGCGATGGGAGATTTAGATTTAGGTGATGATCTTTTAGATCCCTATTTACTTAATCCCGAGGGCTCTTATACACAAGAGCAAAAAGATCAAAGCAGCGATAGGGTGGGCATTGCTAGAAAAAATGAGATTAATGCATGGTCTGGCCCATTCATTATGGCGGCTGCTAATACAAGAGTGGTTCGACGCACTGAAGCGTTATTAGGCTTGAGGCAAGAATCTTATGGCTCTAATTTTACCTATCAAGAACACGCATTTCATCAAAGCTGGTTTAGCGCTTTTAAGTCTTTGATGATTACAGGAATATCTGTCTTGGTGCTAATGTCTCCCTTAAAAAGGGCTGTTAAACCCTTTTTACCGAAACCAGGAGAAGGCCCCTCAGAAACAGTGCAAGAGAATGGCTGGTTTGATTGCAAGTACATTGCTGAAACAGAAGACGAAGTGAAATCAGTCTTTCATATGCACGGAAAAGGAGACCCGGGTTACAAGGTCACCTCAAAACTGGTCTCTGAATGTGCTCTTTGTTTGATCGAAGATGCTGATAGTCTTCCTGGAGGCTCAGAGTATGGAGGAGTTCTCACCAGTGCAGCAGGCTTGGGCAATGCTTTGGTCTCCAGACTAAGCAAGGTTGGGATTCATTTCGAAGGGCCTCTATAAGCCAGACTATTTATTTGGAGCCACCCTTCAGGTTATGTTCTTTAACGTATTTTTCCCAGTCCTCCCAATCATGAGGAGTACCTGCTCTAGGTTTAGTTAGATCATTTGCTCTTGCAAGGGCTTTAGTTTGCAAAGATGTTTTCTTATCTTCAAAAAACCTTTTAAAGGTTTTCTTGATCTGATCTTTCATTTAAAAGAGCTCATTGTTAGGCATAATCATATGATGAAGTTAATAACATACCTCTTAATAGTATTATCAATGAGCTCTTTTGCAAAATCCTTGAATGATCCTCAGGCTTGGCAAGGCATTACTGATCAAGTGATGGGCGGAAAATCTGACTTGGTTATCGCACATCGCGATGGAGTGTTTACGATGTCAGGAATTGTCACTACTGAAAATAATGGAGGCTTTGTCAGACTGTCTAATAGGGTAGATATTAATAGCAATGATTTTCAGGGCGTGACATTTCAAGCCAAGGGCAACAACGAAGCCTATGAAGTGCATGTCACTCTTAAGGGTTTCAAGATTCCGCCTTGGTCTTATCTCAGCAAATCATTTGATGTGACCAATGAATGGCAAGAGTATCGGATAGCATTCAAGGATTTAAAAACCAATGGATTTAATGCCGCTTCCATTAAACCTAAAAATATTAGAGATATAAGTATTGCGGGCTATGGCAGGGATTTTGAGGTTGATCTAGCAATTAAAGAGATTAGCTTATTTTCTGATTAATCCTATCCCGCCAACATTTTGGAATATTCTTGATAGCTTGATATAGTTCTTTTAAATGCTTTAGGAGTTCAATCATCATGCTATCAATTTTCAAGAAAAAATTATTTGGCGAAACTGTCACCACCTCCGAGGAAACTCCTCCCTATGTTTCAGCTGTTTTATGCCTAATGATTGAAATTGCTCGATTGGATGGCAAGATTGATGCCAATGAGATTGATGAGATCAAGCAATTTTACTCAGAGGCTTATCCTAATGGAAATTTTGAAGAAATCTTCGAGGAGTTAAAAGCTTGGACCAGCCACAAAGAATCTTTTACTCCATTTATCAATATTATTAATAGCAATTGTAATAAAAAATTGAAATCAGAGATCCTGGTAAATATTTGGAGCGTCATTCTTTCCGATGATAATGTTGATCCTTATGAGGATGCTCTCTTTATGCAAATAGGGGATTTACTTCTCGTGCCAGAGGATGAGCTCTTGCACATTAAAAATAAAAACTAGGTGTTGCACCTTAGGTGCGCCAGTAGATTTTTTTTAAACAACTCTAGGATCTCTGGCTCTATGAGATGCCTCATCCCAGTAATAATTTCTAGACGGCTGCTGGGTATTAATTCATTCATTTTATAAGCATTTTTGACCCCAATCATTGGGTCATCTTCTCCATGCACAATGAGAGTGGATGCTTGAATGCTTTTCACTCTTTGCAGTCTATTTTTTGAAGCAAGAATTGCTAATAGTTGCCTGGAATAGCCACTTCCATCTGCAGCTCGTTTAAAGTTTCGCATTGTATCCTCGCGAAATTGAGGTGTATCCACCACTCGACCTTCCATACCGATGAGCGACACTATTTTTACCTCTCTTTCATACACCTCTTCAATAGAAGCATCAGGGTTCTTGGACCGCTGCATCATAAGCTCTCGTACCTCCTTGGATGGAGCATTCAGAGGGCTAGGGGTTGAGGCGGTTGAAGCAATTAATGTCAGTGATTTAACTCTCTCTGGGAATTGAGAGCTAATAATTTGTGCAATCATTCCACCCATAGAGGTACCTAAAATATGTGCCTTCTTGATGTTTAAGGCATCGAGTAAGTTGATTCCATCCTCTGCCATATCATCGATTGTGTATTCTGATTTAATCGGCAAGCGTAAAAAGTATTTTACATAGTCCAATATAAATGAAGGCTCACCAAAAAACCTTGAAGATAGACCAACATCTCTGTTGTCATAAGTAATAGGCCTATAGTTATGCTCTTTTAAAAATTCTATTAAGTGAGGTGGCCAATGCACAAGCTGCGCTCCTAAGCCATGCACTAATAAAATGGGCTCACCTTCAGCCGGACCATGATCATGATAGAAGATCTTAACCCCCTTGTTCTCTGTGTAGCCTTCCGAAGATTGCTTCTGTAAATCCATAATATTTTTGATGATTGTCCAGTGTGTGATATTTTTATACTAATGTACCCAGCCTTTATTACCAAGCCCACCCAAGACTGATATAGTCATTGGGCACCTATGAATTCACAAACAGTTTCCAATAAAATTCGAGCTGCCTATGGCATAGGCGACTATGCAATTTGTCTGTATTGGAGTGGCGTAGGTCTTTACCTTTTATATTTTTATACAGATATTATTGGCATTACCCCTTTGTTGGCTGGCTGGATATATGCACTTGGAATCGCATGGGATGCAGTCACTGATCCATTTATGGGGTATCTCGCAGAGCGAACAAGGACAAAGATGGGCAGTTATCGCCCTTATATATTTTATGGGGCCATTCCTCTGGCCCTCTCTTTTGTTCTATTATTCTGGGTTCCTCCTTTTGAGGGAACTCAATTATTCATATTTTTATTGATCGCTAATCTTATTCACAGAACATGTTTTACCATTGTCAGCGTTCCCTATTCTTCTCTAACCGCAAGAATTACTGATGATAGCGACGAAAGAACAAAGTTAACCACCGCAAGAATGATTGGAGCTTCCTTTGGAACTTTAACCATTTCTGCCTTGGGGTTTCCAATTGTTCTATGGTTTGGCGGGGGAGAAGAGGCCCTCGGATTTATATATCTAGGAATGATCGCAGGTCTCGCAGCTGTATTGGTATTGAGCATCACCGTTCGTTTTGTTGAAGAGCGCAAGTTTAATTTTCCCGTCGCTGAATTACCTAGCTTTACAAAAGTCGCTCGGTCAGTTGCAAACAACTACCCATTTTGGATTGTGTTTGCATCCATTTTAATTCTCATCTCAACCTCCATCATGTTTAACAGCAATTTAATTTATTTTGTTAAATACGCACTTGATCTTCATGCATACCAAGGCTTAATTCTTGGAGTGAGTAGCGGCAGTGCTCTTTTGGCCATTCCTCTATGGGCTTACGCTGCTCTGAAAATTGGCAAAAGAAATTCTTGGATGATTGCAATGAGCTTACTGATTCTTGGGTTCTTAATTTTTTATTTATACCCCATAGCCTCCCTAAGCGAGCTGCTCATTATTCTTAGTTTTATTGGGTTTGCAAACGGCGCCACCGGGGTATTATTCTGGTCAATGCTTCCAGATACCATTGAGTATGGCGAATGGAAGACGGGAGTTCGCACTGAGTCATCTTTGTATGGTTTTATGACCTTTGCTCAAAAGGGTGCCATAGCATGTGCCGCTCTCTTGCTAGGATTAGCGCTTACAAACATTGGCTTTGAGCCCAATCAAGAGCAATCAGCAGAAACATTATCTGGTTTAAAACTCATCATGACATGGGTGCCATTGGCCGGAGTCATGATTAGCCTCGTGTTAGTTTCTTTTTATCCTATTGATAAAATCTTTCATCAAAAATTAATTCAAGATATTACAGATAGGAAGCTGGTTAATGCAAAAAATTAAATGGGGGGTCATAGGCCCCGGATCAATTGCCACTGGCTTTGCTCACTCTATCAAGTATTGCCAGAACTCAGAGCTCACAAGTGTGTTTGGAAGAAACGAAGAAAAGGCAAAAGTTTTTGCTGAGTTATTTGGCCTTCACTCCTTTAGCTCCCTGCAAGATTTTATAGGTTCAGATGCAGTAGATGCAGTCTACGTTGCAACACCTCACAGCGATCATTTTGTCTATGCGTTAGAGGCCATTAAGCATAAGAAGCACGTTCTTTGCGAAAAACCTCTGACGATGAATGCTCATGAAAGCATGATTCTCTTAGATCTTGCGCAATCCTCTAATGTATTTTTAATGGAAGCCTACATGTATAGGACGCATCCACAAACCTTAAATATTTTAAATAATCTACATCTGCTTACCGAGACCAATAAGAAGATACTCATTGAAGGATCTTGTGGATTCA
>Ga0307995_1002325_pt1 | contig 11139 bp, 8 predicted proteins | sample EllFjometagen262_FD_203132 | JGI IMG/M metagenome (GOLD analysis project Ga0307995, IMG submission 203132) | Marine microbial communities from Ellis Fjord, Antarctic Ocean - #262 | ecosystem: Environmental > Aquatic > Marine > Unclassified | place: Southern Ocean | collected 2014-11-02
CATTAGAAATAGTTTTAATCAAGGTTATAATTAATGAACTACCCTCAATAAGAAGGTCTCTATTCATTTCCAATATATCAGAAAAGACAAAAAGTTCAAAAACACTAGTTAAATCTGTGAACTTAATGACACCATATGAGTTTCCTTTGGCAGTTTTTCTTTCTGTAATTTTTAAAAGTGTTGCTGCAATATTTGAATCCTTAATATTGTCATCTAAATTAAATTTCATAAAATCAACTATTTTATAGTCATCAAAAATTTCTTTGAATTGGTTTAATGGGTGATCAGAAATAAAAAAACCAATAGCTTCAAATTCCCTTGATAGTCGATCTTCAAATTTCCAATCTTCAATATTAAGAACTATTTCATTATCTTGTTCTTCATCAGAAGCAAAAAGATCAATTTGGTTTGCTGCTTTGTTTTCAAAAATATTTTTTGTTTTTAAGATAAAGTTGGGAATTGAATTAAATAACGCTTGTCTATTATTATCTATATTATCAAAAGCACCTGCTTTCACTAGACCCTCTAATTGTAGCTTATTAATATCTTTAGGGTTAACTCTATTTAGAAAGTCATTGATTGATTTAAATTTACCATTTTTTTTTCTCTCCTTAACAACATTTGAAATTGCTTCAAGACCTACACTCTTAATTCCACCTAAAGCATAATAGAAATTATCTTCATCAAACTGAAAATCAGCAAAACACCTATTTATATCTGGACGTATAACTTTAATACTAATTCGTTTAAGCTCTTCATGAAATTCACCAAGCTTATTTTGGTTTGATATATCCATTGTCATTGAGGCAGCAAAAAACTCTTTAGGATAGTATGTTTTTAAAAATGCTGTTTGATACGATATGATTGCATAAGCCGCAGCATGACTTTTGTTAAAACCATACTCAGCAAATGGTTCGATCTTTAAAAAAATGCTTGCAGCAATATCTTTGCTAATTCCATTTTTGAGAGCACCTGCAATAAAACCTTGTTTTTGCTTTTCTAGTTCTGCTCTTTTCTTTTTACCCATTGCTCTTCTTAAAATATCAGCTTCTCCAGCGGAAAACCCAGATAATTTTTGAGCTATTTGCATTACCTGCTCTTGATAAATAATTACACCATAGGTAGGTTTAAGAATATCCTCAAGCAATGGATGTAAATAATCTGGTGTTTGTCTTCCATGTTTACAATCATTATAGACTGGTATGTTACTCATAGGTCCTGGACGATAAAGAGCAACTAAAGCAATAATATCCTCAATATGATTAGGTTTCATTTGCAATAGTGCTTCACGCATTCCAGCACTCTCCACTTGGAATAATCCTACAGTATGGCCAGAAGATAATAGTTCAAAAACTTTTTTATCCTCAAAGTCAATATCTTCAATTTTAAAATCAATAACTTTTTTATTAATTAGCTTTTGCGTTCTATTGATCACGGTTAAAGTTTTTAAGCCTAAAAAATCAAATTTAATTAAGCCAGCATTTTCTGCTGAATACATGTCAAATTGTGTAGATGGTAATAGTAAATTAGCTGTTGCATCCTTATATAAAGGAACAACTTCTGTTAATTTTCTATCTGCTATAACCACACCAGCAGCATGAGTTGCTACATTTCTATTCAAACCTTCTAATTTTAATGAAAGATCAGTTAATTTTTTTACACGAGGATCTTCATTAACTAATTTTTTAAGTCGCGGTTCACTATTAATGCATTCAATTAAACTCTGTGGTCTTGATGGATCAAATGGTATCATTTTTGAAATACTATCAACAAAACCATAAGGTAAACCTAAGACTCTACCAACATCTCTAATAACCATTCTTGCTTTTAACTTACCAAAAGTAATAATATGGGCAACACTATCTTTGTATTTTGTTGTTAAATACTTGAAAACAAGATCTCTTTTTTCCTCACAAAAATCTATATCAAAGTCAGGCATTGATATACGGTCGGGATTTAAAAACCTTTCAAAAATCAAATTAAATTTTATTGGATCAACATCTGTAATAGATAAACACCAAGCAACAAGAGAGCCTGCTCCGGAACCCCTGCCTGGTCCGACTGGAATATCATTATTCTTTGCCCATTTGATGTAGTCAGAGACAATCAAGAAATAACTAGGATATTTCATTTCAATAATTATCTTTAGTTCGTGATCTAACCTGTTTTTATATTTTAAAAATTTATCATCATTTTTTAGATTATTATCCTCAATCTTAAAAACTTTTAGGAATTTTTCTTTTAGCCCATCTAAAGAGTCTTTTTTAAGTATTTCATCTGCACTACCTCCCTTTTCAGAACTAATATTAGGTAATACAGGTCTAGAAAATTGAGGTCTAAAATTACATTTGAATGGTAAATTAAAATTATTCTCTAAGGCCTCAGGAAGATCTGAAAATAATTCTGACATTTCTTCATTTGATTTAAGATAATGTTGATTGCTGTACTTAATTCTATTTTTTTCATTAACGTAGGTTTTAGCTCCAATGCAGGTTAATGCATCGTGAGCTTCATGCATATCTGGTGTTAAATAAAAAACTTCATTAGTTGCAATAATCGGTATTTTAATTTTTAAAGATTGCTCTAAATTAAACTTTTCAAAAGCAATTTCATTTTGATCACCATGTCTTTGGATTTCTAAATAAAAATTATCATAAAGCTTTAATGATAAATCCTTATATATTTTTGATATTTCTTCTAAACGACCTTTCTGAAATAATTTACCGAATAGACCGTGAATTGTTCCTGAGAGTAACAGCACCCCATCAGTGTCACTTAAAAGCTCTTTAATATCTAAATGAGGGTCAGAAAGAGCATCATTTTCCAGGTAAGATCTGGATGAAAGTTCAATAATTCGCTTATATCCCTTTTCATTAAGTGCAATTAATGGAAGCAACCCAGTTGTATCTTCAAATCTAAAATTGATTTGTGTACCAATAATTGGTTGTGTTCCAACCTTAGAAATATTTTCAGCAAACTCTAGTGCACCACATAAATTAGATGTATCAGAAAGACCTAAACAGGGTATTTTATTTTCTTTACAAAAATCTTTTAAATTATCAATTTTAATTGCGCCTTCACAAATAGAATATTGTGAATGAATTTTTAAGTGATTAAATTTTTGATTGTTTATTTCTGGCATTGACAGTTCTTATATTACCATTAATCATTTCTAATTTGCAATCAGCCATATTCGCAAAAAATCTATTATGGGTTGCATAGATTATTAGTCTATTTTTATTCCTTAACTTATATAAAATTTTAAAAACTTCTTTAGCAGTTTTTTGATCAAGACTTCCTGTTGGCTCATCTGCTAATATAATTTCTGGTTCATTTATAAGTGCTCTAGCCATAGCAACTCTTTGCATTTCACCACCTGATAATTCTGAGGGGTAATGATGCTCTCGAGATGAAAGGCCCATTTTTTTAATTATTTTCTTTGCTTTTTGAATTGAATTTTTTTTATCATTACTTAGAGCAAGACCTGCAAGATAAACATTTTCTAAGGCTGTAAAGTCAGGAAGCAAATTATTTTGTTGATAAATAATGCCGATTTTTTTAGACCTAATTTTGTCATTATTAGTATTATCATTAAAATCTATTTTATCGTTATCAATTAACAATGAACCTATTGTAGGTTTATCAATCATTGATAAAATATTTAATAGTGTAGATTTTCCCGATCCAGATGGACCCATTAGTGAATAAATTTTACCTTTAACAAAAGAGTAGTCAATTTTTTTTAAAACAGTTACATTTTTATTATTAGAAAAAGATTTAGAAATCTTTTTTACAGATATAAAATTATTCATATTTCAAGCCTTTAACAGGATCTAATTTTGAAGCTTTTATTGCTGGAAAAATTGACACAATAATTGTTATAAAAATTGAACAAACTGAAATAATAAAAATTGATGATGAATTTATTTCAGAAGGCATTGTACTTAAAAAATAAATCTCCTCAGGAAAAAGGCTAATATTAAAAGTGTTACTTAAGAATTCTCTAAAATTTTCAATGTATAATGAAAAAATCACACCTAAAAAAATCCCAAAAAAAGTTGCTGTGGTCCCAATAATAACACCAACTAAAAAAAATATTTTTATAATAGATTTATTTAAGACCCCAATAGATTTAAGTATAGCTATATCTTTAGTTTTATTTTTTACTAAAATTGTAAGTCCTGAAATAATATTAAAAGCAGCTACTATGATTATTAAAGATAAGATTATAAACATTACATTTCTTTCAACTTTTAGGGCAGAAAATAAAGAACTATTCATATCAGCCCAGGTGTATACAAACTCATTATCAAATATTTTTTGAATCTGAATTTTAGCTTCATCAATATTGGATGGGTTATTTAAGTATATTTCTAGATTACGTTTTTCTTTTTTAATATCAAAAAAACTTTCCAGTGTATTGAGATTTATGAATGCTATGTTGGCATCAAAATCTGCAAGACCACTATCAAAAATTGAGCTTATAATAAAAGTTTCTTGTTTAGGTAAACTTCCAATAATTGTTTTAATGCCTACTGGAGACATAATTGATACTTTATCACCTATGTTAAGACCTAAATTAAAACTTAATTCTTTACCTATTGATATAGAATTTTCTAGTAACCGATCTGGTTCTCCAATTAAGTTACCCTTTTTAACCACATCAAGTTTCACAAAATTGTTACTACTGTAACCTCTTAAAACCAGTCCTTTAGTATAATCTTTACTAATAACAATAGCCTCACCTGAATTACTAAAAATTAAATCTTTTGAAATTAGTTTTAAATTTTTATCATTAAGTTTTTCTAAACTTATTGAATTTTCATATGGTTTAACGGTTACATGGGAATTAAATCCAACAATTTTACTTATTAGTTCAGTTCTAAAACCATTCATGACTGACATGACAATGATTAGTACCGCAACACCCAAACTTATTCCAATAAATGAAAAAATAGAAATAATATTTAAAAAGCCATCTTTTTTTCTAGTTTTTAGGTATCTAAACGTAATCTCTTTTTCTAATGTAGAAATCAATTTTTTGCTTTTAGTTCAGTCAAAATTTTAGTTATTTGATCAACAGTTAAATTTTTAGGATCTTTTCCTATCTCTTTAAACTCTAATAAGTCACCTTCTGATTTTTTTCCTATTATAATTTGATATGGAACACCAATTAAATTAAATTTCTTAATTTTAGACGAAAGATTTTCATCCATATCATCAATTATAGTATCAATGTTTTTGTTATCAAAGTGTTTAAAAAGTTTAGCAGCCTTATCCAATGCAGATGTATCGTTTTTATTAATCATTGGAATTATAGCGAGTTCATATGGTGCTACAGAAAAGGGCCATTTCATTATTTCTTCTTTATCGTCATATTTAGCTTCAATAATGGCACCAACAAGTCTTGATACGCCAATTCCATAAGATCCCATCTTAACAAAGTCTTTTTTACCACCTGGAATATCTACCGCAGCATTTAAGGCTCTTGAATATTTGTCTCCAAAATAAAAAATGTGACCTACTTCAATACCTTTGGTCATCAGTCGGTTTTCTTCAGGTACCTCTTTTTCAAATTCATCTTTATTAAACTTCTCATCTGCAGCAGAATAATATTGCTCATATTTTTTTCTTAAATTTTCTAGAGATTTTCTGTCCATTGTTGTGTCTTTACTATCTAAATCAAAAATTCTTTTATCTGTAAAAATTTTACTCTCACCTGTATCTGCTAAAATAATAAACTCATGAGAAAGGTTTCCACCAATGGGTCCTGTGTCAGCTGCCATTGGAATCGCTGAAAGCTCTAATCTTTTAAATGTTTTTAAATAAGAAAAAAAAAATTTATTGTATGAAAAGGTTGCATCTTCATCATTTACATCAAATGAGTATGCGTCCTTCATGTAAAATTCTCTGCCTCGCATAATTCCAAATCTAGGTCTAACTTCATCTCTAAATTTCCATTGTATATGATACAATAATTGAGGTAATGATTTATAAGATTTAATACTTGTTCTAAATATGTCTGTAACTAACTCTTCATTAGTAGGTCCATAAAGCATCTCTCTGCCTTGTCTGTCTTTAATACGAAGCATTTCGTCACCATAATCATCGTAACGACCACTTTCTTTCCAAATACCACTAGGTTGTATGGTTGGCATAAGTATTTCTTGAGCACCAATTTTATTCTGCTCTTCTCTAACCACTTGTTCAATTTTTTTCATGACCTTAAAACCTAATGGTAACCATGAATAAATACCTGCAGAAGATTGCTTTATCATTCCTACCCTGAGCATTAATTGGTGAGATTTAATTTTTGCTTCTGATGGGTTGTTTTTTAATATTGGAATAAATGATTTTGAAATGTACATTTTTAGCTAATTATATATCTTAAATTTAAATATTCATATTTTATCAATAAGTAAATTATCACGAAAATAACAGTTGTAATACCTGTACAATAGATGAATTTTTTTAACATTTTAGGATTTTCTGGAGAACCAGAGTCCTCACCTTCAATTTTAACAGGTTTTTGTCTATTTACGTCAATTGGAAGAATTATAAAAAAAACCATCCACCAAATTATTATATAGATTATAGCAAGACCTGTTGCACTCATCTAGATTCTTACTAAATTGATATTTATAAACGGCCTTTTGCCAGTCAATTCCTTAGTACATTTTCTACATGTAATTTTTAATGCATCAATTAAATTGTACTCTTGCTTTTTGCTTTTTATAGAAAAAGTTCTGGTTGTTTTTTCAATTGCTTCTTCTAGTTCATATATAAATTCATCCACATCGTACACAGGTAAACCTCTAAAAGTTAATACAGGTCTTTTATGGATATTACCCTTGGGTGTAATTAATATAGTCACCTCCATATAACCATTTGCAGCTATATTTTTTCTATCTTTAATTGATTGAGCATCTTCCTCAACACTCATATTTCCATCTAAATAAAGTCTACCACTTGGGGCTTTATCAAAAACATGTGGTTTGCCTGGAGCTAATTTTACAATATCACCATTTTCTACTTGAACGGGGTGTGGAACTTTCATTTCATGTGCAAATTTCATATGTTCAATCATATGTCTATGTTCTCCATGGACAGGAACAGCGCATTGAGGTTTAATCCAATCATACATTTCTCTAAGATCATCTCTGTTTGGGTGACCAGAAACATGAACAAACTCACTTTCTTCTGAAATAACCTCGATACCATCCCTGACTAATTGATTTTGCAATTTGTATAATTTTTTTTCATTACCTGGAATAATTTTTGATGAAAAAATAACAGCGTCATCTTTTTCAATGAATACATCTGGATGGGTATAGCTTGAAATTCTCATTAGTGCTGCCATAGGCTCACCTTGGCTACCAGTACAAAGATAAACTATTTTTTCTCTAGCAATTTTTTTTGCTTCCCGAGCATCTATAGGTTCAATAACGTTTTTTAGGTACCCACATTGTCTTGCTGCTTTAAATATTCTGTGCATAGATCTCCCAACAAGAGATATTTGCCTGCCAGTTTTTTCTGCACAATAAAAAGCAGTTTCCATACGCGCTACATTTGATGCAAAAGATGCCATAACAATTCTTTTTTTAAGGCTACCCATAATATTTAATAAACTTTTTCTAACATCTAGTTCAGAACCAGCTTTTCCCATGCTAAAAACATTTGTTGAATCACAAATCATAGCAAGGACACCTTCTTTACCAATCTCTTTAAGTCTATCAGAATTAATTTTTTCACCAATTAGTGGTTCTGGGTCAATTTTCCAGTCTCCTGTATGTAATATTACGCCAGCAGGAGTTTCAATTCTTAGACCATTCGGTTCAAGAATTGAGTGTGTTAACGTGATGTACTCTATTTTAAAGGGATCTAAATCTACCGTTCCATTTAATTGAACTATTTTTAGATAGTTAGTTGCATCAATATTCTTTTCTTTAAGTTTTTCTTTTATTAGAACAGCTGTAAATGGGGTTGCAAAAATTTTACATTTTAATTGAGGCCAAAGATGTGCAATCGCTCCTATATGATCTTCGTGTGCGTGAGTTAAGATAATTCCTAAAAGGTCTTCTTTTTTATCCACTATAAATCCAGGATCTGGATAAATCAGATCAATTCCTGGTAAGGTATCATCAGCAAATGTAACACCTATATCAACCATAATCCATTTATGTTCACCTGGTTTTCCGTAGGCAAACAAGTTCATATTCATCCCAATTTCTCCTGATCCGCCTAAGGGGCAAAATAATAATTCATCTTTCATATTTTATTTAATTAAAGTTGTGGCTCTGATTAGGCCGTTAATTGTAATGTCTTTATTTAATCTAACTTTCATTTTTATTGAATTTTTGAATAATTTAGAAAATCCTCCAGTAATTATAATTTTAAAGGACATCTTGGTCTCTTTCTTAATTAAATTAATAATATTGTCAATTAAACCCTCATAACCCCAAAAAAAACCAGCTCTAACAGCACTAATAGTGTTTGAGCCAATAACTTTATTTGTTTTTATTAAATTAATCTTGGGGATTTGTGTGGCTTTATCAGTCAACGTATCAAGTGAAAGCTTAACGCCAGGTGCAATAACACCACCATGATAAGTATTTTTAATCAAAACATCAAATGTTGTAGCAGTTCCAAAATCTAAAATTATAAAATTATCCTTAACATTAATGACACTAATCGCATTAGCTAATCTATCTGAGCCAATTTGTTTATAGTTAACCTTAATTTTAATCAATTTATCTAACTTAAGTCTCTTAAGTTCGTGACATTTAATTTTATAAGTTTTATTGAAGAAACTTTTAATTTTGTTGAATGACTTTGGAACAACACTGCAAAATAAACATTTGTCGATTGCTTTATTTTTTAAGCTTAAACTAGATAAAGATTTTTTAAGTAAAGAAGAATTTATTTTTTTTGTCATCAAAGTAACTCTCTTAATAATAATATTTTTAGAGTTTACCAAGCAAATTTTTGTTTCTGTATTTCCTATATCACCAACAATAATCATTTTAAATTTCTATCTAAGTTTTTTATATTAAATTTAGGAAACATTGGAATAAAAGTTTCATAAATTTTTTTTAGCTTTAAAGTTGCATTATTAGGGGTGATTTTTACTCCAGTTAAATCAAAAAGGTTTGTAGTTAAATAATTTTTTATAGTGGGACTCTTAATCAAATTGATACCTATCCCAACAATAATAAATTTTTCACCTGATTTAGATAGAGTTTCCTGCAATATACCTGAAATTTTCATATTATTTATTAACAAATCATTTGGATTTTTAATCATAATTTTATCTTTATAAAAATTTGATAATAATTTTTTAACTAAAAAACAATTTACTTTTGTCAAATTTTTTAAAGATAACTGAATAGTGTTAATTTGAAAAAAAATGCTAACAAATAAATTTCCTTTAAATGAAGTCCATTTTTTTCCATACTGTCCTCTTCCTCTTTTTTGTTTTTCAGCAATAATAATTCCTGATTTATTATTTGTATTTTTAATTATTTGAATAGCTAGATCGTTTGTACTATTTACAATTTTAAAGTTGTACTTTTTTAGCTTCATTAAATAATATTAATTCTAGATATAATTTCCACCAATTTACTGGGAAAAATAAAATAAAAAAGAATTAACAACGTTGAAAAAGTTAATGATATTCTTAGCCAAACACTATGATCTGTGTCATATTTTTCTCTTGCTTCGTCAAAATAAATAACTTTAATTATTCTTAAATAATAAAAGGCAGCTATAACAGTCGATAATAATCCAACAATTGCTAAAAAATACATTGATTGTTCAATTACAGATTTAAATACATAAAACTTAGCAAAAAAACCCGCCAATGGTGGGATGCCAGCTAATGAAAAAAGTATAACAAGTAATGATAAAGATAAAACTGGATGGTTTTTTGATAGTCCAGATAAATCATCAATAGTTTCAAAGTATTGATTGTTTCTTTTCATCATAAACAAGCAACTAAATAAACCAAGATTCATCACTATGTAAATGGAAATATAAACTACAGATGATTGAATACCTTCATTAGTTGCAACAGAAAGTCCTGCTAAAATATAACCAATATGACCAATTGAGCTATACGCCACTAATCTCTTTAAATTACTCTGCCCAATTGCTGCGACAGCTCCAAATATCATTGAGGCAATTGATAAAAAAATTATGATTGGCTGCCATTGATCAATCATATTAAAAAATGGAACATATAAGAATCTAATAAAAACAGTCAAAGCTGCAATCTTAGGAACTATGGCAAAAAATAATGTTACAGATGTTGGAGATCCTTCATAAACATCTGGTGCCCACATATGAAATGGTACAGCGGATATTTTAAAAGCTAAACCAACTAAGATAAAAACTATTCCGAATGTTAAACCATAATGAGTAGAATTCATTGAATTACCAATAATATCAAAATTAGTTGATCCAGAAAACCCATAAATCAAAGAACAACCATAAAGTAATAAACCAGAGGAAAGTGCGCTTAATACAAAATACTTAAGGCCTGATTCAGATGATTTTAATTGATCTCTATTAAATGATGCTAAAACATACAAAGCTAATGACTGTAATTCAAGTCCAATATAAAAAACCATGAGATCGTTAGAGCTAATCATAACCATCATTCCTAAAATTGAACAAAGAATTAAAATTGGATACTCAATGAGAAAAATTTTAGATATTTTTAAATATTTTGTAGAAATTAATAAAACAAAAGCTCCACCTAGAATTGTAAGAATTTTCATTAAAGATGAAAGATTATCAATTACATAGCTCTTTCCAAACAGAGTTACAGTACTGTCAAATGGGTTATTTAATATTAAAATTCCAGTAATTAGCAAAAGTCCTATTGAAAGATTGTGAATTAAACTTGGACTATTTTTTTTAAAAACACCCAAAATTAATAAGAACATTATTGATAAAGAGATGAAAATTTCAGGAGAAATAAAATTCAAATTATTCATTACTTGGCACCTCTGGACCATACATATTTAAGTTAAAATTATACATTTCAATTAAATCATTTACCGACACTTCAATCGTATTGATAAGTGGTTCTGGGTAAAAACCAAAGAATAATACTGGTACAGCTAAACTCCATAAAAT
>Ga0307995_1002326_pt1 | contig 11135 bp, 20 predicted proteins | sample EllFjometagen262_FD_203132 | JGI IMG/M metagenome (GOLD analysis project Ga0307995, IMG submission 203132) | Marine microbial communities from Ellis Fjord, Antarctic Ocean - #262 | ecosystem: Environmental > Aquatic > Marine > Unclassified | place: Southern Ocean | collected 2014-11-02
TCTGGCTGCTTACCAACATTTACTATTTCATAACCAGCATCTTCCCAACCCAATAGTATTTTTGGTAATGTTTCTGGTTCAATGTAGTACGATAGGTGGTGAGTTACATCATCTTGGTGGAAGAATGATTTATGTACTGACATTGTGAAGTCTTGTTTCATCTGACTGTCCTTTCGATAGGTGATACTTCGATGAACTCTACATGATATCCACCGAAGTCTTTTACGTGTACACCCATACCATTGGCATCGATGTAGAATACTTTGACTACTGCACATGTTAATATGGCAGCATAGAGAAGCATTGAGAGTTTAATCATTAGTAACTAAACCCCTCTACTTCACGATCATCAGCGAATAGCATCAACCAGTCTTCAGGTGTAAGACCAGTCTTTATGAACTCACGTTGATCTTGATTGAGCATTGGGAAGGCATCCTGTATGAAAGCTCCTTCTGACCATGCAACATAACAATCATCGAATACCATTTGAATCATATCCAATTCGATTGTGTTGTCTTTCATAGTGATGGGTGATCTTTTGGTGTAGTGTATCATTGTATATCCTTTCAAGATATATTCAGCACAGGTACAACCCCTATACTTCTCCTTAGATCTGGCCCCTGTGGACAGATCACATACTATCCGAACCAATCATACACAGTACCGATAGATCTATAAGAACCTAAGAGATATACATAGCTTGGTCTTATCTGAGAGTATGCTGAGAGATACTGAGAGAGCTGAGAGATACTGAGAGAGCTGAGAGATACTGAGAGAGCTGAGAGATACTGAGAGATCTTATAGTATAGGTATATATAGTAACCTAAGGGAGGGACTGGATAGCTTCTCCCTATAAGGAACTTAGAGAATGATACACCATCCCCCCACAGTCTCTCATAGAATCCCACACAATCCCAAAGTCCCGCTAGAACCTACGCCATAGTAGACACTCTCAGAGAGCCTCACAGAACCTATAGAGGGCTCAGAGTACCTCACAGTACCTAAAAGATAGACAACTACCTGAGAGGACCTCTGAGGGATTGAGGGGGTACCATGAGATATATAAGGGTACTATAATAAAAAACAATACTTACAGGCTCTCTCTCAAAGACCCTCCTAACAAACCCAAGGGGTACCCAAACCTGTACAGATACACACAGAATCCTAAAATATACCACAAATATACACACAAGATCTCTAAGTCCCTTATAGGGACAATGTGATATAGAGGATACACCATGAATAACAAAGAGGTTATGACTCTTCTTAAAGAAAAAGAGAAGAGGATTAAGCTAAAGGGGTATGAGAATGACTTTACTTCTTTTGCTGAAGAACAAATACAGATTATAACTAAGGATACATCTAAGGGTTTTATACCCTTTGAGTTCAATGAGTGTCAACAACGTATAACAGATGCCCTCACAGAACAACAAGAGAAGACTGGTATGGTTAGGGTTATTATCCTTAAGGCTAGACAACAGGGTATTAGTACATATTGTGCTGGTAGGGTATTCTGGAAGTCATACTTCTCACCACACTCCAGATCAGTAGTTATGGCTCACGACTCTGCTACATCTGATGCATTGTTTAGTATGTCTAAGAACTTAATTAGGAATATGCAAGGAGACTTAGTACCTAAGGAGATTACATCTAATGCTAAAGAAATTAAGATACAGTCCCCTGCTTACAATGATAAGGATGCTATTGGTTCCTATCGTTTGTACACAGCGGGTTCTCCGGAGGCTGGTCGTGGTACTACACCAACTATTGCTCACCTATCAGAAGTAGCCTTCTGGACTCATGATGAGAAGATCTTGGCTGGTTTGTTCCAAGGTATATCCCAAGCACCAGGCACTGAGGTTATCTTAGAGTCAACAGCTAATGGTGCTCAGGGGGAGTTCTACAGGCTCTGGAAGGGTGCTATGGCTGGGGAGAATGAATACCTACCAATCTTCCTACCCTGGTTTATAACCCCTGAATATAGGCGTACAGCCCCTGAGGGTATGGAGTTAACGATTGAGGAAGACACTCTCGTAGAAAACTATGGGTTAGACAATGATCAACTCTATTGGCGTAGATTGAAAATAGCAGAGGGTGGTAAGTTAAAGTTTCAACAAGAGTACCCTGCTACGGCTGATGAAGCCTTTATTGTGTCTGGTGCTAATGTCTTTGACATTGAGAGACTAAACTCACTTGTCCCTCGTCCAGAACAAAAGCGTAGTGATTGGGATCCATCCAGTAAGATGTTTGATGATAACAGAGAAGGTAACTTATCTATCTATGATTATCCTAAGTGGGAGGAGCCCTATGTTATCGGGGCTGATGTCTCCTTGGGGGTAGGTCAAGATTACAGTGCTGCTATCGTTATGAATAATAAATATGAAATTGTAGCTGTATATCGTAACAACCGTATTGACCCAAGCATGTGGGGTGAGTTGTTGTTCTACTTAGGTAGATACTATAACAATGCTTTCCTAGCAGTGGAGTCTAACTCTATGGGTATTGCTACACTACAAAAGTTAGAACAGATGGGTTATCTTAATCTGTATAAACAAACAAAGATGGCTAATGTGTCTAATGAAGAGGGTATGCGGTTAGGGTTTAGGACAACATCTGCATCTAAACCTGTAATCATAGGGAACCTAAAGAACCTGATAGACAATGAGGATATAATGATACCCTCACCTATTGTCATTAGAGAACTCAAGGACTACATATCTACAGCTAGTGGTAAGACAGAGGCAGCTCCTGGCTGTTGTGATGATACTGTCATCGCTCTTGCCATCTGTGCTGAGGTGTTACGTACACATTGGGATCGTCTAAACACAAGGAATATCTCATGGAAAGAGAGGATATCGGACTGGGAACAGGACAACACCCAGTGGATTTAGAAGAAGAGTTTTATGATAAAGTAGTAGAGTATTGGATAGAAGGTAGGATACCACACGATATGGTGTTTATTAACCACGAGGATGAATGCCTTGAAGTTTATTATGGTTATGCGTAAGATTCTCTAAGTTCCTTATAGAGAATAGAGATTCCTGCATTGTCCTCATAACGCGCTGGTGGTCGCGGCAGGTAAACCACCAATTAATTTTTGAGGAGTATTAAAATGAATATTGTTGCCGGGCTTATCATAGCCTTCATGGTCACTGCATCTGTAGCGCCCCAAACCAAAGCCGTTGTAGATCCTATCCTTCTGGGTGTTGCGGTTGGAGCTATCGCTGCCCCGTTGGCTGTATCAGCTGGAGTAACTGGCAGTACCTCTATCTTAGGGGCTTCGTACACAAATGTTAATGTTATTGCAACTGGGGCTGGTGCTGTTGCAAGTGCTGCCCAAGCTAAATCACAAATAGAAAAAACTGAATAGATAAGTGGAGTAATATATTGTGGCAGCAGGAGTTAAACACTACTTTAAGAATGGTAAAGAGCACAAGGGTCCTACCCATAAAGATAAGAGTGGTAAGATGATGTCTGGAGCTAAGCACACAGCAAGTAGTAAATACCTATTCCATAAGAAAGATTTGTCTACTACTGTAAAAAAGTAATATAGAGTTCGTCTGGCACTAACGTAAAGTGCTACGCCACGAGGTTACACAACCTCACTCGTTACGTTGTTTTGCAGATGGGATTCGCTACCGTATAGTTTGGGTATCAACCAACTATAGCTGAACACTGGGCAGGCGTCAAATAGGGGCCCCCTCCCATATAAGAGGTGGGTCCCTATTGTAAATTATAATAATCGGGCATAGTCCCAAGTTTGTTAGTTAGACCCACGGAGGGAGCTATGCGATTTAATGAAACACAAGTTGAACCAAAGAAAAAACCTAAACCTGAGAAAGACAAGGTGGTTATCAAAGCTGGTAGTAAGGATTATGACTACGCCGAGTTAGCTAACACAAAGAAGATTCTTACAGGAAGGGGTTCATTCTAATGGCTGGTAATAAGTATAAAGAAAAAGTGTCTGATGATAGTCTGATTAATTTAATCGAGACTGGTATTCAGAGCTCTACAGGGGAATGGTTAAACTCCTCTGATATGACACGGGAACGTCAACGATCTACGTATGAGTTTGCAGGTGTTGCTGCAGATCACTTAGCACCTCAGGGTGTATCTAGTATTGTTGACACATCTACTACAGAAACAGTAGAGGCATACACTGCAATCTTGTCTGATCTATTTCTAAACAACGGAAAATTGGCTAGATTTGTACCATATGACAACTCCCCAGGCTCTTTTAAAAGTGCTAGGGATGCCTCCATGATTACTAATTATGCTATCTTTAAACAGAATAATGGGTGGGAACTTATCCAAACCTGGATAAAAAGTGCCTTATTGTGGAAGAATGGTATCATTCGGTGGGACTATGTAGAGGGTTACGACTACGAGTTTGAAGAATACGAGAAGATCTCTCAAGGCCAGTTGGATATCCTCCTTGCTGAAGAAGGAGTTGAGATCATTGGTGATCTTAATTATGAAAATGAATTAGGTGAGTTAAACATGGAGACCGGACAGCAAGATGCTGAGTTGGTTTATGTTGATGTACGTATTCGTCGTAAGAATGATAACTCTCGTGTTAAGATTGAGAACATCCCACCAGAATCTTTCAGGATCTCTAGGGATGCTAAGTCAATTGATGATGCTAGTTTTGTAGGTATACAGACAATCCTAACCCGCTCAGAGATCCGTAAGATGTGGCCTGATGTTGCAGACAGTATTGGTGAAGATGAATGGGATGAGCTTGGTTATGACACTGGTTGGGATGGTAATGGTAGCTATGCAGAAGATATTGCAGCACGTAAGCTAGTCACAGGTCAGAGTTACATGCAAGGTAATATGACTGATGACATCACAGCATTAGAGGCCAATCGGGAAGTTACCATCACAGAGTGTTGGATTAACGTTGACCGAGATGGCGATGGGGTTGCTGAACTTAAACACTTCATTACCGCAGGTAATACAGTATTGTATGAATGTGATGTGGATATGATTCCAGTTGCTTGTCTATCACCTATTGATATCCCATATGAGTTTTATGGTTTGTCCATTGCTGACTTCACACGTTCATCTACACTAGCATCTACTGCAATTCTTCGTGGGTTCGTTGAGAATACATATCTTACAAACTATTCACCAAAACTTGCTGATCCAAACGTTGTTGATTTTTCTGCTCTCCAGAACATTAGGCCAAAACAGATTATCCCAACTAATGGAAATCCAAATGGTGCTGTAGCCGCTATGCCTCCAGAGGCAATCAGTTCAGGCACTGTACCGCTACTCTCACACTTACAGACAATTAAGGAACAGGCAACAGGCATGTCTAAGGCTGCTCAAGGTCTTAACGATTCTTTGTATGTGTCTGGTAATAGTGAATCAAAGGTAGCTGCAGTTCAGTCTGCATCTCAAAAACGCATTCAGCATATTGCTCGTAGGTTTGCAGAGACAGGTATGAAGCGTCTGTGTACAGGTGTGTATAAGACAATGCGTAAATGTTTGAAGACACACTCTAAGTTTAGTTACCAAGGTGTGTTCGCAGAGATAGATATCATGTCACTACCATCACGTATGGATGTTGAGGTGTTTCTAGATATCGGTGAAAACTCAAACGCAAACATGATTAAAAAGTTTGAGATGCTTGGTGGAACTGTATTACCCGCTCTTAACAGTCAGGGTCAAGGTGTCGTAATTCGTCCGGAAGCCCCTGCTATCTTAGCTACAAAACTTATAGAATCTATGGGTATTGATAGTCATGATTATCTTGAAGACTACACAACAGATGAGTTCAAAGAGAGAGCAATTAAAACTGTTCAACAGCAATCTGAAAAGGTTCAGAAGGATGGTGCTCTTTCACAACGTAAGATGGAAGCCGATGCATCACTTGCTGAAGCTAATGTTAACTTTACCAACGCACAATCTAAGAACACTGTAGATGACAACACTAAACAGTTAGCTATATCTATTGATAAGCATTTCCAACAGTGGGCAGAGATTGATATTAAGGCTCGTAAAGAGGGTATTGAACCCCCAGCACGGCCTGACTTTAACCAAATAACAAACCTTGCACGATCAATGCTTGCAGGGGAAGCATAAACCATAGGAGGTGGAGGAAATGTTTGGATTACCTTTAGAGCTAGTTACAATGCTTTTCTCCACCGTACTTGGTGCAGTTATGTCTATCTGGGGGCAGAACACAAAAAATAAAAATGAACAACAAAAGATGATGATAAGCGGTATGCAGCAGGCCAGAGAGCATGGTCAGAAAGATGTTCACTTTGCGTGGACAAGAAGGCTTATTGCCCTCTCTGCTGTTTTTTCTATTATCGTGTTACCTAAAGCGGTAGCAGTTTTCTATCCAGAAGTGAGTGTTATAGTAGGTTATACCGAAGTGCATGGTGGTATAATTAATTGGATATTTGGTGGTGATGGAACAGTACAGTGGCAAGCAGCTACTGGATTTGTGATTACTCCGTTAGATACACATATAGTGTCAGCAATTGTTGGCCTATATTTTGGAGCGGGATTTACAAAATGAATAATAAACAAGACTGGCACCTATCTAAGTCAGTACCTCTAACTTTTGTTGTAGGTATATTTATGCAAACTATACTTTTAGTATGGTATGTTTCTTCTTTGGATAACAATATACATAATCATGAAAAAGAACTGGTTAGGCAAGACACTCGTATAAGCACACTGGAACAAACAGTGCAGGCTCAAGCTTTAACTTTGGCTCGTATAGATGAAAATATAAAGTCTATCAGAATTATGATGGAAGGTTTTGCAAGGAGCGACGATCCCCGCCAGTGAGGTTTAAAAAATGATTGAAGTTTTGGCGTTAGCTAGTGCGGTTAGTACAATAGCCAGTGGTATTAGTAGTGCTGTTAAAGCAGGTAAAGATGTTAACAGTGTTTTACCTGCCTTTGGAAAGTTAGCTAACCTTGAGGCAGAGATTGGCATAGCTGAAAAGGGCAGACATAAAGGCCCCCTTGGTAGACTTACTTCTACAGAGGAAGAAGGGTTTGCCATAGCTCAAGCTAAAATGAAACATAAAGAAGTTACTGATGAACTACGATCTGTATGCAGGCTCTATGGTCCCCCTGGTATGTGGGAAAGTGTTGTACACGAACAAGCCCAGGCCCGTAAGAGACGTAAGGATGCTCTTGAGGCAGAGGCTGAAAAGAGAGATAGGATATTTTACTTCTTAACTGTTTTGGGATGTGTGTTAATATTTGGAATAGGAACTGCTGGTTTATTCTGGGGAGCGGCAATACTTGCAGAGGAGATTAAATAATGTGGTTTCTTGTGTGGTTTCAGGTTATGAACAATAACTTTGTACATTACCAATTAGGTCAATTTCCAACCCAAGCTATTTGTGAGGTTGCAGAAGAAAAAGCAAGAGTGTTAATAACCACCTCTCACACTGCGGTCTACTGCTTTGAAGTTGTCTTAAAACAAAAAGGAGTTTAATTAATGCCAAAGAAAAAAGATTCTAGGCTGACCAACGTTGGGGTGTCTGGTTATAATAAACCTAAACGTACTCCATCACACCCAACTAAATCTCATGTTGTTGTTGCTAAAGAGGGTGATAATATTAAGACAATTCGTTTTGGAGAACAGGGTGCATCAACAGCTGGTTCCCCTAGGTCTGGTGAGTCTGATAAGATGAAGGCCAAACGTGCAAGCTTCAAGGCCCGTCATGGGAAAAATATAGCAAAGGGTAAGATGTCTGCTGCATATTGGGCGGATAAAGAAAAATGGTAGTAGGATATTTTGGTATAATACTAGTCTGTATGAGTTCTTTAGCTGAGCATTGTGAAATGGTTACTAGCCCACACATATTCATTACGGAAGAAGAGTGTAAGGCAGACATTTTAAATGAATCCCTCAGGATTAAAAATAAATACAACCATGCAAAGATAAACCCCAACTGCGCTGAGTTAAAACATAATGGAGAACCTGTGTAATGCCAAAGAAAAAATCAACTGTCAATGAAGCAGGTAACTACACTAAACCAACAATGCGTAAAAATCTATTTAACAAAATAAAGTCTGGATCTAAAGGGGGCAGTTCAGGGCAATGGTCTGCACGTAAAGCACAACTGTTAGCTAGTGAATATAAAAAAGCTGGGGGAGGTTATCGTGCCTAAGAAAAAATCTCAAACAAGCTTAGATAAGTGGACTGGTGAGAAGTGGGGTACCAAGAGTGGTAAGAACTCTACTCAAGGTAAGGGGGCTACGGGAGAACGATACCTCCCGAAAAAAGCTAGGGACTCTTTAACCTCAAAGGAATACTCTGCGACAAGTGCGGCTAAACGTAAGGGTGCTAAACAAGGTAAGCAATACGTTGCTCAACCTAAAAAGATAGCCGCTAAGACCTCTAAGTATAGGTCTAAATAATTATAACCAATAAGGAAACAAGATGGAAAAGTATAAGGTTGCAGCAGAGAAGGTGCTGAAAGGAAATACACATCCGGATCTGATAGCAAAGGAAGCACTTGTACGTGCGCAATTCTCTTCTCAACAACGAGAAAGTTTCTTCAATGAAGCCTATGGGGAGTTGCTGGTGCAGTACTTTACTGCCTGGTTAGGCACAGATCCACATGAAGTTAAGACACGAGAGTTTATTTACAACTCAGCACTTTCACTGGGGGATGTTAAACAGAAGTTGATTAACTTTGAAACATACGGAAAAAACGTACCATACATTGAGGACAACACACAATGAATACTATAGATTACGAACAGTTAGTATCTAATCTAAAAAATATGATTAACCTGTTAGAGTACGATTCTATGCGATCTCCAGGTAAAGCTAAACTGAATTGCAATCAACTTGAAGCGATGTACGGCCTACTTGGTCGATACGCCTCCAAGCAAGAAACATCCGTACCAAAGGCAACTAAGCCTGCGGCTAAAAAAGAAGGATAATATAACATGTCAGAACAAAATGAATCTCTACCCAACACGGATGATGTTCCCAGTTCTGCTGGTCCAAACGAACAAGAACTCCTAGATGCCGTACTATCTAATACCGAATTTCTTCGGGATGATGATGTACCGCTACCAGAAGAGGAGGTCGAGTACGAGGATCCGGAAGCAACTGCTGAGGAAGACCCAGATGTAGCAGATGCCGCCGTTAGCGATGAAGAGTCTGAGGAAGATGCAGAAGAAACAGAAGATGAGGATGGCGCGGAAGCCCCTACCCAAGAAGCTGCTGTATTCACTGTTGATGATCTAGACTTAGATGCCAAAGTCTCTGTCAAAATTGACGGGGAGGAAATGGAAGTCTCATTTGCTGATTTGCTTAAAGGCTATCAGACAGATGCTTCACTCTCTAAAAAGGGTCGTGAACTCGGAGAGGCGCGTAAAGCCATTGATGAAGAGCGTGTTGCTAAGTTATCTGAAATCACAAAGATGTCAGATGCCACTAATGCAATGCTAACAATGGACGAACAAAAACTGGCTAAGGAATACCATGATGTTGAAGCCAAGATTAAAGAAGCTAGAGATAGTGGGGACACTTATGAACTAAGTGATCTCAAGGATAAACGTGAGCAAGCCCAGCAGAAATACTGGACCGCACGTAGTACTCGTGAGAACCTTTTGAAAACTGTTGAAGAACAGAAAACAAAACTTCAGGAAGAACAGTTTGCATCCCAGATGCAGCACTTCCAAGAAGTAATCCCACAAATAATCCCTGACTTTAATGATAAGGTTGCAGTTGAAATTCGAGAGTTTGCTCTTGAAAATGGTATTGCAGATGAACTTTTAAATTCGGTTATAGATCCCAATGTTGTAAAATTCATTGATGACTATCGTCGATTAAAGAATGGAGTTACGAAAGGCGTTGCAAAACGTAAAGATGTTCCAACTAAGAAAGTTCCAACTAAAAAGCCAGCGGCTTCTAATAAAAAGGCAGCTGATAAGGAAAAAATGGTGAAGGCCCGTGCATTTAAAGAAGGTTCATCTAAGGATGACCAAATGGACTTCCTTCGCCAATACGCCTCCAACTCCCTAACTAAATAATATCCTAGGAGGATTTTAAAAATGGCAACTACAGGTGGTCGTAATATTACAACAGCTCGTGGAGCAACAGGCACTGGTAAAGACGTATCTAACCGTGAAGATTTAGCGAATTTTATTTCGATGATCACACGGGACGAAACTCCTTTCCTGTCTTCAATCGGAAAATCTAAAGCAACCAACATCTATCACGAATGGCAAACCGACGAGCTCACAGCTCCAGGTAACTCTCGTGTAGCTGAAGGCGCAGACTTTTTGGCTGCTGGTACTGCACCCGCTGCCGGTGATGGTGCAGCTTCTACAACTATCGGCCCAATGCGTACACGCTTGGGTAACTACACACAGATCAACAGCAAAGTAATTTCAGTATCTGGTAGCCGCCGTGCAATCGATCAAGCTGGTGTTGCTGATGAATATGCATATCAGCTTAAAAAGCGTGGCACAGAAATGCGCCGGGATATGGAGTTTGATGTTGTAAACACATACAACAAGCAGACCACTACTGGTGCCCGTCAATCTGCTGGTTATCAGGCATTCATCAACAGTGGTGACACTTGCGTCTTTAAAGGATCTTTTACAGCCAACGCCGCACCAAACACTGGTCTAACTGTAATTGATGTTGCTGCTGCAAAAACAAAAGTTGCTTTAGCTCTTACAGACATCGATGCAGTTATGCAGAAGATCTATGAGAATGGTGGTTCTGCTACCCGTATCATGGTTTCTCCAAAGCTTCGCCGTGACTTCTCTGACCTGATGGTCAGTGACACAGGTGTTCGTCGGAATATCGATGAAGATGGTAAGCTTCGTCAATCAGTAGACGTTTATATGTCAGACTTCGGTGACTTGATGGTAGTTCCAAACTACATCATGGGCCTTTCACATACAACTACTGACGCTACAACAACACAGTTTGATACTGCTGACTCTTGCGCATTAATCTATGACCCACAGTGGTTTGCAATGGCAACATTGCGTCCAATGCAGGAAGTAGAAGTTGGTCAGAAAGGTGACTCAACTGTTGGCATGTTTGTCGAAGAGTGGTCTTTTGAAGTTAAGAATCCAAAAGGCTGCGGTGCAGTTTACGGACTTCAGTAAATACATTAAGGGGAGGGA
>Ga0307995_1002331_pt1 | contig 11130 bp, 10 predicted proteins | sample EllFjometagen262_FD_203132 | JGI IMG/M metagenome (GOLD analysis project Ga0307995, IMG submission 203132) | Marine microbial communities from Ellis Fjord, Antarctic Ocean - #262 | ecosystem: Environmental > Aquatic > Marine > Unclassified | place: Southern Ocean | collected 2014-11-02
AGATAATGTTTCATGTTACTCTCTCCTCGCCCGGTACTCTTATGATGAGCATTTTTAGGCATTTTCCTTACCCAAACCTTCCAGCAGAGGCACAAAACGAACCGATCTTAACTCATGATAGTCTAAGCCATCTTTTGTTTTCACAACTTTAACCAGTGTTTGAACCGTGTCTGACTGTCCGACTGGCAGTACCATAATACCGCCAACGCGCAATTGTGCCAACAGTGGGCCGGGCGGATCTTCGCTGGCAGCTGTCAGTATAATGCGATCAAAAGGGGCTTGTTTGGGCAATCCTCGGCTGCCATCGGCAATTAAGGCAATAATGTTGCTGATATCTTCAGCTTCAAAAACCGCCCGAGCTTCGCTCACCAAACGGCTGTATCGATCCACTGTATAAACCCTGCGGGCCAATTGGCTTAGAATGGCGGCTTGATATCCTGATCCCGTCCCAATTTCCAAAACTTTATCGCGCGGTTGCACGTCGAGCGCTTCGGTCATCAAGGCGACGATCGAGGGCTGAGAGATGGTTTGACCGCAAGCGATGGGCAGGGGCGTGTCTTCATAAGCGCGATCTTCAAAGGTGCCGCGAATATATTTGCCTCGATCCACCCGTTCCATCGCGTTCAGCACGCGCTTATTGGTTACCCCCCGCGACCGCAGGGAAAACAAGAACTGCATTTTACGTTCGGCCGCGCTGATCATGGTTAGCCCAATATGCGGGCCAAGTGGCCCAGTTGGTCATGCGCGGTGAGATCTGCTCGCATGGGGGTGATTGAGACGTATCCCGCAAGATTGGCCGCCGCATCGGTGCCGTCTTGGGTAGGGGCCTGTTGCAGGCGGCCGTGCATGAACAAAAACTTGCGACCATTGGGGGCATTGGTCGCATGGGCGCCAAAAGCACCATCGCCGCGATAGCCTTGAGCCACAGATTTCATCCCCAAAACACCTGTGACGGGCACCGGTGGGAAGTTGACATTGTAAAACAACGCATAGTCATGGGCCCGCGTAAATCCTGCTTGTAGGCAGACTTTAACAGCTGCCACACCATGTCCGGCGCTGGCCTCAAAACTGTTGTCTAAGGCTGCATTTTCCGGACCGTAAAATTGGGACATGGCGATGGCTGGGATGCCGGCCAAAGCGGCTTCCATAGCAGCACCAATCGTGCCGGAATAGACGGTGTTTTCAGCAGAGTTGTTACCTTTATTGACGCCAGATAAAACCAAATCCGGTGGCTCGGGCAGAAGATCATTCAAACCCGCCAAGACGCAATCTGCAGGTGAGCCCTCAACCGCAAATTTGCGCGGGCCATATTGATGCACCAAAACTGGCTTGGTGTAAGAAATACAGTGCCCAACGCCCGATTGCTCGGATTGAGGCGCGACTGTCCAAACCTCACCGTCGGACCCTGCCAATTGGCTTGCTACATCAAAAAGCACCGAGAGACCGGGTGCCATAATTCCATCGTCATTTGTGATAAGTATACGCATGTGACTTGGATAGAAGGTTGCAGCCAGACGGGCAAGCCTGCATCACCCCTGCAGAGAGGCAATTCGTGAAATGACCCTAGATTGTCGCAGTTTGGGAGCTTTATATCACACCCAATGTAGCGATGATGCGTTCGGCTTCGCTCTCACAGCTCGTCAGAACCTCGCGGTTTTCGCCCGGATAGAAGCGCACGCGGGTGGCTGTGGGCATCGGTGCTGGTGTGATGATCTTCACATTGGGGCCGGTATTTTTGGTTTCTGCCTGCCAGCTTTGCGCCAAAGAAATTTGAGCCGCTTTGGTGGCGCCGTAGCTGCCGAAAAACTTATGACCCGCACAGGGGTCATCAAAAAACACCGCAGTGCCGGTATCGCCCAACAAAGGTGCGATATTTGGGATTAGCATGCCTGTGGTGGTGATGTTGAGCTTAACAGATTTTTCCCAGTCACGCGCTGCAATGAAATTTGCAGGTGACAGTGGAGCTGCGTGGATGGCGCAATGGGCCCAGAGATACAGGCCCCCCCAACGGTCATGGATCGAACGGCAAAGATGGCGTACGGCGTTGAAGTCGGTGACATCAGTCGGCGCCAGCGTGGCCTGTCCGCCAATGGCTTGGATGCGGTCGTCTAATTCTTCCAATCCGCCTGTAGTTTTGGCCACGGCAATGATATGAAATTTCTGAGCGAGTTTGAGCGCCAAAGCCGCGCCCAAGCCGCGCGACGCGCCGGTTATGAGAATTGGATATGTCATGACTGGCGTCATGGGGGCAAAACCAATGTAGGTCAAGGGGCAGGGGCTTGCCAAAGCGGCTATCTGATGATGATCTGACCCGATGGAATATACAATCGATCCACAGCGGTTCTGGCACGATCCCTAACCGGATTTGGCTGCAATGCAGGCCTTGGCTTCGGTAGTCTATGTGCCACAATTGGATGCGGCATTGATCACCCGCCGGGCCGATGTCTTTGTGCAGGAAAAGCGAGTTGATATATTTTCATCACGTCAGCCAGAGGGGCTAATGACCCGTTTGATGGGCGAGAATATGATGCGCAAAGACGGCCCGGCGCATCAAGCCGAGCGCAAGCAGATTTTTCCAAGCCTCAGCCCGCGCACCGTGATGCAGGTTTGGCGTCTCGAGTTTGAACGGGCGACACAGACGGTGATTGACGGATTACAGGATAAGCAAGAATTTGATCTTGTGCGTAATTTTGCGATGCCAGTGTCTGGGGCCGCTTTGGTCGCTATCACGGGCCTGCGGCAGATGACACCGGCTCAAATGGATCAGGTCAGCCAAGCAATGATTGATGGATGTGCTAACTATTGCGGCGATCCGAGCGTGGAGCGGGCCTGCCACGTCGCAACAGCGCAGATTGATGAGCATATTGCTTTGATGTTGCAGGACGTTACGGTAAATCCGGATATGTCTGTGCTCTCAGTCTTGCGGCAAGGGGGTCAACCGCTAGCCAATATTCAAGCCAATATCAAACTGGTGATTTCTGGCGGACAAAATGAACTCCGCGATGCCATTGCAGGCACAGCAGCTGCTGTCTTGATGCACCCTGATGCACGGGCATATCTGGGCCAATCAGGCGCTTGGGGGCAAGCTTTAATGGAATATGCCCGCTGGATGTCGCCCATTGGTATAAGCCCGCGCCAAATAAGCGGAGATTGCACTGTGTTGGGATATGATTTCAAACAAAACGACCGGGTGTTTTTTATGTTTGGTGCAGCCAATCGTGACTCGTCGGTGTTTGAGGTGCCCGACATGTATGATCTCAACCGTGATACGGGGCCAGCTATTCCGTTTGGTGCAGGACCACATTTTTGTGCGGGGGCGGCGGCCAGCCGGGTGTTGATCGCCGAAGTAGCTTTGCCACAGCTGTTTGCAGGATTTCCAGATCTTGAATTGACAGAGGCGGTGCGTTAGGGCGGTTGGGCGTTTCGGGGTCCGTTGTCGGTGCAGGTCCGCCGTGGTGGGTGAAGGCTCGCGCCACCCACTCCTAGCCTATTCGGCCGCCTTCATTTGAAAGCCGCTCGCAATCTGATCGGTTGGGATCACCGGATAATCACCGCTGAAGCAAGCATCACAATATTGCGGCTGTGCATTGTCGCGATCAGCCCCATTCACAGCGCGGTAAAGACCATTGAGTGAGATGAACTTCAAGCTGTCCACTGTGAGATGCTGGCGCATTTCTTCTTCGGTCATTGTGGCTGCCAAGAGCTTTTCACGTTGTGGCGTATCTACCCCATAAAAACAGGGCCATGCGGTTGGGGGACTGGCAATACGGAAGTGCACTTCAGCGGCACCTGCGTCCAAAATCATCTCTTTAATTTTCCGCGATGTGGTGCCGCGTACAACACTATCATCCACCAAAATCACGCGTTTTCCGCGAATCAACGCTCGGTTCACATTCAACTTCAACCGCACGCCCATATTGCGGATCTGTTCGCTGGGTTCGATAAAAGTGCGGCCCATATATTGATTTCGAATTATTCCCATGGCGTAAGGAATGCCGGATTCAAAGGAATAGCCAATTGCTGCTGGCGTGCCGCTGTCGGGCACGGGGCAAACAAGATCTGCATCCACAGGTGATTCCTTGGCTAATTCACGGCCAATAGCTTCACGGGTTTCATACACACTGCGGCCGCCCAAAATACTGTCGGGACGGCTGAAATAGATATGCTCAAATACACAAAAACGTGGGCGGGCAGGGCGGAAAGGATAGATGCTTTCAACGCCTTTGGCGGTGATCACCACCATTTCGCCGGGATGTATCTCGCGCACAAACTCAGCGCCAATAATATCCAACGCACAGGTTTCGGAGCTCAAAGCCCACCCTTCACCGACTTTACCAAGCACCAAGGGGCGCACACCCAAAGGATCACGCACACCGATTAATTGCGTTTGCGTCATCGCCACAATGGAAAACGCGCCTTCAACCCGACGCAAAGCGTCTTCCATCCGTTGTGGGATATTTTGTTGCAGACTACGGGCCATCAGGTGGATGATGCACTCACTGTCGGAGGAGGATTGAAAAATTGAGCCACGTTCGATAAGCTCTTTGCGCAATGCAATTGCGTTGGTGATATTGCCATTATGGGCAATCGCAGCGCCGCCCATGGCAAACTCGCCAAAAAAGGGCTGCACGTCGCGGATTGCGGTGTTGCCCTTAGACCCAGCTGTTGAATAGCGTACATGCCCAATCGACAAGTCTCCGGGCAGTTGCTCCATAACCTTGGCACTGGTGAAGCTGTCACGCACATAGCCAAACCGGCGCACAGAGTTGAACCCCTGTTCATCGTCGTGCGAAACAATACCACCGGCCTCTTGGCCTCGGTGTTGTAGAGCATGCAGACCAAGTGCTGTGAAATTGGCGGCATCAAGCGTCCCGGTGACGCCAAAAACACCGCATTCTTCGCGCAATTTATCGTCGTCAAAAGGATTGGTGTGTATCTGGTCTAACGATTGGGTCATGCGCAAGGCTCCGGTCATTGACGAGTCGCAGCATGCCTTACGGCATCACAGCAGGCATGTCACTTTGGCAATGCACGTTATTGACATTTTTTATTGGAAAATTGGAAAAAACTTCACCTTATCACGACCTCATCAGGTTAAATTATGCATATGTTTTAGGCAAAATTACTGATCCGTTAAGCGTCGCATCCGTCAACCAGTTGATCATATTGGGTTCTTACCCATCCCAGTGCCGCTTCGGGGTTTTGATCCTGGACATCGTCGACATACCTCTCAAAAACTGCAGCGGAGCGCGATGTTTCCAAAGACACAATGTCTTGGTTCGGCATGACGGTGAAATAGATGAAAAACGCCACAGCCACCAAAACGATGCCACGCGCAACCCCGAACAAGAAACCCAGGATTTGGTCAAACCCACCAAAAATAGATTTTTGCACAAAAGATGAAAACAGCGGCGTAAACAATGAGACGATCAGCAAAGAGGCCGCAAATACGATGGCAAAGCTGGCTACGATCAGCAATTCACAACTGTCACCCAGCATATCACCAAGGTAGGGGATCTGGCGCACTAAGGGTTGAGCGGCATCGGCAAAGATGAACGCCAATACAGAGGCGGCAACCCAACCGGCAATGGCCATCACTTCGCGCACCATGCCTCGAGCGTAGGCCAATAATGCCGACATCACGATCATGATCGCAACAGCACCGTCAACTATTGTAAAACCTTCCATGGCACTTCTCCAATCTGCGCTTCTCAGCGGGATCCAAATAATTCTTCAACAAAACTGGCCAGATCTTTGACCGGCCGCACTGTTATGCCCGCAATATCCTCGATCTTTTTGGATGAGGGGGCGAGTGCCTGACAGAAACCAAGTTTTTGGGCTTCTTTCAACCTATTTTCTACCTGTGTTACGGGTCTAAGGGCCCCAGATAGCGATATTTCACCGAAAATCACCGCATCCTTGGGCAATGCTGCGTCTTCGCGCGCCGAAACCAAGGCTGCGGCCACTGCCAAGTCGGCGGCGGGTTCGGTGACGCGCATGCCTCCGGCCACGTTCAGATAAACATCAAGCCCGGTAAACGGAATGCCGCAACGGGCTTCTAGTACTGCCAAAATCATCGCCAGTCGTTGCCCATCCCAGCCCACAACACTGCGGCGAGGTTGACCGTGCGGGGAGGGGGCCACGAGGGCTTGAAATTCGCACAACACCGGGCGGGTGCCTTCAATGCCTGCAAAGACCGCAGACCCCGGAGTTGGGTCGCCGCGCTCTGATAAAAACAGCGCTGAGGGGTTTTTGACTTCCACCAAACCTTTGCTGGTCATTTCAAACACGCCGATTTCATCGGCCGGGCCAAAGCGGTTTTTTACAGCGCGCAGCAGGCGAAATTGATGATTGCGCTCTCCTTCAAAATACAAAACCGTATCCACCATATGCTCAACAATTCGCGGACCAGCAATTTGCCCGTCTTTGGTGACATGGCCAACCATGATCACGGAAACGCCCTTGCGTTTGGCGTAGCTGGTCAATTCATGGGCCGATGAGCGCACTTGGCTCACAGATCCGGGGGCCGCTTCGATATGATCGGCCCACATGGTTTGAATTGAATCAATGATCACCAAATCTGGTTTTTCTTCGTCCAAAGTGGTGAGGATATCTCGAAGATTGGTTTCAGCGGCCAGCATCAGGGGGCTGTCAATCAATCCCAATCTCTGAGCGCGCATGCGCACTTGGGCGGTGGCTTCTTCGCCCGAAATATAAATTACTTTTAGTCCGTTGCGCGCAAATCGGGCTGCGGCCTGGAGTAAGAGAGTGGATTTTCCGATGCCGGGATCGCCGCCCACCAAAAGAGCACTGGCCTGCACCAAACCCCCACCTAAGACGCGGTCCAGCTCTGCCACACCGGCTTTGGTGCGTGGAGGAGCCTTTTCGATGGTGGCCAAATCTGTGAGGGTGATCGCACGGCCACGTTTGCCGCCCAGAGTTTTGCTCGGACCTGCTGAAAGGGGTCCTTGATCCGCCAGGGTGTTCCAAGCCTGACAGTTGTCACACTGTCCGGTCCATTTAGTATGAGCCGCGCCGCATTTACTGCAGGTATATGAAACTTTGGCCATCACCAATCCTTTAAATGTAGCTATTGGATATACCGATTTACGCCAAAAGACAGCCCGAAAACCTGTAAAAATTGCACCTTAGCAGAGCGTCTCAATAGGGCCTTTGGCGCGACCGTGCACGAATTGATCCACATGCGGATCGCCACTGTGGGCCATGTCATCGCGCGTGCCGCACCATTGAATCACACCACCATGCAGCATGGCCACTTTATCCGCGATGGTTTGTACGGAGGTCATGTCATGGGTGATGGTCATAGCAGTTACCCCCATCTCAACCACAACTTCACGGATTAACTCATTGATTACACGAGACATAATTGGATCCAAGCCCGTTGTGGGTTCATCAAAGAAAATAATCTCAGGCTCGGCTGCGATGGCGCGAGCCAAGCTAACCCGCTTTTGCATGCCGCCGGATAGTTCGGCCGGCAGACGGTCGGCCACATCAGGGGCGAGTCCAACACGACGCAGTTTTTCGATGGCAATCTCGCGCGCTTCAGCTTTTGGGCGTTTGAGGTGGCCACGTTGTAGGCGAAAGGCCACATTCTGCCAGACGGGCATGGAATCGAACAAGGCGCCGCCTTGGAACAACATGCCAAACTGGCTCAGGAAATTATCGCGCTTGGCTTGGGTGACATCTTGACCATCGACGTATATTTTGCCGATGTCAGGCGTTATAAGGCCCAACACAGTCTTGATTAGTACAGATTTTCCGGTCCCTGAGCCGCCAATGATGACCATGCTCTGGCCACGTTCCAGCGTTAGGTCAACGCCGCGTAACACCTGATTTGCACCGAAGGATTTATGTATGTTGTCAAATTTGATCATGCTGTGAAAAAGACCGCCGTGAGCAATAAGTTTGCCGTTAAAATCAAAACTGCGGCCGCTTGCACTGACGATTTGGTGGCCGCTCCAACCCCCTGCGCACCACGGCCAGAGTTGAGGCCAAAATAGCAGCCCATCAAAGTGGCGATAAAACCAAAAGCCGCGCCTTTGGCCAGCGATGAGATGATATCTTCACCCGTTAAGAAGTTAATTGTGTTCAAAATATAGGTTGTTGAATTGAAGCCCAAGATTTGGGTGGCCACAGCAAAACCGCCAAAAATTCCAATGCTATCGGCCACAGCAACCAAGATTGGTCCGGCCAAAATACCCGCCAAAACCCGCGGTATCACCAGATATTTCAGTGGTGCGGTGGAAAGCGTCACCAATGCATCGATTTGCTCGGTGACTTTCATCGTGGCCAATTCGGCAGCAATTGAGCTGGTCACACGAGCTGCTATCATCAAGCCAACCAAAACCGGGCCCAACTCGCGCACCATGCCAATGGCCACGATCTGGGGCACAACCTCAGGGGCATTAAACCGTGACCCGCCGGAGTAGATTTGCAACGCCAAGGCGGCCCCTGTAAAAATAGCGGTAAGCCCCACAACCGGCAGGGACAGATAGCCAACATTCATGAGCGCAGAAAAAAACTCACGTGGATAGAAGGGCGGGCGGACAATATGCGTCAGGGTGCTGCCTGCAAATAGAACCACCTGGCCCAAAGCGGCCAAGGCCCTAAGAACTAACCGACCAAGGGCGCGGATCGCAGAGATAATAGTGACACTCATTGGCTCACATAGCGGCGCGCATAGCGCGTGCCGAGCGATGTTAGAATTTCATAGCCAATCGTGCCGGCCATATCGGCCAAATCATCAATGGTTTGATAGGGGCTGAGGATGTCCAATGCCTGGGGATCATGGTTCAAACCCGTGATATCAACACCGATCATATCCATAGAGACACGTCCCGCAATTGGACAAGGGGTTTGATCATCCCACAGCTTGCCGTTGTTGAACATGGCGCGCAGCAGCCCATCGGCATAGCCCGCAGCCACAGTCGCAATCCGCGAGGGCACCTGAGCGGTCCAACTGTTGCCATAGCCCACAGTTTCCCCAACCGCCACATCTCGGATTTGAATGACAGGCAAAGATATATGCACAACATAGTTAGCCTCTGAAAAAGGTGCGCCACCGTACAGACCAATGCCCGGGCGCGTCATGTCAAAATGATAGTCTGACCCCAGCAAAATACCTCCCGTGGCCGATAAAGAGCGTTTCAACCCCAGTCCATCGGTCATGGCGCAAAAGGCAATAAGCTGTTGACGATTCATCGGATGGGCCGGATCATCAGCGCAGGCCAGATGGCTCATCACCAAGTCGGGTTTTAAACTCACAACCGTATCGCGCACCGCCTCCCACTCCGAAGGCTCCATACCCAGCCTGTTCATACCAGTGTCCAGCTGTACGCCAAAAGGATGGCCCGGAAGTGTCTCAAGGTGGCGGGTCAGTTGATTGAACGAGTTCAGCATCGGAATCAAATGAAGATCATGGATCATTTCCGTGTCACCGCGCATATGGCCGGAAAATACATTGATGCAGACATTGTCCCCCAGCTCGCGCCGGATAGCTGCGGCCTCTTCAGCGGCGGCCACAAAGAATTGTCGTGCCCCTGCATGATACAATGTGCGCGCCATGCGGCCCGCATCTAAGCCGTAGCCATCGGCCTTAACCACTGCAGCGGTTTCGACGTTCTGTGCACTTAAGCCGTTCAAAGCAGTCCAATTCGCGGAGATGCCCTTAAGGTTAATCGTTATATTTCCGGTGCTCATGGGGCGCTGTGGTCCTGCAATTGGAAGTTGTTTAAGGTTGATTCATGCGCCTTTTTCGGGTAGTGGTCAATCAAGTCATCCGCTAGAATTCATCTTTTTGAGACTGTTGCCATGGTTTTATCAAATTGCCAAAGCGGGTGAACTGACCCTCAAAACTCAATTCAACGGTGCCGATAGGGCCATGCCTTTGCTTGCCGATCACAACTTCGGCCTTGCCGTGCAGGCGTTCCATTTCTTCTTGCCAGATGCCCATCTTCTCAAGCTCATGATCCCCGGGTTTTTCGCGTTCTTTATAATACTCTTCGCGGAACACAAACATCACCACATCCGCATCTTGCTCAATCGATCCGGATTCACGCAGATCTGACAGCTGTGGGCGTTTATCTTCGCGATTTTCCACCTGACGCGACAGCTGCGACAGTGCGATCACCGGTATATCCAGCTCCTTTGCGATGGCCTTAAGCCCCATTGTGATTTCGGAAATTTCATTTACCCGATTTTCAGAGCGTCCGGTACCACGCACCAGCTGCAAATAGTCAATAAACAGAGCATCCAGCCCATGGGTCCGCTTCAAGCGGCGGGCGCGTGCGGCCAATTGGCTAATCGGCAGAGCAGGGGTGTCGTCAATGAACAGCGGGGCCGCTTCAAGCTCTTTGGCGGCATCAACAATTCTGCGAAATTCACTTTCGGTAAAATCCCCGCGGCGAATTTGGTTGGATGGAATCTCGGCCACCTCAGATAAAATACGTGTGGCCAATTGTTCGGCTGACATCTCGAGGCTGAAAAAGCCCACCACGCCGCCATCAACGGCGCCCTCTTCGCCAGAGGCTGTAATGCCCTTTTTATAAGCGCGTGCAATGTTGAACGCCACGTTGGTGGCGAGGGATGTTTTTCCCATGGAGGGGCGACCGGCCAAAATCAACAGGTCGGAGCGGTGTAAACCGCCTAACTTTTTGTCCATATCCACTAGGCCGGTCGAAACCCCGGCCAAGCCACCCTCCCGCTGATACGCGGCATTTGCAACTTTGACGGCGTCGGTCACGGCGGTGAGGAAGGATTGAAAGCCTTGCTCCGTTTGGCCTTGCTCAGCCAAGGCATAAAGCTTTTGCTCGGCTTCAACGATTTGCTCTCGGGGCTCGCTGTCCACATCAACCCGCGCGGCTTTGGCGGCGATGTCGTTGCCCACGTTGATCAACTCACGCCGAATGGCCAAATCATAAATCATCTCGGCATAATCACGCACCGCGAAAGACGAAATAGCAGCCCCGGCAAGGCGCACCAGATAGGCCGGTCCGCCCAATTCTGCCAAGCCTGCGTCATCCTCAAGGAAAGCCTTGAGGGTCACGGGGCTGGCTAGGTTGTTTTTGGCAATACGGGCGGCGGCAGTTTCAAAAATACGCGCATGCACCG
>Ga0307995_1002332_pt1 | contig 11126 bp, 9 predicted proteins | sample EllFjometagen262_FD_203132 | JGI IMG/M metagenome (GOLD analysis project Ga0307995, IMG submission 203132) | Marine microbial communities from Ellis Fjord, Antarctic Ocean - #262 | ecosystem: Environmental > Aquatic > Marine > Unclassified | place: Southern Ocean | collected 2014-11-02
TACATTTTTCAAAAAAAGCCTCACATATTTTAAAAAAAAAACAATAAATATTTTTAGAAACATGTATCTTTATAAGCTATGATACAAAGAATAAAATCTCCCTACATAAGACCTTTTATTTGGATTTCTGCCTTTTTGTTGGTAAGCGGCTTAATATTTGGAATTACTTACAAAGAACAAGATCCCAACAAAGATAAGTTGTTGTTAGAAATCATTTCTTATGTGTTGGATCGAGGGCATTATGATCCTAAAGATATCAATGATGATTTTTCGAAAAATGTTTTCATGAGCTATTTGGAAAATTTAGACGGACAACATCGATTTTTCTTGCAACAGGATATTAATTCTTTTAATGCCTATAAATTTCGTTTAGATGACCAAATTAACGACGCTAAACTAGATTTTTTTGAATTGACTTATAACAAATTAATTCAACGAATGTTGCAGGTTGAGGGTTTTTATAAAGATCTTCTAGCTAAACCTTTCAACTTTTCACTAAAAGAAGAAATTAATTTAAACTTTGACAAAGCACCTTATTTAAATAATCAGGTTGAGCTCAAAAATTTATGGCGTAAACGTTTTAAACTTAGGGCACTGGAAAATTTTACATCTATGAAAGAAGATGAACTAAAAATACTTTCTAAAGATTCCATTTATATCGTTAAAACTGATTTTGATTTAGAAGCTAAAGCTCGAGTTGAAATCGCAGAAAGCATGGAAGTCTTCTTTGAGAGCTACAATGATTTAAAACGTAAAGATTGGTTTTCAGTTTATGTTAATTCTATTGTCGTTCAGTTTGATCCCCATACCGTTTATTTAGCTCCAAGCGATAAAGACCGATTTGATACTAGTATGTCAGGTGAGTTTGAGGGTATTGGTGCACGATTACAAAAAAGAAATCAGCAAATCAAAATTGTTGAAGTGATTTCGGGAGGTCCTGTTTGGCGGGATAAATTGTTGGAAATAGGAGATGTTATACTTAAAGTAGGACAAAAAAATCAAGAACCTGTTGATATTTCAGGTATGAATATTAATGACGTTGTTAAGCTTATTAAGGGCCCTAAGGGGACACAAGTATTTCTGACTATTAAAAGAGTAGATGGAACTATTGAAGAGGTAGTAGTCAATAGAGATATTGTTGTATTAGAAGAAACGTACGCTAAATCTTCACTAATAAATGACGATAGCGGTGTTTATGGATTAATAGATTTGCCCAAATTTTATGTAAATTTTAAAGATTACCAACAACGAAATGCTGCAACTGATGTCAAAAAAGAAATAGAGCAACTTAAAGAAAAAAATGTAAAAGGAATTATTCTTGATTTACGAAATAATGGTGGTGGCTCTTTAAAAACTGTTGTTGATATGACAGGATATTTTTTTAAAGAAGGACCTGTGGTTCAAGTGAAAAGTACAGGTGGTAAAAAAGAAGTTTTAAGAGATGTTGACCCTAGCGTTGTTTGGGATGGACCCCTCGTGATTTTAGTTAATGAATTTTCTGCCTCAGCTTCAGAAATTATTGCAGCTGCTCTGCAAGATTATAAGCGAGCTATAATCCTTGGAAGTAAGCAAACATTTGGTAAAGGAACAGTTCAAAACGTATTCGATCTGAATAAAATGATTACTGGAGGCACCCATGGTGATTTGGGAGCATTAAAAGTCACAACAGATAAATTTTATCGAGTCAATGGTGGCTCAACTCAATTAGAAGGTGTGAAAAGTGATATTATTTTTCCAGATCGCTATAGTTCTATCGATATGGGTGAAAAAGATCAAAACAATCCCTTATCATGGGATCGAATTACTCCTGCAAGTTATACTCCTAAAGGGATTTCTAATTATGATTATGCATTAGAAAAAAGTAAAATCCGTCTAGAGGATAGCCATTTTATTAAGTTGATATACGAACAAGCCGAATGGGTAAAAAAACGACAAAATGATTATAGCTATTCGTTGGATTACAATTCCTATAAAGCAGAGCGGGATGCTAATAAAAGATATGGAGAACGGTTTAAAAAACTTTCTGAATTCAAATCTGATTTTGAATTCCAGTGGCTTCCTGAAGCTGGTATTTCTGATGAACCTAATGAAGATTTGAAAGAGAAGAGAAAACGCTGGCAAAAATCTCTAAAGAAGGACATGTATATCTCAGAGGCGGTTGAGATACTAAAAGACCTCTCTATTCAAATTAGCGAAAATAATAGTCTGGCTCAAAATAAAAAAAAATAAAAAAACTTGGAGTATAAGTATGCCTTAAGAAGGTTTTCTAAAGACTCTTTAGCAATTGTTAGCACTCTTTATATTTTACTAGTCACTATAACGGCTATTCTGGCCTATCCTCTGTCGCCAGATAAAACAGAAAACGGAAACCAAATGCATCTTTCCATTCATTCAAAACCTCCAGGATTTTCTTGTCAAATGTTGATTATTCCTCAAGAAAATATATTTGAAACAACTTCATTTTTTTCAGGTAAAGTAAATTCAAACGAAGAAATTCCAATACAAAATTTAAAATGGCTTAATAATGGATTGGAATATAAACATTTTGGAAATGCTACTGATTATTATGAAAAAATCTCATTTGATCAATTCCCTAAAAACACCTCTCGAGTTGATATTGAACAAAATTATTTAGTTTCAAAACGTTTTTTATTGGGAACAGATAAATATGGCCGGGACTTATTAAGTCGACTAATTATCGGGTCACGAATTTCTATCTCTATTGGTTTTGTTGCTGTTTTCATTTCATTAATAATAGGTGTTTTTTTAGGAGCTTTAGCAGGCTATTTCGGGGGTTTATTAGACAAATTAATCATGTGGATTATAAATGTCGTATGGTCTATACCTTCATTATTAATGGTAATTGCAATAACATTAGCTTTAGGAAAAGGTTTTTGGCAAATTTTTGTTGCTGTCGGACTAACAATGTGGGTAGAAGTTGCACGTTTGGTTCGTGGACTAGTGAAGTCCAACAAAGAAGAGCTATTTATTCAGGCAGGAAAAGTCCTAGGGTTTTCTCATTTACGACTATTAATTAACCATATTTTACCTTTATTAATTGCTCCGTTAATTGTGATTTCATCTGCAAACTTTGCAAGTGCAATTTTAATGGAAAGTGGATTAAGTTTTTTAGGGATTGGCGCTCAACCTCCAACCCCAAGTTGGGGTGGTATGGTTAAAGATCATTTCCGATATTTATTATTAGGAAAATCTTATTTAGCGATATTACCTGGTTTGGCAATCATGAGTTTGGTTCTGGCTTTTATGACATTAGGAAATAGTTTAAGAGATGCTTTAGACGTCAAACGTTAGTTTAAACGGTTAGCATCAAAATTTAGATAAATAAAGAACATAATACTAAATGCAATTAAATTAGAACCTCCATAACTTATAAAAGGTAAAGGAATACCAACAGTTGGAACTAACCCCAATGTCATTCCAATGTTAATGAAAAAATGGATAAAAAGCATACTAGCAAATGCATATGAAAAGATTCTTCGATAGGCCAAATTTTGTCTTTCTGCACGATATATAATCCTTAAAATGAATATTGTAAACGCTATAATTAGAAGACTACTTCCGATAAAACCCCACTCTTCACCAATCGTACTAAAAATATAATCTGTGTGTTGTTTGGGAACAAAATTACCTTTGGTTTGGGTGCCATTCAGAAAGCCTTTTCCTGAAAAACCACCAGATCCAATAGCGATCTTAGATTGATTAATGTTATATCCAATACCCTGTTTATCAGTATTTAATCCTAAAATTATATTAAAACGATCCCTATGTCTCTGCTTAAAAAAAGAATTAAAAATAAAATTCACTGAGTAAGAAAAAAGAATGAAAACTCCAAGTGAGAGGAGAAAAGATGTTTTTCTAGTTTTTGAAGCAAACCTCTTTTGAATGAAAAAGACAACAAAAACAAGAAAAGAAGCTCCTAAACTAGTAGCCAAGGATCCAAATAATAATGTAAATATAAAAAGTATAAAAAACGCAATTCCAAAATAGAGTACCCTTAAATCTAGGCCTTCTCTTATTAAAACAAAAAACAGGCCCATAAAAACTAAAGCAGATCCTGGATCGGGTTGAAGAATAATTAATGTCATCGGTAATGTGATAATAAAAAACACTTTAAGAAGAGTTCTTTTTTGACTCATGCTATTTTGAATAGAGCTCAAATTTAGCGCTAAGACCATGGTTGTAGCGATTTTAGCAAACTCTGAAGGCTGAATACTAAGCCCTCCAATTAAATACCATGAATTAGCTCCTGAAATAGTATGTCCAAACATGAATAACCCAAACAAACTAAGAAGTGATAATCCATAAAAAACAAAGGAAAGGTGTTCAAGAAAAATAGGTTTAGTGAAAAGTATAAAAGGAAAAATTGATATACAGAAAACAAAAATCCAAAATTGTTTAGTGACAGAATTATTTAGGGTCTCAAAATTAAAGAAATCCTCGGTATAGGTTGTTGAATAGATGTTGATAATACCGAAGCAAACTAGTGCAAGGTAGAGAATAACACTTAACCAGTCTAATTTCGAAAAAATAGTATTATTCATTAATAGTGAAAGAATTTCCGGAAAGTGGTTTGGCATATTCATCCATCAAGCTGCCTTCCAACATTCGTTTTTCAAGCCATGATCTTTTAACCGTGCCGTTTAAGTATTTTTCAATCATTAAGCTAGCAATTGGAGCAGCCCACCGAGAACCCCAATATCCATTTTCTATAAAGACAGCAATTGCAATTTTAGGATTTTCTTTGGGCGCAAAAGCCACAAAAATAGAATGATCTGTCAATTGTTTTTTTTCATTATTTAAACGAATGAAGTTTTCGGCGGTCCCTGTTTTTCCGCAAACTTTAATGTCTTTAATTTTGGCAATACGTGCAGTTCCTCTCTCAACAACTTGATGCATTCCTTCAATAACAGTTTCAAAATGTTGTGGCTCGATTAAAGTATAGTTTTTAGGGTATAAAGAATCTCTTATTTTCTGAGATTTAGGCTTAGTAAAGTGCGGTTTAAAAAAATATCCGCGATTGGCAATGGTTGCGGTAAAATTCGCCATCTGAATTGGGGTAGTCAAGACCTCTCCTTGTCCAATTGCATTGGATATTGTAGTACTAGATTTCCAACCTCCTTTTTTATACCAATTATCATAATAAGAGCTTGAAGGGATAAACCCCTTTTTTCCGATGGGTAAATCATATCCTAGATAATTACCTAATCCAAATTTTTCTAAATGAGTTTTCCATCGATCTAAACCTTCTGCTGAGCTAGGAGCACTCTCAATAATTTTAGAATACGTTTTCCCAAAAAAACTATTACATGAATTGTAAATACCCCTAACAAGTTTATTTTTTGTTCCAATAGGACAATGGCATTTCATGAAAGCACCTCGCGCATACGAGAATCCTTTATTGCAAGTAAAAACAGTTTCAGGAGTAATTACTTTTTCCTGAAGACCAATAAGCGCGTTGAGTGTCTTAAAGGGTGAGCCAGGAGAATACTCTGCCTGAAGTCCACGATTAAAAAGAGGTTTTGCAACAGTGTCACTAACTAATATCTTAAAATTCTTTGACCGTTCTCTTCCAATAAGTAAGTTCGGATTATAATTAGGCGCAGTCACTAGTGCAAGAACTTCTCCAGAACTGGGTTCTATAGCAACAATACCTCCTCGTTTGTTTATAAGCAATGACTCTCCATATTGTTGCAAAAGTACGTCTATAGTTAGATTTAAATTATCAGAAATAATTGGATTTTTATCAAAGATGCGATCCTTATAAGGACCAATTATCCGATTAAAACGATCTTTTTGAAAAAAAGAAATTCCTTTTTCCCCTCGTAATTCTTGCTCGTAGGTTTTTTCAATTCCCTGTCGGCCAATCATTTCACCAATATTATAATCAGTTTTATTTTTTAATTCTCTTGGATTAATTTTACTGGTGTAGCCCAAAAGGTTTGAAGCAGTGGGAATCAAATAATCTCGAACTGATTTTTTTTGAAAGTAAAAGCTAGGGTATTTCCACATTTTTTCTTGAAATGAAGCGTGTTCTTCCTTAGATATTTGTCGAATTACTATAGAGGGTAATTTGTGTGAAAAACGGTTGGATTTTTTTAATTTTTCAATGAGATATTGTTTAGAAATATCTAAAAAAGAGATTAGCTCTAAGGTGTCAAAAGAGACAAGGTTTTCAGGCACAACCATCAGATCGTAGACAGGTTGGTTGGTTACGATTAATACTCCGTTTCTATCATAAATCAGTCCCCTATTTGGATAAATGGGTCTTTTTTCTATCGCATTGTTATTGGAAAGCTCTGTATAGTTAGGACTAAATAATTGCAGATTTATTAATTGAAAGATAAATAACAGAGAACACCCTAGTGTAAAAGCCAATAAGATTATCTTTCTAATCATCGCTATTGCGATATAAACTGTTAATTAATAGTATTAAAATTAGAGAAAAAATAGAGGACAGAAAAGTATTCTTCAAAATAAGATACAGAGCATCCCAACTGAAGTAAACAACAACAAAATAAATTAAATGGTGAATGCTGATTATCAAAAACAAAAACAAGAATCGATTTAATGTTTTTGGGCTGCTTTGAAAACTTTTTGGTGTTTCAGAAATGACTCCAAAAGAATGTTTTATAATGAAAGGTCTAAAAAAACTAATTGTTAGTGCTGCTATAGTATGAGCTCCTCCAGTTTGTGATAATAAGTCGATTGAGAATCCTAGCGCAAAACCCAACATTATAAAGAATGTTTGATTTTGATCAAAGCGATAATTGATCAAAAAAAGCAGATATAACATTGGATTTATTGTTCCTAAAAAATTTATATGATTAAAAACAAAAACCTGCAAAAGCAAAAAGCTAAAGAAAGAAATAACTGTATTTAATGTATATGAGTTCATTGGGGAATACCTGATTTTAAAACTTTAAGCTCATCAATGTCTTCATTTTTTATGACATATGCATAATGGACTTGCGAAGGGTCTTTAAACAATTCAACTGATATTTTGAAATATCCGTTTTTAGGTGAAGTTTCAACCTTGGAAATTTGACCAACAGGTATACCTAAAGGAAAGTAGGAAGACATTCCTCCAGTAATAAGTGTATCACCAACCTTAATGTCTGAACTTAAAATAACATCATTTAGACTAAATTTTTTTGGGTCTTTCCCAGTCCAGACAAGCGATCCGAAGGCAGATTTATTTTTCAATTGTACATTGATTTTTAAATCTAAATGTAAAATAGAAATAATATTTGAATAGTGCTTAGAAACAGATTTTACAATACCTAAAATTCCCTGAGCAGAAATAACTGCCATCTCAGGTCGAATTCCCATTTCACTTCCTTGATCTATAATTAGATAATTTCTTTGGTTTTGAAAACTATTCTTAATTACCCTAACATTTTTTACTCGAAAAGGAAACCTTCCTGTTACAATGGTTTTATTAGTATATAAAGGTAAAGCCTGAGATTTAAGTTCTAAAACTTTTAAAGTTGAATTTTCTTTGTGGAGTCTTAAATTTTCTTTTTTAAGATCAAAATAACCACTAATATTATTAGAAAAATCATGGAGCCCTCCAGATAAATATAAACCGTATTTTTCAAATTTATATTGATGAAAATCACTTTTACTATTTATGAATAAAAGTGAAATCCCTAATAGAATTAGATATAGAATTAGATTTTTGAATTGTACAAGTACATTTATGATTCGCTGCACACTAATTTATTTAATCAATACGGCTTTGAAGCGCTCTATGTTTTTCAGTGCAATCCCTGTTCCCCTAACAACTGCCTGCAGTGGGTCCTCGGCTACATAAATAGGAAGATCTGTTTTTTGAGAAAGTCTCTTATCAAGCCCTCTTAAAAGAGCACCTCCACCGGCAAGATAGATCCCTGTATTATATATGTCGGCAGCTAATTCAGGAGGAGTTTGTGATAAAGCTTCCATGATAGCATCTTCTATTCGAATGATAGATTTATCTAAAGCTTTAGCAATTTCACTATAATTTATTGCTACTTGCTTAGGTTTTCCCGATAATAAATCTCTTCCTTGAACAGACATATCATCTGGAGGATTTTCTAATTCTTCCACAACACTTCCAACAAGAACTTTTATTTTTTCAGCAGTACGTTCCCCAATATAGAGGTTGTGCTTATTTCGCATGTAGTTTATTATATCGCTGGTAAAAACATCACCTGCAATTTTAATAGACTTATCACATATAATTCCTGAAAGAGCAATAATGGCGATTTCAGTAGTTCCACCTCCAATATCTACGATCATATTTCCTTTTGGCTGCATAATATCGATTCCAATTCCAATGGCAGCAGCCATAGGTTCGTGAATCAAATAGACTTCTTTACCATTTACTCTTTCAGCAGATTCTTTTACTGCCCTCATTTCAACTTCCGTAATACCCGAAGGAATACATATCACCATGCGTAATGCAGGAGAGAAAAAACGTCTATTTAAACCAGGAATACTTCTTATTAAATGATTGATCATTTGTTCTGAAGCATTAAAGTCTGCAATTACACCATCTTTCAATGGACGGATAGTCTTAATGTTTTCATGCGTTTTTCCTTGCATCATACTTGCCTCTTGTCCTATTGCAATTACTTTACCCGTTCTTCTATCAATAGCTACTATAGAAGGACTGTTAATCACAACCTTATCGTTATGAATTATCAAGGTATTTGCTGTCCCTAAATCGATTGCTATTTCTTCTGTAAAAAATCCCATTTGTTTTTGTGTTCTAAGGTAAAATTATGAATTAATGTTTGAAATGTCGTACTCCTGATAAAACCATTGCGATTTCATGAGTATTACAGTAGTCTATGGATAAGTTATCTTTTATAGATCCACCAGGTTGAATGATTGCCTTAACTCCAGCGTGATCTGCAATCTCTACACAATCAGGAAAAGGGAAAAAGGCATCACTTGCCATTACAGAAGCAGAAAGATTAAACCCAAAATTTTTAGCTTTGTTGATTGCTTGATTTAAGGCATCTACTCGAGAAGTTTGTCCAGTCCCTGAAGCTAGAAGCTGTTTGTTTCTAGCTAAGACTATAGTATTTGATTTAGTATGTTTACAAATCTTAGAGGCAAACAATAGATCTTCAGTTTGGCTTTTTGTAAGAGTTAATTTTGTTGCTGCTTTTAGGTCCTCTATTTGATCTGTTTTAGAATCTTTATCTTGAACTAAAACTCCATTTAAACAAGTTCTTAAGGTTTGATTTGGGAGTTCAGCATCTTTTTGAATTAATATTATTCTATTTTTCTTTTCTTTAAGTAAAGATAAAGCATCAGAATCATACGCTGGAGCAATTACAACTTCGCAGAAAAGTGAATGAATTTCTTTTGCTGTTTTAGCATCTATCTTTTTATTACATATCAAAACTCCCCCAAAAGCTGAAACTGGATCTCCAGCAAGGGCATCCTTGTAGGCCATGAAAAGTGTATCGCGAACTGCAAATCCACAAGCGTTATTATGCTTTAAAATTCCAAAAGCAGGTTTTCCTTCGTAAAACTCTAACATTAGATTTACTGCAGCATCAATATCTAGCAGATTGTTATAAGAAATTACTTTTCCGTGAATATGCTCAAGAAATTCGTCTAATGCACCAAAGAAGAATCCCTCTTGATGTGGGTTTTCCCCATATCTTAAGACTTTAGACTCTCCAACACTCAGCTTTAGTACAGCTTCTTTTTCATTAAAATGGTTAAAAATTGCACTATCATAATGAGAGGATGTATGAAATGCTTTTACTGCAAACTCTTTACGTTTTTTTAATGAAGGGGCTCCTTTTGCTTCATTATATATTTGAATAAAAGTTTGGTAGTCGTCTTTATTTGAAATACAGAAAACATCATTAAAATTCTTAGCAGCAGCTCGAATTAATGCAATTCCTCCAATGTCAATTTTTTCAATGATTTCAATTTCAGTCGCATTTCCTGCTACAGTTTTTTCAAAAGGATATAAATCAACTATCACCAGATCTAATGAGGGTATTTCATATTGGTTTAATTCATTTTTATCTGAATCAACAGAAGAGCGATTTAGAATTCCGCCAAATACTTTCGGATGAAGTGTTTTTACTCTTCCGCCTAATATTGAGGGGTAGCCGGTTAGGTCTTCAACTGCATAAACTTTATGTCCCAATCCTCGAATAAAAGCTTCAGTGCCTCCCGTAGAATATAATTTCACTTTATGAGCAACAAGTGTTTCTATAAGAGGCTCTAATCCGGTTTTTTCAAAAACAGAAATAAGGGCAGAGGCAATTTTTTTTGAATTCATAGTGATTTATAAGTGTAAAAGAGAAGATTCGTAGTTTTCGGAAACTAGTGAACAGATTTTTTTTAAAAGTTGCGCATCTTTGTCAGTAAAAGAGTTTATTTGATTTGAGTCAACATCAATTTGACCTATATTTTTACCTTCAAAAAAAAGTGGAATTACAATTTCAGAACGAACATCAATGCTACATGAAATATAATTTTTTTGGGATTTAACGTCAGAAACGATGAAATCTTCATTCGAAATGGCTACTTGTCCACATATCCCTTTACCGAAAGGAATTATGATGTGATCCGTAGGTATTCCTGCAAAGGCTTTTAAATGAAGGGTTTTAGTTTTAAATTTAGCAAAATAAAACCCAACCCATTCATAATGATCAAAATGTTTTTTTAATAATTCACAGATATGATTCAGTCCTTCTTCTACTGATTTTTCTGAAGTCAGAAGGTCTTGGGTTATTTTATCTAATACTATTGAAAAACGTTCTTGAACCATATCTTGCAAAAGTACATATTATGTCAATTAAATGTCATAATAAGCGTTACTTTTACAATATAATTTGTTGTTTAACAAAGTTTTAAGTGTAAAATATTTTTTAAGTATTAAAAGCAATTATTTTATACTCATTTAACCCAGTATGGAAGAACGTTATCATATTTCAGGAATGACCTGTGAAAATTGCAGGGGGAGTGTCCATGAGAAAATAAATTCTGTATCTGTTTTTTTAGACAAAGAAGAAGCTCTAGTTCAATTAGAAACGCACATAGAAGTTCTTGGAATTAAACAAATTTTAGGGTCAAAACACACTGTACAA
>Ga0307995_1002335_pt1 | contig 11119 bp, 9 predicted proteins | sample EllFjometagen262_FD_203132 | JGI IMG/M metagenome (GOLD analysis project Ga0307995, IMG submission 203132) | Marine microbial communities from Ellis Fjord, Antarctic Ocean - #262 | ecosystem: Environmental > Aquatic > Marine > Unclassified | place: Southern Ocean | collected 2014-11-02
CCGTAGGCAGCAACCGCGTCTTTGTACGACAGGGCTTTGTTCATGGCAAACGTATCGGGTTCCCACATATCAAAGCGACACTTCCTACCTTCCAGTGAACGTAGCGCACCGCCCGACGTCTTATCGTTTAGGCGATTCATGACGCCCGTCATTAGTCCTTTAACAAAAGGTACCCGGGCGTGGTATTGCTTCACCAAGCCCTTGGCTTCCTCGACGGTGGTGTCGAGTTGTTCGGACAGCTTATTAACACCCATGCCGTAGATCAAACCTAAGTTGATTGTCTTCGCCTGCTTTCGGGGAATGTTAGCCATCTCGGCTACAAGACTGTGGAAGTCTGTTTCCGGTTTCTCGTTGTAGGCTGTAACAAAATCCGCCGCACCCTCTAATGGTATTCCTCGCGTTTTACCGTATACATGTGCATAATGCACCAAGATGCGTGGCTCTTGCTGCGAGAAGTCAATCGCCGCCCACTTATCTCCTTCTTCCGGCAGGAATAGTGAACGAATCATGGGTCCATAAATAGGATCTCGCGCCGGAATTTGCTGTAAGTTAGGATTGCGCATCGAAATGCGTCCCGACACAGTTCCCCCATCATCAGATCGGAGTTGATTAACATGACTATGTATTCGGCCATCAGCGTGGCAGTGTTTCATGATGGAATTGATGAAGGTCCCGGATGTCTTGTTCAGATTCCGCGCCTCGACGATGAGCTTCGCGACGGGGTGATCATGCTCCTGCAGGAAGAGTTTAGTGAAGGACGGTGCGCCTTTCTCGGTCTTTGGGTATTGGATTCCAAGGTTGTCGAAGGACTTTGCGAGCGATTGAGCCGCCCAGATTTCAACGCCCGAGCCCGCGACGCGCTTCAACTCCTTCAAGACATCCCGCTCCCGTTTAAGGAGGCTATCCCTAGTTCGCTCTACCCGGTTGACGTCGACTCGGACGCCACGCATAGTCATGTCGACGAGACATGGCAGCAGATCAAGCTCGAGATTGACGACGTTCCACAAGTCCTCTTGGCCTATCTTAATGGAAAAGTAATTCCACAGTTCAAGGGTGAGCTCAGCGTCAGCTTCAGCGTATGGTCCGACATACATAGCGGGCATCTTCCACATCTCAGCTTTGGGATCGACTCCGAACTCCCGGGCAGCCTCGACTAACGCCTTCTCCGACTTTGTTTTGTTAAGAACGTCGTAACAAAGCGCATTCAAACTGTAACTGAATCGGTTTTCGTCGAGCAGTGAGGCGACGATCATGGTGTCGATAATACGTCCGTTGACCGTGAACCCCATTTGTTTAATCCAGCCCAAGTCATATTGTGCGTTGTGCATGATCTTATCGGCAGGGCACTCGAACACTTTCTTAAGCCAGCGGTTGACGATCTTCTCGTCAAGATTACCGCCGCCGAAGTGGCGGATAGGTATGTAGCACGACCAGCCGTCCACTGCAATCGCGTAGCCTACCACTTCCCCGTCGCCTGTTGGCCAACCGGGACCACTGTTTTTAAGGTTCGGGTCGCGTGTTTCCACGTCGATCGCAATTTTAGATGCACCGGTAATATCGGGCAGCTCTAAGGGTGGAACCCACTCATTCTTTCTAGCGAACATCGCCATTTGTAAACTCATTTTTTAATCCTCGGGTCGTCGCCCATTGAGTACCGTAAGTACCACACGGCTTTTCGTTTATCTTGCGCGGAGTTAGTGCTTTTTTTGTCCATACGCCAGATGTATTTAAAGGAGGCTATCTCAGCATAGATGTTAACCTTATCTTGTCCGAAGGCAGCAACCATGGCGTCAATACATTCTATGTCGCTGTCGGCATAGTGGCTTGGTTGGTCAACCATCGGATCATCTACGTCCGTGATCACAGGGTATTTGATACCCTTGAATCCAGTGTCGTCACTCATCGTTCTGTCTCCTTTAGTGAATTTTCTTGTTAAGGTGGCCGGTTGCCACGTAGTCGTTCTCGTCGTTGTCCCAATCAAAGGTTAGCCCCGGGGACGGCTCTTTCCCTGACGACGCCAACATAGGGTCTTCTTTCATCTCTTGGGAAACATCCTCTACCCACTCTTTCCACGTCGTTTTCTTAAACTCTCTCATAATTCGTAACTCCTCGTCACATCTTCAGCATCAACAATAAACAGGTTTTGTTTCGTGCGCGTTAAACCTACGTAAAACACGCGGTGCATATCATCGGGGTTAACTCTCATCTCGTTATCGGCAGCGGGACTCAGGTCCGTGAACAGTACAACGTTGTCCGCCTCGCCCCCCTTTGAGCCGTGGATCGTGGACGCCGTAATACGGGGTATGCCATTAAACTTCTCGCCCCTGCGTAACAGTGCCGTGAGGTAGGCTCGGTCGGTCTCAGGGAGTTTGTCCATGGCTTCTGACCATATCATCGTCTTATCTGCTTTCAACCCGTAGCTTTCAACTAAGGTACCCATGGTGATCAGGTCGTGATCATCGATGCCTGTTAGCTTTTTATAGCCCCGCAGCACACGTGTTCCTGTCGACATAAGGCTGTAGATCTTCCGAGCAACTTCCCCGGTGATCTCTTTGCCTTTGCGCAACTGCTCCCAACCGTTTACCGAGTCGGACAGCTTCTCGCTAATGCTCCGATGGCCGCGGTAGTTGAACAGGTAGCCGCTCGACTTGAGCTCGCTCGCCACAGGCTGCAGGTGATAACCCGCTTGCGCTAATATTAGCCACGACCCTTCGGACATGTCTAGTGACGAGATACTATTAATCCGCGTGACGTTACCTAATTCTTTTTTTGGCTCGTAGCTCTTGGGGAAGCGACGTGTAATACGGCGCACGACATTTTCTGCGAGGCTGTGAACCAATTTCGGTATACGGTAGGACTGAGACAGTGTTTCAGATCCGCCGGGCAAGTTAATAAAATGATCCACATCGGCACCCGCCCATCGATAGATAGCTTGGTCGTCGTCTCCGGCGCAGTACATACGCTTGGAGTGACCGTCGATAGCGTGAGCCAGTTCCCATTGTAGTGGGCTTAAGTCTTGAGCCTCGTCTAGGAAGCACAGGTCGAACTCGGGGCAGAATAGGGCGGAGCCTTTAACGAACTCCGCCAACATGTCCGTGAAGTCGTACAGACCCATACTGTCTTTGTATTCACGGAGACACTTGTCAACATAATTGACGGTGTTCCAGTCACTTTCGATGTTACTGTGGTTGTACTGTTCTCGCAGCGGTACCTGTCTCAATCGGGCGAGGCTAATCAGCCCTAGAACTGGATCATTACTGGCAACCATGGTGGGGATGTCGTCGTCGAAGCTGCCCGCTCTTGATCCGCCGAGCGTGACACCTATTGAGCGACTCAACTCTCTGAAGTGTGCCTCTTGCATGACTTGTTCGGGTCTAATGTCCGTCATTGTTAGTGCGAGGGAATGCAGCGTACGGAAGTAGATTAAGTCTGTTTTAGGGTTGAGATTGAAACGTTCCGCCGCTCGTTCTTTGGCTTCGTTTGCCGCCTTGCGAGTAAATGCTAGGAAGGCTATGCGGTGCGGGTGTGTACCCGCTTCTAAGGCGTCATCGACCATGTTTAACAACGTGGTGGTCTTACCTGTTCCCGGGGGTCCAAATATTCTAAACATTTTTCTCCTTCTCCCTATCGTAGACCTGTTTAACGCGTTGCTTGGATATATTATAAAATTTTGCGACGGCGGTCATGGTCATACGACCCTCGTCAATCATTTGGACGATATCGGTGTTGCGGCTTTTAACCCATTCTTCAAAAGTTTTCTCGTCGACCATTAGAAAGCTGCTCCGTTTTGGTTACCAAACTTAGGTGTATCAATGTCAATGTCGGACGTGTTGAAGGAAGGGATCTTCCAAACGCGAACAGCGCGTCCTTTAATCTTTAGAACAACACTTATACCATTGATGTCACGTAGGCGTTGAGCAATGCGGTGAGACTTGTATTCAAAGAACTTGTTCTTCTTCAGGAAGTTCTCGAAGTCTTTCAGGCGGAAGTAGGTAAGGCCCTGCTCTTCATCTGTCCAAGGACGACGCAGCAGTATTTCTTCTTTGTCCTGCGCAACCTGTAGGTGGCGGCAAAACTCTTCAAGGTAGTCATAAAACTGTCCGCTTGTACTGGCGTCAACCGCTACCTCTATAATGGCACTTTCGTTCTCCTTCATCTCGCTCAGGAGGGTGCTTATACGGCTTTCCCACTGTTGTTTAGCCACTGACCTTGGCATGAAGTTAAGTTGCTCCATACAGGCCTTCTGGAAGGTCATCTGGTTCATTAGAGCATCGGTGTCCATCTCCAAAGGTTCGCCATTCACGTCCATAAACCACACCGGCGGGGTGGAGTTATACTTACGTAGGTTAGCAATGGTTGCCCCGGCGATTGCAGCACCAATACCGAACTTACGTGTTCGGCAAAGGTCTTTGTTGCAATGGGAGTTGATGGGGGCGTCAGAGCACTTGTAGGCGTACTCTTTGCGCTCTACCTGCTTGGCAACAACGTTTACCTCACCCAGTGGAAGGGGTGGCGAGATGTAATCCATGTTGTACCGAAGTATTTCGGACTCCCAACTGTCTGGGAAGGCTTTGCGCAGGTAAACACCAATATTGAATAAACCGTTATTCCTACCGCCTTCGCTAATACCCTGCTTGCAGAGGATTTGTAGGCAAGGAGGACCGTCTTGAAGCAGTTTTGTTTCACCCACCCCAACGACTTGTATCTTAACAACTTCTTCGGGGGTTTGGGCGTACTGTGCGTGGAGCTCAATAAACTCGTCCAGAGTAGCGGAGGTGCCATCATCCAAGAAGGCATAGCGCAGCCCTTCTTCGTGGTTGTAGTATGGTAGGTTCAGGAAGTTGCCTACGTCCCCTCTGTCTAAATTAAGTTTTATTTGCTTTGGGAATATCTCGCTCTCACCATACCCTAAGGCGGCTGCCATGGACTGGAGAGCTTTCTGCATGTCCCGTGCCTCTGTCCACGCGGTGGTGAACAGGAAGCAGTGAGCCCCTCCCGACTTAGATCGGCATACAACAAGGGGTAATTTCATACGGCGGATTTTATCCACCAATAGTTTGTGATCGAGGGGGTACTGGTCTATGTCAATACAGCCCCATTTACAACTGTTCTCTTCGTTAATGGGTACGATACCAAGACCGCTGCCCTTACCTGTTAAGTGGTCTTCCCACAGCGCGGGCGTCTGAGGCTCTCGAAGAACACCTGCTTTACCTTGAGCCTTACCGTTAGCTCCCGTCTTCTCTATTTTGAAGTAGCCGTGTGCTACTTTCAGGCCTTCAAAGATGCCCATAAATTTATCTAATGACATTGACTGCCCCCCGTGCGGAAAAAAAATGGCGGGGCACCGTGCCCCGCCTAGACGCTAACTTAAAACGGTATTTTAGTACCGGTGGGGTCTTCATCATCCGTATGTTTAACAACAACGTCACCAAGTGTAATACTTTCGGCAAACGCTTTAGCGCGGACGTATAAACTAGGCTCCGCGATAGGGCCTTCACACGACATTTCCCAACCGTGCCACGAGCCCTTAGAGTTTTCCTCAGAGGTCGTTCTCAGGTGGTAAATATGCGAGAAGCGGGGTGGTGTAAATGGTCCGTTAGCGCCTTGCATTGATCGTGACGCCATCATACTGTTCCACTTACGAGACTTCTTGAGCTGCGTAGACTTCATCGCAATCAAAGCCGTTTCGACACTACCGTCTTCGCCAACTATCAGCACAAAGTGTTGGTGTGTTTCCTCGATATACTCGCCACTGCCGTCCGCAACATAGTCTTTGTTGTCGTCGGGAGAGCGTTGTGTTTCGGGACGCACGTCGCCCGGCTCGTAAATTGCCGTGGGAGCACCGCTCCCTACACCGCGAGGTGCCCACTGGATAAACCGACGCTGGTATGCGCAAGGAACCACTCGGATACCTTCTTTACCTTTGTAAGCAATACCCGTCACGGTATTGTATATGTCACCCTTTCGAGCCGACTCGTTTTCGTCCAATATAGGGTCATTACCCGAAAGAACTTTAAGAAAAGGAAGAGCTAAGTCTTCTTGCCCCATGTTCTCCATGCCTTGGCCTGCATCAGCCTCAAACATAGCGGGATCAAAGATCGCCACGGCACTATTTTTCTTTTCTGCTACTGCTTTTGATGATGTCATTCTATTTTCCTCTCTTAATAACTGCACGTTGACCTACCCAAGCCCCAAATAACTCCATGGGGAATTCCTCACCTGCCTCACACCGTTCTTTCACAAATGCACGTAGCGTTTGTGGGTGTATCTCGGTTTTCTGTTGTGGTATAAAACCTTGCTCTTCCGCGAACGTAGAAAAGGCGTTCGCTTGGTCGTCCTCACCACGCCCAAATTGGCACAAGACAGTGTTTTTAATAATGTCGTCGTACTGATGGTCACGTAGCCAATCGAAAGCGGTTGGACGGTTTTTAACGAGTATGGAGGCTCCGTACGTCTGTTTGACCTCAATGGTAGAACCATCGTCGAGGGCAAAAGAAGAGATACCCATCTCAGCCAGCATTGCTGGCATTTCTTCGTCCGTGAGCTTCTGCAGGGTTTGTTTAGAGTCCTTGAGATCTGCCTCAAGGGATTCTATCTCCACTGCTTTATCCCGTATTAGGCGGGCCAACCCGGCTACCGAAGTAAGCCCTTGTTGGTCTATCGTTTCAACGGAGTTGGCCTTCTTCTCTTCAAAGTCGGCTTCCATCAATCTTGCTAGTTCGTTACTCATACTACTTCTCCTTCGTGGTTAAAGGCACCTTTTGGGCCTTGACAAATGTAGATATTATCCTATATCCTACACATGTCAAGCGGTTTTTAAAAAAAGAGGAACAACATGCAGGACTATCACTACGAGACCATCCCTTATGACCACCAACGGGTGGCACTAGAAGCTTCATGGTCCGCGGAATACTACGCGCTATTCATGGAAATGGGCACAGGTAAAACTAAAGTAGCGATCGATACGATGGCTATATTGTATGAAACGGGAAAACTAAAAGCGGCGTTGATTATAGCGCCCAAAGGTGTTTACGACAACTGGGTTAGGGGTGAGATACCTATCCACTTGCCCAAACGCATCCCTCGTAAAATATGTCGCTGGATCCCGTCTAAGACTAAACGATTTGTGGAAGAACTTACGGACTTCATTGTTGACCGGGAGCCTGCCTTAAAGATTTTTGTCATGAACGTGGAAGCTTTTTCCAGCCCTAGGGGGACTGACGCGGCTACTGCTTTCCTATATCAAAACCCCGACAACATGGTGATTGTGGACGAGTCTACGACGATAAAAAACCGTAAGGCCGCTAGAACCAAGAACATAATGTCCTTACAGAAGCGGTCTAAGTACCGCCGAATATTAACAGGATCCCCCATCACAAAAAGCCCAATGGACTTGTTTAGCCAATGCGGTTTTCTGGCAGAGAAGTCACTCGGGTTTAATTCCTACTATGCCTTTCAAGCACGGTACGCGAACATCCAGCAACGGACCATGGGACATCGCAGTTTTCAGCAGATCACGGGCTACCGTCGTTTGGACGAACTATCTGAAAAGTTAGACCGGTTCAGTAACCGGGTGCTAAAAGTAGACTGCTTGGACCTGCCCGCCAAGGTGTATGTCCAACGAGACGTGGCCCTGACGCCAGAGCAGGAAAAACTGTACGGACAGATGAAAAAGTTGGCGTTGGCCAAACTTGAGAGTGGCGAACTAGCAACCACGGCAAGTGTGTTGACTCAGATCATGCGCCTTCAACAGATTTGCTGCGGGCACTTAATGCCGGACGAGGGTGAAATACAGCCTATAAAGAACAACAGGCTAAAAGAGCTTTTGGACGTGGTAGACGAGTTACAGGGGAAAGCCATCATTTGGGCGACGTATACACACGACATCCAACAGATAGCAACTACCCTGCGCGACCGTTTCGGGCCCGATTCGGTCGCAACCTATTATGGGGCTACACCCCAAGATGAAAGGCAGGAGATTGTTAACGATTTCCAAGACCCTGAAAACCCGTTAAGGTTTTTTGTTGGTCAGCCTAGAACAGGGGGGTATGGGATCACGTTGACGGCCGCGACTACGGTCATCTATTACAGTAACAGCTATGATTTGGAGATACGGCTGCAGTCAGAAGACAGGGCACACCGGATTGGTCAGACTAATAAGGTAACTTACATTGATTTAGTCTCGCCGGGAACGATCGACGAGAAGATACTGCAAGCCCTACGCAATAAGATTGATATTGCGGGTCAAGTCCTGGGGGAAGACACTAAAGGGTGGCTTCGGTAACAGCTTAGTAAACCCGAAAACGCTCAAGATTGCCCGCAGACATTTGAGTCCCTTGGCCGATCGGTGGTGGTATGGGCTGTTTGTACTGGTCTAAGAGACCCATCTGGTAAGCACCGCCGCCGTATCCAAAGCTTTCTTCCGCGCCAAAATGCGCTCGTTCGGCTTGGTCGACTAGATCGATAAACTCAGTAACTTTTGTTTGAGACGATTCTGCGGCTGGAGCCGTGTACGTGTTATTCAGGTAGTTACCGTAAACTTCGAGAGGGGCACCACCCATTTGGGCCTGCATCATGCCCATTTGGTTTTGTGGTAGGCGCTGGAATAATCCACCCACACCTTGTTGTTGTCCACCCATCTGTCCGCTGGGACCAAGCGGGAGGTTAGCTATTTGCGGCTCCGGGGCGGGTAAGCTCGCCCCCATCCCGTGGTCCGAAATCTGGAATTGTTGCGACATCTGGCTTTGTGGTGAGGCCATTCGCATGGACTTCCCATACGGAGACGCCATTCCACCTGATTGCATATATTGTACTGGTTCCACCGTGCCACCCCTGTTAAATCGTTTCACAAAATTAGCTTGCCATGACTTGTCTTCAGGTCGATAGCTGCCTTGGAGACTAATGTTTTTTTTAGGCATCTGATAAGAAGCGCCAAGATCCGTGATCCCCGCCCCGTCAGCACCGGCGTAGCCACTTGCGCCCAGTGTCAAGGGATTACCGTTGACCGGGAAGCTAACACTGCCGCTGCCTGTGATGTTTCTTCCATCAAAACCCATGTTTCCAGCTCCCCACCTAGGGGAGCGAGACTGCCTGAAATCTGACGAAAGGGAATTGCTTAACTGCGGATCCCCCTCAAGCACTTCTGGGATAAACCTGCCTGCGGGGTTTTCAATCTCTTTATGTAGCTCAATGTCGTACTGACGCAAGTCTTCGTGCGTCTCCGCCGTTGGCCACTTTTTTCCAGATTCTATAGAACGCAACAAAGCGTCGTCTTCGGAAAGGATCTGTCCGTCCCAAACGGTTGGGATGAGCGTGGGTACGCCATCTATGTCAACTTGTACAGTATAAACCGTGGAAACAGACCCGTCTTCGTTGTTCACGGACTTTCCTTCCGCTACGTTGCTGTAGTGGTGTTCCAGTATGGGGTCCATGGCAGAAGGGCCTTCATCACTTTCGGGCAATGTCTCTATGCCTCCCGGTGAAACGGCGCCTCCCTCTGCGTATTGAATGGAATCGGACCGGTCGGATAATCCACCACTAGTGTGGCCAGACATTCCCGATAGACTAAAGAGTGGCTGCGTTCCCATGCCCGCGCCTCCCGGCACGTTAGGACCGAAATTAGCGTAAGAAGAGGAAACAGCTTCTCGTGATCGTTGGTCCGCGGCCCGTCGAGAGGCAATTTTTGGCAAGAGGATCGAGACAAGGAGGTCGTACTTTTCTTGGTCGTAATCGTACTTGCCGGGGTTATTAAGTCTGTCGGACTCTTCCGCTGTAAGTAGACTGGTCCGTCCCGAGTATGAATCAAAGATGGGCATTACGGGGTACCTCCCATCAAACTTCCAATACCCATTAATTCACGATCTTCTGGAAAAAGGGCTGCAAACTTAGCCCGGTCCACAGGTCCTGACTGCGTAACAGGTGGCCTTTGCGGGGCCGCAGGAACCTGAGGAACAGGGCTAGGTGCAGAACCGCCAACTGTGGTGGGAGCCACGTTGGGCGGATTCGGTGCCCCCTGATTACTAGGGGGATGTAGTGTGACGGGCGGCTTTGGCGCCACGGGCGGGTGTAGTGTAACCGGCGGAAAGGCCAGCTTCAGTTTGCTGTAGTTGGCTTCTCTGTCGCCCAGCTCTCCGGGTCGGAGAACACTTTCTTCCGCGGTGGCGTCTCGCGCTATCTTGGGGAGTAGCCTGTTGGATTGCTCCCCGAATAGTTGCTGCAGCTTGGTAACTTTGTTCTGTAAGTCTTCCGCGTTTAGTGCTTTTTCTATCGATAACCCTAACATTTTCGAGTCAGCTAATATCCGGGACATGTTGTTGACCACCAATGTTTCAGGGCCGGTAAGAAGACGGCCTCCGAACTTTGCGCCCTCGCCTCCCGCGGTGACGCTCGCACCAACGCCAAAATCTTTTAATCCGAACTTGGCCAACAAGTCTTTGAATCGATTAAGAGAGGCGCCATAAAGCATCGAACCACCGATCCGTAGGGTGGAAAGGCTGGCGAGACTTGGGCGTTTAAATAATTCCCCAGAAAGCTCATTGTTTGCTATGCCTTCTTCGACATTCCGCATTTGGTTTATGGCTGTTTGCAGGTTTTCAACATAGGTTTTATCCACGATGCCGTTAGCCTTCATGAAGTCCATCAACCTTAAACCGCCGGTTGCGGAGGTTGCGTCGACACTTTTTAAGTCTGAAAACAACGTGTCATAATAGATGGTTGGACTGAAAGAGAAGCCCGAACCACCCGCCTTTATGACGGCATAGTTGGAAATAGCCGCTCGCATGCCGTCTAACACTTGATCAGACGTGTATACGGCACCCGTCTCGGTGTCCGTGTAGCTGCCGCTGTTCTTTATTTTATCAACCATGCTTTGCAAAGCTTTGCGAGGGGCTATTTTACCCTCCCCCGCAACTATTTGACCAATGACATGCGTGGCGCTTTCAGGCCTTTGTAAAAACCATGAAAACGCTTTTTGTGCGGGTGTGTTCCGCAGCGCGGCCGCTTGTTCCATAGCCGATACCATAAGTAGTTGGGCACTTTCCACGCTGTCTAAGTCTCGAGCTAACGTCGGGAAAATAGAAAAGAGCGTTTTGCTGTTTGGGCGCTCCTTATACTTGTTTAA
>Ga0307995_1002346_pt1 | contig 11083 bp, 13 predicted proteins | sample EllFjometagen262_FD_203132 | JGI IMG/M metagenome (GOLD analysis project Ga0307995, IMG submission 203132) | Marine microbial communities from Ellis Fjord, Antarctic Ocean - #262 | ecosystem: Environmental > Aquatic > Marine > Unclassified | place: Southern Ocean | collected 2014-11-02
GTTTCTCCTTTAATTTCAAAAGAAAGAAGAGATATTTTAAATAAAATTCAATTTAGAATACAATCTGTTTTAAAAGGAAGAGATTCTAAATATATATTATTAAACGCACCGAATGACAAACTTGACGCTATTCTAAATTTGTTACCAGGAATGCGCAGTCCTACAGTTTTGCCTCTGGCAGAAAAAGGTTGGAGCTCAGTGCATACAGTGATTTCTAAAAATCAGTTTTGGGAAATTATTGATGGGTTAAAAGAGAATGGAGCAGAAGGTATTTTAGTGTGTCCTATTGAAAAAATGGTTTTATAAAATGAATACAATTTTAAATCCGCAGCAAAAAGATTGGAATAAAATCTTAGAAAGACCTACAAAAACAGTGGACGACATAGAAGGTACTGTAAATGAAGTTTTTACAGGTGTTCAAAAAAATGGAGATATTGCTGTTGCTAGGTATACTAAGAAATTTGATGGTGTTTATTTAGATTCTAATTTAGTGTCAGCACTCGAAATTAAAGAGGCAATAGATACCGTTTCAGACGAATTAAAAGAAGCAATTAATTTTGCAAAAGAAAATATTAAAAAGTTTCATATTGCACAGAAAACTAAAAAAGTATTTGTAGAAACTACAAATGGTGTTTCTTGTTGGCAAGAAAAAAGACCCATTCAAAAAGTGGGCTTGTATATTCCTGGCGGAACGGCCCCTTTATTTTCAACAGTTTTAATGTTGGCAATTCCTGCTCAAATTGCGGGTTGTAAAGAAATCGTTTTATGCTCACCTCCCAATAAAGATGGAGATATTCACCCAGCAATATTATACACAGCCAATTTATGCGGTGTAACAAAAATTATAAAAGTAGGAGGAATTCAGGCAATTGCAGGGTTTACTTTTGGAACTGAAACGATTCCGCAGGTTTATAAAATATTCGGACCAGGAAATCAATTTGTAACGGTTGCAAAACAGCTAGCAACCAAACATGGTGTCGCAATAGACATGCCAGCTGGGCCAAGTGAGTTATTAATTGTTGCTGATGATAGTGCAAATGCAAGTTATGTAGCTTCAGATTTACTAAGTCAAGCAGAACATGGTGTAGATTCTCAAGTTATTTTAGTTTCAACTTCAAAAGAGTTAATTAAGAAAGTAGAGAAAGAAATAGAAAAACAGATTAAAGAGTTACCAAGATTAGAAATTGCTCAAAAAGCGATAACGAACTCGAAATCTATTTTTGTTGAGAATGACACGATTGCTTTAGATTTGATTAACGAATATGGTCCTGAACACTTTATTGTTTGTACAAACAATAATAAGTTTTACATAGATAATATAGAAAATGCAGGTTCTGTATTTATAGGGAATTATACTCCAGAAAGCGCAGGAGATTATGCCTCAGGGACAAACCACACACTGCCAACAAACGGATTTTCTAAAGCGTATTCTGGTGTGAATTTAGACAGTTTTACAAAGGCAATTACCTTTCAAGAAATTTCAAAGGAAGGCATACAAAATATTGGTAGATCTATCGAAATTATGGCAGCAACAGAAGGTTTACAAGCGCACAAAAATGCAGTTACATTGCGTTTAAATGATTTAAAATAATACTTTAATGTTAGACTGAATTTTTTAAAGTTTTTACAATATGAAATCAAATTTCGATTTAAATAATCTTATTAGAGAGAACATTAAATCTCTAAAACCATATTCTTCTGCAAGAGATGAATACAAAGATGCCAATGTATCAGAAATGATTTTCTTAGATGCTAATGAAAACCCGTTTGAAAATGGCGTAAATAGATATCCAGATCCTAACCAAAATAATGTAAAAAAATTACTATCTGAAATTAAAGGAAGCGATAAGCGTAATCTGCTATTAGGAAATGGAAGTGATGAAGTTTTAGATTTAATTTTTAGAGCTTTTTGTGAACCTAATAAAGACAATATTATTACGTTGCCACCAACATACGGTATGTATAGTGTTTTGGCGAATGTAAATGCTGTAGAAAATAAAAAGGTCTTATTAAATGAAGATTTTCAGCCACAAGTAAAACAGATTATAGGAGCAGCAGATATAAACAGCAAAATTTTGTTCTTATGTTCTCCAAACAATCCTACTGGTAATAGTTTTAGCGAAGCTAGTATAAAAGAATTGCTGTTAAAATTTAAAGGGTTAGTGGTTTTAGATGAGGCATATATTGATTTTTCAACTAAAGATAGTTGGTTGAAAAATTTGGATAAATATCCTAATTTAATTATTATTCAAACATTATCAAAAGCATATGGTTTAGCAGGAATTCGATTGGGAGCTTGTTACGCATCAAGAGAAATTATTGCAGTTTTAAATACTATAAAACCGCCGTATAATGTAAATGAATTAACGCAACAAAGAGCAATTAACAGGCTTCAAGAGATGGACGTAATTCAAAATGAAGTTGCTCAATTAGTAAGTGAAAGAAAGCGATTACATCAAGAATTAGAGTGTTGTGTTAGTTATATTAAGAAAGTATATCCTTCAGATGGTAACTTTCTTTTAATAAAAGTAGATGATGCAACAAAGCGCTACAATCAATTAGTAATGGCAGGAGTAGTTGTTAGGAACAGAACCACAGAGGCTTTATGCGAAAATTGTTTACGGATAAGTGTAGGTGTCTTTGAAGAAAATCAAATTTTGTTAAAGGCTTTAAAATCTATTCAATAAAAATTAAAACACTTTTAAGGTATTTTATACTTTAAAGTTAACATGTTAGATATGAGTAAAAAAGTATTATTTATAGATAGAGACGGAACGTTAGTTTTAGAGCCGCCAGTAGATTATCAGTTAGATAGTCTAGAGAAGTTAGAGTTCTACCCACAAGTGTTTCAATACATGGCAAAAATAGCCTCAGAATTGGAGTATGAATTGGTAATGGTTACCAATCAAGATGGTTTGGGTACAGATAGTTTTCCTGAAGCTACTTTTTGGCCGGCACAAAACAAAGTCGTTTCAGCTTTTCAAAAAGAAGGTGTTGTTTTTTCTGAAATTCTCATAGATAAAAGCTTTCCTCATGAAAATGCGGAAACTAGAAAACCAAGAACTGGGTTATTAACCAAGTATTTTTCAGAAGAATATGATTTGGAGAATTCTTTTGTTTTAGGTGATAGAATTACAGACATGGAATTGGCAAAAAACTTAGGCGCTAGAGGTATTTATTTGTCTGAAAATGTAGAATTAGGTGCGAATGAAATAGAAACATCTAAACAAGAAATAGTAGATTGTATAGCACTTGCCAGCACAGATTGGTCAGAAATTTATAATTTTCTTAAATTAGAAGATAGAGTTGTAGAAATTTCTAGAAATACTAATGAAACTAAAATTTATATCAAATTAAATTTAGATGGATCTGGTAGAAATGATATCAGCACAGGATTGTCATTTTTCGATCATATGTTAGATCAAATTGGTAGACATGGTAATATGGATTTGACGATTAAAGTTGATGGCGATTTAGAAGTTGATGAACACCATACTATAGAAGACACTATGATTGCTTTCGGAGAGTTGTTTAACAAAGCATTGGGCTCTAAATTAGGAATTGAAAGATATGGCTTTTGCCTTCCAATGGATGACTGTTTGGCGCAAGTTGCTGTAGATTTTGGTGGTAGAAATTGGCTAGAATGGGAAGCTGATTTTAAAAGAGAGAAAATTGGAGACATGCCAACAGAAATGTTCTTCCATTTGTTTAAATCATTTACAGATGGTGCAAAATGTAATTTAAATATTAAGGCAGAAGGGACTAACGAACATCACAAAATTGAAGGAATTTTTAAAGCATTTGCAAAAGCAATGAAAATGGCTGTAAAAAGGGATGCTAACAAGATGTTTTTACCTTCTACAAAAGGAATGTTATAAAATAGTTCTTAGATATTAGCTATTTGCTAATTGATAAAAGTGAAAGAATGAAATTAATAATAATAGATTACGGTGCAGGGAATATTAAAAGTATTCAGTTTGCTTTTAAACGTTTAGGTGTAGACGCTATTTTATCAAATAATATTGATGAGATAAAAACTGCAGATAAAGTGATTTTCCCTGGAGTTGGTGAAGCCAGTTCTGCAATGAAAATGTTACAAGAAAGTGGCTTAGACAAAATAATTCCAACACTAAAACAACCTGTTCTCGGTATTTGTTTAGGTATGCAATTAATGTGTAACTTTTCTGAAGAAGGAAATACAAAAGGTTTAGGAATTTTTGATGTTGAGATAAAACGTTTTTCAAATGCTGTAAAAGTGCCTCAAATGGGTTGGAATACAGTTTCTAATTTAAAGTCTGGTTTGTTTACAGGGGTTAAAGAAAAAGAATTCATGTATTTAGTGCATAGTTTTTATGCTGAAAACTGCAAAGAAAGCATCGCAACTACAACTTATGAAACTGCTTATGCAGCTGCATTGCAGAAAGATAATTTTTATGGAGTGCAGTTTCATCCAGAGAAAAGTAGTTTAGCAGGCGAGCAATTATTAAAGAATTTTTTAGCACTAAAAACCAATAACTAAAAACTTAAAACTATTTTGAGAATCATACCAGCCATAGATATTATAGACGGAAAATGTGTCCGTTTAACAAAAGGTGATTACAATACAAAGAAAATATATAATGAAAACCCGCTAGAAGTAGCCAAAGAATTTGAGGCTGCAGGTATCGAGTTTTTGCATGTAGTAGATTTAGATGGCGCAAAAGCTAGCCAGATTATCAACTATAAAGTTTTAGAACAGATTGCTAGTAAAACCAGTTTAAAGATCGATTTTGGTGGTGGTTTAAAATCTAATAAAGATTTAGAAATTGCTTTTAACTCTGGTGCAAATCAGATTACAGGAGGAAGTATTGCAGTTAAAAATAGCGATATATTCGAAAGCTGGATTGCAAAATATGGAGCACATAAAATTATTTTAGGAGCTGATTTTTATCCAGATAATGCTGGAGGAAAAATTGCTACAAATGGCTGGCAAGAAGAAAGTACTTTAGAATTGATTCCTTTTATTAAAGGATATCAAAATAAAGGAATTCAATATGTAATCTGTACAGATATTTCTAAAGATGGCATGTTACAAGGACCAAGTTTTGAGGTTTATAAGGAAATTATAAACGAAGTTAAAAATGTAAAACTTATTGCTTCTGGAGGAATTTCAACCTTTGATGAACTGCCAAGGCTAGCAGAAAATGGATGCGAAGGTGTAATTATCGGAAAGGCTATATACGAGAAAAAGATTAGTTTAAAACAATTGGAACAATATATACTTAATAATTAGCTATGTATTTTTAGCAGTTAGTAATTTACAAACGGTGAAAAAATAAAAGCGAAAAGCTATTCGAATGTTAACAAAAAGAATAATACCTTGTTTAGATATTAAAAACGGTCGCACTGTAAAAGGTGTAAATTTCGTTAATTTAATTGATGCAGGTGATCCAGTAATCTTAGCAAAACAGTATGCGGAATTAGGGGCAGATGAATTAGTGTTTTTAGATATTTCTGCTACTTTAGAAGGTAGAAAAACGATGTTAGAAATGGTTTTAAAGGTTGCAGAACAAGTTAATATTCCATTTACAGTTGGTGGCGGAATTTCTTCGGTTGCGGATGTAGATTTATTACTAAAATCTGGAGCAGATAAAGTTTCGATAAATTCATCAGCAATAAAAAGACCTGAATTGGTAAATGAGCTGGCAGAGAAATTCGGAAATCAATGTGTGGTTATTGCAATTGATGCGAAGCAAATTGATGGAGAATGGATTGTGCATTTAGCAGGAGGGACCATAGCAACAAATTTAAATTTATTTGATTGGGCAAAAGAAGTAGAGATCCGTGGAGCAGGAGAAATTCTATTTACTTCAATGAATAACGATGGTACAAAAGCAGGATTTGCAAATGAAGCTTTAGCAAAACTATCTACAGAATTAAATATTCCTATTATTGCTTCTGGTGGTGCAGGAACGATGCAGCACTTTGTAGATACTTTTAAAATAGGTAAGTCAGATGCCGCATTGGCAGCAAGTGTTTTTCACTTTGGGGAAATTGCTATTTTAGATTTAAAACAAGCGTTAGAACAACAAAGTATACCTGTTAGAATTTAGTGCATAGAGAATAGAAAAATGAAAGAGGTACAGATTAAGGCATTCGAAGATAAATATCATCAACAGTTTAGAGAAATTTCTTTAGATTGGCTGCAATCTAGTGGTTTGTATGAAAAAGCAGACGATGATTTATTAGACAATCCCCAAAAGTATTTAGAGAATGGAAGTTTTATTTTTTTAGCACATTATAATAATGAAATTGTTGGCACAGTGACATTAAGTCCATTAGAAAACAATACTTTTGAAATAATGAAATTAGGAGTAATTGATGCATATAAAAGATTGGGAATAGGTAGAAAACTACTTCAAACTTGTATTGATATATGCCACAAAAAAGAGATTAAATTAATTACTTTAGATACCAGTAGTAAATTAGTAAATGCCATAAAACTCTATGAGAAATTTGGTTTTGTACACATAGAGCTAACAGCTTCTTATTACGAATCTGCAGATGTAAAAATGGAATTAAAATTAAGATAATGAAAATAGATTTTAATAAAAATAAAGACGGTTTAGTGCCTGCAATTATCCAAGATGCAACAACAAAAAATGTTTTAATGTTGGGATATATGAATGAAGAGGCATTTCAAAAAACACAAGACACTAAATTGGTTACTTTCTTTTCTAGAACTAAAAATCGTTTATGGACGAAAGGTGAAGAGAGCGGAAATGTACTGCATTTAGTAGCTATTAAATTAGACTGTGACAACGATTCTTTGTTGCTTCAAGTAACTCCTAAAGGTCCTACATGTCACAAAGGTTCAGATACTTGTTGGAACGAGGAAAATAGCCAGAAATACGGTTTCTTTTCTACTTTAGAAGATACTATTTCAGAAAGAATTGCAAATAAAGATACTGAGAAATCTTATGTAGCTTCTTTGTTTGCTAAAGGAATCAATAAAGTTGCTCAGAAAGTAGGTGAGGAGGCTGTAGAAGTTGTTATTGAGGCAATGGATGACAATGACTCTCTATTCTTGTATGAGTCTGCAGATTTGTTATTTCATTATTTAATGCTGTTACAAGCCAAAGGTTTCACCTTAAAAGATATTGAAGCTGAATTAAAAAACAGACAGAAATAGTATTCCCTAATCTATAAAATATTTGTTTTTTGAAAATTAATAACTCTAAATTACTTGTTGTCCTTGCGTTTTTTGCAATTTATGTTATTTGGGGCTCTACCTATTTATTTAATAAAATTGCAGTTACAGAATTGCCCCCTTTTTTTTTAGCATCTATCCGTTTTATTTCAGCTGGTTTTTTAATAATGATTATTGCAAAGTTTTTGAAATTTAAAATAGCCATCACAAAAAAACAATTTATAAATACTCTAATTGCTGGATTTTTATTTTTAGTTTATGGAAATGGTGTTTTTGTTTGGGCTCTAAAGTATGTAGACAGTGGGTTTGCAGCCTTGTTAGCGTCTACACAACCCTTATTTGTATTGTTTTTAATGCGCTTAATAGATCGAAAACCCATGCAAAAGAAATCTATTATTGGTGTTTTACTAGGTTTACTTGGTATGTATTTATTGGTAAGTCAAAAAAATATTGCGACCTCAGAAGGCAGCGCTTTAGGTATTTTTATGATTTTTACTTGTGTATTAAGTTGGAGTTATGGGAGTGTATTTGTTTCAAAAGCAGATTTACCAAAAAATTTTTTTGTAAGTACTGGTTACCAAATGTTAACTGCTGGAACCATACTATTTTTTGGAAGTTTACTTTTTAAAGAAACTTGGGTATCTCCATTAGATTGGAGCGAAGATGTACAACTGTCGATGGCATTTTTAATTTTCTTCGGCGGAATTGTAGCATTCACGTCCTTTAACTATTTATTAAAAAATGTATCTAAAGAAAAAGTAGCCACATCTGCATATATAAATCCAATTATAGCCATGCTTTTAGGGTGGTATGTTCTAGATGAACGTTTGTCATTACAATCTATTATAGCCTCAGCTGTGCTATTAACTGGCGTATACTTTATAAACTCTAGGAAGCGAAGATGATTGTAATAGTAGTGTAAAATTTTTTTAACACGTGCTAGTTTAAAAGTTCTTTTTAATTCTAGCTAAGTCGCGTTTATTGTCTCTGTCTTTTATAACTTCACGCTTGTCATGCGTTTGTTTTCCCTTTGCTAGCGCAATTTCTAATTTAGCAAAACCGTTATCATTTATAAAGAGTCGTAAAGGAACAATTGTATTTCCTTTTGCTTCAACATCTTTTTTTAAGCTACGTAACTCTCTTTTATTTAATAATAGTCTGCGCTCACTTTTAGGTTTATGGTTAAAGTGATGTCCAAAAAGATATTCTTGAATATACATGTTTACAATAAACAATTCTCCACGTTCATTAAATTCGCAAAAACTTTCTGTAATTCTAGCTTGACTTAATCTAATAGACTTTATTTCTGTTCCTGTTAATTGAATTCCAGCAACAAACTTGTCTAGAATTTCAAATTCAAAACGGGCTTTTTTATTCTGTATGTTGATGTTTTTTTGAACCATCAAAAATCACTTTTTTAATTTTAACAAAGATACATTTTTACATTCGAGAAAGAAACGTAATTTTGAAATCAATTTAACAAACAATTCAAATGCGTTACCTCATTTTTTTTTATCTTTTAGTTCTTATTTCTTGCACCCAAGTGGAAAAAACATTGTCGGCTGAACAAATTATAGAGAAAGCAATCTTATTTTCAGGAGCAGATAAAATTGGTAATTCAGAGGTTTCTTTTAAATTTAGAGATAAAGAATATGTGGCCATTAGAAAAAACGGAAATTTTCAGTTGTTTAGAACTTTCACAAAAGACAGTGCATCTATAAAAGAAGTTTTAACAAATAATGGATTTCACCGCCTGATAAATAAGAAAATTATTAAAGTTCCAGATTCGATGGTTTCTGTATATAGTAACGCTATAAACTCTGTACATTATTTTTCTGTTTTGCCTTTTGGTTTAAAGGATAAAGCGGTGCGTAAAAAGTTGCTAAAGGCTACTACTTTGAAAGGAAAAGAATATTATAAAATTGAGGTTACATTTTCTAAGGATGGAGGAGGAGAAGATTTTGAAGATGTTTTTATCTATTGGATTGGAAAAGAAGATTTTTTAATTGATTATTTAGCTTATTCTTACCACACAAATGGTGGTGGAAAACGCTTTAGAGTTTTAAAAGAGGAATGTTTAAAAAATGGAGTTCGCTTTGTAGATTATCTAAATTATAAACCTCTGAATAGTGCCGTTTCTCTCATCAACATTGATACGGAATATGAAGGTAACCAGCTTAAAAAGGTTTCTGAAATTATCTTAGAAGATATTAAAGTAAAATTCTTAAATTAATTAATTTTCTTGATTTCACTACTTTTTTTATCATTAACAATAGTAACAATATATAAGCTTGCATTGTCATTATCTGCCATGTTTTTATATTTTTTTTGGTCTAAAATATTATTTACAAAAACAGGTGTTGTATTGCTATGACCAACTACTAGGACTGTTTTTCCTCTTGTATTCTTTTTAAAATTGGAATCATACATTTTACTAGAATTGTAAGACTGTATGATTAAACCTTTACTTTTTGCTGTTGGTGCTGCTGTTTGCTGTGTTCTGTTATAATCAGTAGAATATACCGCATCCAATTCAATTTTTTCAAAATGTTTAGCCCATTTTTCAGCTCTTAGTAAACCTTCTGAATTTAAGTTAGGGTTTTTATTTGTTTTATTTGTTCTGTCTTTTTCTGCATGACGAATTAGGTAATACCTTGTCACTTTATCCGAAGTACAAGCACTAAATAAAGCGAAGACAAAAACATTTAATAAAAACTTTTTCATGATTAAAAATCTATACTACGAATGTACTAAAAAAATGAATGATATTAATTGTTAAGAGGTAATCTGATAATGTAATATAAGTAGATGACTTTATACTTATTACTTGCTAATTCATGTGTTTATAAACCGAATTTAATAATCAAAGTATAATCAATTTTAAAATCAAATAAAAAATGTCAGATTATCTTGTAAAGTATTGTTATTACTCGTTTTGTGCCTAGTAAAAGTTTCTTATATTTGTAAAAATAAAAGTTAAAAAAAATAAAATGGGGATATTTAACAACATGTTTGGAGGAAAAGAAGGTCAAGAAGAAAAACCAGAAAAAAAAACATACTTAACATGGCTTCCTTTAACTTCCTCAGAGCAGTTAGAGACAATTGAAACAGAATCAAATACAGCGTCAGTTCTTATTTTTAAAGATTCTACAAGATGTGGAATTAGTAAAATGGTAATCAAGCAATTTGAAAAATTATTTACGGAAGAAAATCAGCATTTAAAAGTATATTATTTAGACCTTTTAAATTTTAGAGATATTTCTAATGAGATTGCTGTTAAGTTTCAGGTGATGCATCAATCTCCTCAATTAATTGTCGTTAGAAATGGTAGTACTGTGCATCATGCATCACACAATGATATTACACTAGTTAATTTAACAAGATTTATATAGTTTAAATTAGGGAATAACCTATTTTAAGTCTTATTTTTGTAAAATAAAATTTCTAAAAATTTTGACAGAAACAAACGCTTCACAAGTAAAAGTTGGTAAAGAGTTATACGGATATCAAAAGGATGCACTCCATGAGATTTTTAATCGATTTGAAACAGCTCCACCAGATTATCATTTATTATATCAATTACCTACAGGTGGTGGAAAAACAGTTATATTTTCTGAAATTGTAAGACGTTATATAGAAACTTTCAAAAAGAAGGTTTTAGTACTAACGCACAGAATAGAGCTAAGCAAGCAAACGTCTAGAATGTTAGACGAATTTGGTGTAAACAACAAAATTATTAACAGTACTGCACAATTAGATGATCAAGATGATTTTAATTGTTTTGTAGCCATGGTAGAAACCTTGAAAAATAGGTTAACCGATGAAAAATTAGATATTTCTGATATCGGTTTGGTTATTGTAGATGAGGCGCATTATAATTCTTTTACTAAAATT
>Ga0307995_1002347_pt1 | contig 11081 bp, 7 predicted proteins | sample EllFjometagen262_FD_203132 | JGI IMG/M metagenome (GOLD analysis project Ga0307995, IMG submission 203132) | Marine microbial communities from Ellis Fjord, Antarctic Ocean - #262 | ecosystem: Environmental > Aquatic > Marine > Unclassified | place: Southern Ocean | collected 2014-11-02
ATAATTTCTGGGTCAGCAAGATCAATGGGCATAGAGGTAAAAGAATAATGGCATCTAAAAGATTTAAGAAGTTACCTGAAAAAACAAAAAATTTAAATGCAGAGTCTATTAAAAATTTATTACCTGAAATAAAAAAAAATTGTACAACCAAATTTGATGAATCTTTGGACTTAAGTTTTCAAATAAACAACAAACAAAAAAAAGGTGAAGTTAATATTAGAACGGTAGTTAATTTACCAGGTGGCACTGGAAAAAAAGTAAAGGTTGCAGTTGTTTGTGAAGATGCAAAAGCCCAAGAAGCAAAAGATGCTGGTGCAGATATAGTTGGAAGTGAAGAATTTATAGAAAAAATTAAAGCAGGTGAGTTAAAATTTGAAAAATTAATTTGCACACCTGGCATGATGATTAAACTTTCAAAACTTGGAAAAGTTTTGGGACCAAAAGGATTAATGCCAAATCCAAAACTTGGATCTGTTTCAGAAAATATTAAAGAAGCTGTAACAAATGCAAAATCTGGTCAAGTTGAAATCAGAAACGATAAAGATGGAAATATAGGCGTTAGTATTGGAAAAAAATCTTTTCATGATGATCAATTATTAAAAAATTATTATGCAATTCTAGATACTTTAGAAAAAGAAAAATCAAACAATACTTTAAAAGGTGACTTAATCAAAAATACTTTTGCTACATCAACCATGGGTGTTTCTTATAAAGTTAAATTAGAGAAGTCCATATAGTTATGATGAACAAGGTACAGAAAAAAAATTATATTACTGAAATGACTGCTCAGTTTGAAAACAGTAAGGCCGTAATGGTAACTCACTATCAAGGTTTAACGATGCCCCAATTGGATGATTTGAGAGCTAAGATGAGAGAAAAAAAAATAGTATTCAAAATTACAAAAAATAGAATTACTAAATTAGCATTAGAAAAAACTAAGTGTAAGGATCTATCAAATTTATTTACAGGACCAACTGCCGTAGCATTTGGTGAAGACGCAATTATGTCAGCAAGAATTCTATCTAAATTTGCTAAAGATAATGAAAATCTAAAACTTATTGGTGGAATTATGGATAATGAGATCTTAGACCATGCTGGTGTCCAAAATGTCGCTAATTTACCTACATTAGATGAGGCAAGGGCTAATATTGTTGGAATTTTAAATGCGTCAGCTTCGAAATTAGTGAGTATTTTACTTGCACGTTCAGAAAAAATGAGTAATTTACCCAAATAAAATTCAGAAACACAACCCAAAGAGTAAAATAATATGCCAGACCTAAATAAAATTATCGAAGACTTGTCAAATTTATCTGTTGTTGAAGCAGCAGACTTATCAAAACAGTTAGAAGAAAAGTGGGGTGTATCTCCCATGGCAGCAGCAGCTCCAGCGGCAGCAGCTGGTGAAGCAGCAGCTGAAAAAGATGATTTCACTATAATGTTAATATCTGCAGGTGATAAAAAAATTAATGTTATTAAAGAAGTTAGAGCAGCTACATCACTTGGATTAAAGGAAGCTAAAGATTTAGTTGAAGGTGCACCAAAAGAAGTTAAAGCAGGTGTTCCAAAAAAAGAAGCAGAAGAGATTAAAGCTAAGTTAGAAGCTGCAGGCGCAAAAGTAGAACTTAAGTAGATTAAATAGAAAGAATTCAAAAAACTGATTAATTTTTTAATCAGTTTTTAAAAATTTAGATGCAAATATCTTTTACTGAAAAAAAGAATATTAGAAAAAGTTTTGGTAAACTTAAAGAAAGTTTATCGATACCAAATCTTATAGAAGTACAAAAAAACTCTTACGCTGAACTAACCGATTTTAATCCAGAGGCTTCACTTACAAAAGGTTTTGACAGAGTTTTTAAAAGTATTTTTCCAATTGAGGATTTAAACGATAAGGCCACACTAGAATATGTATCTTATAGATTAGAAAAACCAAAATTTGATGTTGAAGAGTGCATCTCTAGAGGTCTTACTTATTCTTCTGCATTAAAATGTACTTTAAGATTAGTTGTCTACGAAATTGATCAAGAAAATAATACTAAAGATATTTTGTCAGCTAAAGAACAAGAAGTTTACATGGGTGAAGTACCCATGATGACAAATAGTGGTACTTTCATTACTAACGGTGTGCAAAGAGTTGTTGTAAATCAAATGCATAGAAGTCCAGGTGTCTTTTTTGATCATGACAAAGGCAAAACGCACGCAAGTGGGAAATTATTGTTTAATTGTAGAGTAATTCCTAATAGAGGTTCTTGGTTAGATTTTGAATATGATGTTAAGGATTTTTTATATTTCAAGATTGATAGAAAGAAAAAAATTTTAGCTTCTTCTTTATTAATAGCCTTGGGTTACACGAAAACAGATATTGTAAACGAATTTTACGATAAAGAACAATATACATTTGATCCTAAAACTGAAAAATGGAAAACAAAATTCAATCCAGATAATTATAAAGCTAAAAATTTCTCAGAAGAAGTTATTGATGCCAAAAATGGAAAAGTTGTTATTAAATTAGGGGAAAAAATTAATTTTCTTAATGCAAAAAAACTTTCTAATGATGGATTAAAAGATATTCTAGTTTCAAGAGAGTCACTCCATGGTAAATTTTTACATAAAGATATTAAGGTTAGTGATGAAGAAGAGGGAACTTTTGGAATTGGTACTGAGCTAAATGATACTATTATTCAAGAGATATTAGATACAAATATTAATACTCTAGAAATTTCTGTTACAAATCCAATAAACAAAGGTCCATATTTATTAACTACTATTTTAAACGATAAAAACAACACTAAGGAAGAAGCGATTACCGAAGTTTATAAAATGTTAAGACCTGGTGAGCCACCAACAGCAGAAATTGCTACACAAATTTTTAATAATCTATTTTTCAGCTCTGATAGATATGATCTATCCGACGTTGGAAGAGTGAAAATGAACTCTAGATTAAACTTAGAATGTTCAGATAAAATCACAATTTTAAGAAGTGATGACATTATTGCTATAGTCCATAAAATGCTAGATTTAAGAGACGGTAAAGATGATATTGATGATATTGATCACCTGGGTAATAGAAGGGTAAGATCAGTTGGAGAGTTAGTTGAAAATCAAGCAAGAATTGGTGTTTATAGAATGGAAAGAGCCATTAAGGAGAAAATGACTACTCTTGATGTTGAGTCTGCTATGCCTCAAGATTTAATTAATGCAAAACCTTTAACTGTTTCTTTAAAAGATTTTTTTGCAAGTTCTCAGCTTTCACAATTTATGGATCAAACAAATCCTTTATCTGAAATTACTCATAAACGAAGAGTTTCTGCATTAGGACCAGGTGGATTAACTAGAGAAAGAGCTGGATTTGATGTTCGAGATGTTCATCCAACTCACTATGGAAGAATTTGCCCAATTGAAACACCTGAGGGACCCAACATTGGATTGATTAACAGTTTATCAACTTATGCAAAGATCAACAAGTATGGCTTTATTGAAAGTCCCTATAAAAGAGTAAAAGATGCTGTAGTTCAAGATAAAGTTGAATATTTATCTGCAATGGAAGAAGTGAAATTTACTATTGCTCAGGCTACTACCAAATTAGATAAAAATGGAAAAATTACTGAAGAGTTAGTTTCTTGTAGGCAAAATTTAAATTTCTTATTATCAAGACCAGAAACGATTGATTACATTGACGTATCCCCTAAGCAACTTGTGTCTGTTGCTGCTTCATTAATTCCATTCTTAGAAAATGATGACGCTAATAGAGCTCTAATGGGATCAAATATGATGAGACAGGCAGTTCCTCTTTTAAAACCTGAGTCGCCATTAGTTGGAACAGGTATAGAAAGTGATGTTGCTTTAGACTCTGGTGTAACAATTGTTGCTAAAAGAGATGGTGTAGTTGATAAAATAGATGGAAAAAGAATTGTTGTTAAAGTTACTGAAGATGCAGATTTTACTAAATCAAGTGTAGATATTTATAATTTACAAAAATTTAAAAGATCAAACCAAAATACATGTATTAATCAAAGGCCTTTGGTTAGAGTTGGTGATAACGTTAAATCAGGAGACATTATTGCTGATGGTCCAGCAACAAGGTTAGGTGAGTTAGCTCTTGGCAAAAACGTAACTGTAGCTTTCATGCCCTGGCAGGGATATAATTTTGAGGACTCCATTTTAATTTCTGAAAGATGTGTAACAGATGATGTTTTTACATCAGTACACATCGTTGAGTATGAAATAATGGCAAGAGATACTAAATTAGGTGAAGAGGATATAACTAGAGATATTCCAAATGTTAATGAAGAAGCTTTAAAAAATTTAGATGAATCAGGAATAGTCTATATTGGTGCAGAAGTTAATGCTGGTGATATTTTGGTTGGCAAAGTTACACCAAAAGGTGATTCAGCATCAGGCCCTGAAGAAAAATTATTAAGATCAATATTTGGTGAAAAAGCAATTGATGTAACGGATACTTCTCTTAGAATGTCTAGAGGAAGTAGTGGTACAGTTGTAGATGTTAAGGTTTTTAATAGACACGGTATAGAAAAAGATGAAAGATCAATAACGATAGAGCGTGCTGAAATTGATCAAGTTCAGCAAGATAAAATAGTTGAAGAGGAAATTTTAGAGAGAAGTATCAAACAAAGAACTACACAAATTTTATCAGGATCTTCTTTAACTAAGAAGATTAAAGATCTTGACGTTGGTACAGAGATTAATTTTGAAAATATTAACATGTTAACAATTAATGATGTTTTTAAAATCACAGTTGGTAATGTAAATGATGAGGCAACGGTAGCTCAATTAAAAAACCAATATAACAAAGCCAAACAAGATATTGTAGAAAGATTTGAAGATAAGGTACTAAAAATTAGAAGTGGTGACGATCTATTACCAAGTGTAATGAAAATGGTTAAAGTTTTTGTTGCAATAAAAAGAAGATTAAGACCTGGTGATAAAATGTCAGGAAGACACGGTAATAAAGGTGTAGTTAGTAAAATCGTACCAGTTGAAGATATGCCATATAGAGAAGATGGTAGGGCAGTTGATATTGTCTTAAACCCTCTTGGTGTACCAAGTCGTATGAATGTAGGTCAAATTTTAGAAACACATTTAGGTTGGGCTTGTAAGGAGTTTGGTGAAGAAATTAAAAAACTGGTTAATGAAAATAACAAAAAAATTGAAAAAACAGAAAAAATTTCTACTTTTTTAAAGTCTGTTTATGGTGATGAAATATTTAAGGATAAAGTTGAGAAATTAAACAAAACTGAGTTTCGAGATCTTTGTGAAAACTTGCAAAATGGAATTGCAATTTCAACACCAGTATTTGATGGAGCAAAAGAAAAAGATGTTACTGAAATGCTTAAGTTAGCTAAATTACCAGACTCAGGTCAAACACATTTATGGGATGGTAGAACAGGTGAAAAATTTGATAGACCTGTTACAGTTGGAATAATTTATATGTTAAAACTACATCACCTAGTAGAAGATAAAATTCATGCTAGATCCACAGGACCTTATAGCCTAGTAACACAACAACCACTTGGTGGCAAAGCTCAATTAGGTGGGCAAAGATTTGGTGAAATGGAAGTATGGGCACTGGAAGCTTATGGCGCTTCTTACACCTTACAGGAAATACTGACAGTTAAATCAGATGATGTTGCTGGACGTGTTAAAGTATACGAGACAATTGTTAAGGGTGAAGAAAATTTTGAGTCTGGAATACCGGAATCATTTAACGTGCTAGTTAAAGAAATTAAATCATTAGCATTAAATGTGGAGCTAAATTAGATATGAAAAAAGAATTAACAGATCTTTTTAAAAATAATGAGATTGCAGAAGCTCAAAACTTTAGTAGCATAAAAATATCACTAGCTAGTCCTGAAAAAATTAAATCATGGACTTATGGAGAAATTAAAAAACCAGAAACAATTAACTACAGAACTTTTAGACCAGAAAAAGATGGTTTATTTTGTGCTAGGATTTTTGGACCAATAAAAGATTATGAATGTTTGTGTGGAAAATACAAACGAATGAAGTTCAGGGGCATTATATGTGAAAAATGTGGAGTAGAAGTTACAAAATCTAATGTGCGTAGAGAAAGAATGGGTCATATTAACCTAGCAACACCTGTTGCTCACATTTGGTTTTTAAAATCTCTTCCCAGTAGAATTGCCTTAGCAGTGGATATGAAGTTAAAAGAAATAGAAAGAGTTCTATATTTTGAAAATTTTATAGTGATCGAACCAGGTTTAACTGGATTAAAAAAAAATCAACTTTTAAATGAAGAAGAGTTAGCAAAATATCAAGATGAATTTGGTGATGAATCTTTTTCAGCAGGCATTGGTGCTGAAGCAGTTCTGGAAATGCTTAAAAATCTTGACTTAGAATTAGAAAGAAACAATCTAACTAGTTTTATTAAAGAAACCAAATCCAAAGTAAATGAAGAAAGAGCTATTAAAAGATTAAAATTAGTTGAATCATTTATAGAAACTGGTCAAAAACCCGAATGGATGATTTTGACTGTTGTTCCAGTAATACCACCAGAACTAAGACCCTTAGTGCCTTTAGACGGTGGAAGATTTGCTACATCAGATCTTAACGATCTTTACAGAAGAGTAATTAATAGAAATAACCGTTTAAAAAGATTAATGGACCTCAAGGCTCCAGATATTATTGTTAGAAATGAAAAAAGAATGCTCCAAGAATCTGTTGATGCATTATTTGATAATGGAAGACGTGGTAGAGTTATAACAGGAACTGGTAAACGACCATTAAAATCTCTAGCAGAAATGTTAAAAGGAAAACAAGGAAGATTTAGACAAAATTTACTAGGTAAACGTGTTGATTATTCAGGTAGATCAGTAATTGTAGTGGGACCTGATTTAAAACTTCATCAATGTGGTCTTCCAAAAAAAATGGCCCTAGAACTATTCAAACCCTTTTTATATGCAAGGTTAAATAAATTAGGACTTGCTTCAACAATTAAACAAGCCAAAAAATTAGTTGAAAAAGAAACTCTTGCAGTTTGGGATGCACTTGAATTAATTGTTAGAGAGCATCCAGTATTATTGAATAGAGCCCCAACATTACACAGACTTGGTGTTCAAGCATTTGAGCCAAAATTAATAGAAGGTGATGCTATAGAATTGCACCCCTTATGTTGTGCTGCCTTTAATGCAGATTTTGATGGTGACCAAATGGCAGTGCACGTTCCTCTAAGTTTAGAGGCACAATTGGAGGCAAGAATTTTAATGCTTTCAACAAATAATATTTTATCACCCTCAAATGGGAAACCAATTATTGTTCCAAGTCAGGACATGATTTTAGGACTTTACTATCTATCACAAGAACCATTAACAGATAAATCTGCAGGATATTTTGTTGATGCTGATCAAATTGAATTTGCTTTAGCTTCAGATCAAATAAAAGTACACAGTACTATTATATCAAGATTTGAAACTGTGGATGAAAATGGTAACAAAAAACTTGAAAAATATACATCAACAGCTGGTAGATTTTTATTAGCAAACTTACTACCTAAAAATAATAATATTAAGTTTTCTCAAATTGATAGATTATTACCAAAAAAAGTTGTTTCTGAAATTATTGATAGTGTCTTTAGATTTTGTGGGCAAAAAACGACTGTGATTTTCTGTGACAATTTGAAAGATTTAGGATTTAAACATGCTTTTAAAGCTGGAATCTCTTTTGGTAAAGATGACCTGGTTATTCCTGAGAGTAAGACACAATTAATAGACGACACAAAAAAACTTATTGCTGATTATGAAACTCAATATTCTGAAGGCTTAATTACCAGGGGTGAAAAATATAATAAAGTAGTAGATGCTTGGTCAAAATGCACTGATAAAGTTGCTGGTGAAATGATGAAAGGTATTTCTGCTACACAAAAGAGTCCTGACGGATTAAAAATTAATTCAGTATTTATGATGGCTGATAGTGGGGCAAGAGGATCTGCAGCACAGATGAAACAATTAGCCGGTATGAGGGGCTTAATTGCCAAACCATCTGGAGAAATTATTGAAACTCCTATTATTTCAAATTTTAAAGAAGGATTGACAGCATTAGAATATTTTAATTCTACCCATGGTGCTAGAAAAGGTTTAGCTGATACAGCACTTAAAACTGCTAGTTCTGGATATTTAACAAGAAGACTTTGTGATGTGGCCCAGGACTTAACAACATCAAAAATTCAATGTGATAATCCTGGATTTATAGAACTTTCAGAAATTTTGGAAGGTGGTAATATCGTCGTTAGTTTATCAGAAAGATCCCTTGGAAGAGTTACTGCTTTTCCCGTAAAAAACCCTTTAACAGGTGAGGTCGTTATTAAGAAGCAAACGATGATAGATGAGGCTGGATGTGATAAAATTGATGCTGCAGGTGTTAAATCTTTAAAAGTTTATTCAGTTATGACGTGCAGTTCTAAAAAAGGTGTTTGTACAACTTGTTATGGTAGAGATTTGTCCAGAGGTAAAATGGTTCATGTTGGTGAAGCAATTGGTATGATTTCAGCACAATCTATTGGTGAGCCAGGTACGCAGTTGACAATGAGAACTTTTCACGTAGGTGGTACTGCTTCAGTAAAGCAAGAATCTGAAATCATAAGTAAGAATGCAGGCACTCTCAAAATTATAAATTCAAATATTTTAGAAGATTCAAAGAAAAATCTCATTGTTATGGGTAGAAACACTCAACTTTCTATTGAAGATAATAATAATGTCCAGGTAGCAGTTTATAAGATTGGGTATGGTTCAAAGTTATTTTTTAATAATGGAGACGTGATAAAAGCTAACACTAAAATTTGTGAATGGGACCCTTATACAACACCAGTAATTGCAGAAAAAAGTGGTGAAGCAAGTTTTGTTGATTTAATTGACGGTGTTTCAATTCAAGAAACTACAGATGATGCAACTGGAATTTCTTCTAAATCAGTTATTGATTGGAGATCTCAATCAAAAACTTCAGACTTAAAACCAAGAATTACTCTAAGAGACGAAAAAGGTAATGTAATTAAAAAAGCAGATGATAATGAAGCAAGGTATTACTTAGTTCCAGATTCAATTCTTTCTATAAAAGATGGTCAAAAAGTGTTTGCTGGTGATGTAATAGCTAGACTACCTAAAGAAACAACAAAAACTAAAGATATTACAGGTGGTCTACCAAGAGTAGCCGAATTATTTGAAGCAAGAAAAGCTAAAGATAGTGCAATTATTGCTGAAAACGATGGTCAAGTCGTTTTTGGAAAAGAACTTAGAGGAAAACAGAAAGTTTCAATTGTTCCAGAAGATGGAGCTGAAGCATCAAATTATTTAATTCCAAAAGGAAAACATATTAACTTCAATCAAGGTGAAAGAATTAAAAAAGGTGAGTACTTATTAGATGGCCAACCATTACCACATGATATTTTGAGAATCTTAGGCATTAAAGAATTAACAGAGTATTTTGTAAATCAAGTTCAAGAAGTTTATAGATTGCAAGGTGTAATAATTAATGACAAACACATTGAAACTATCTTAAGACAAATGCTGAAAAAAGTTGAAGTTAAAGTTCCAGGAGATTCAAGTTATTTGCCAGGTGAAATTATTGACAGAATAAAATTTGATGATAACAATGAAAAACTTGTTGCAGATGGAAAAAACCCTGCCGCTGGTGAAAGAGTACTCATGGGTATTACCAAAGCATCATTACAAACTGAATCATTTATTTCTGCTGCCTCATTTCAAGAAACTACAAGAGTTCTTACTGATGCTGCAATTAAAGGTAAAGTTGATCCATTAAATGGCTTAAAAGAGAATGTTATTGTTGGAAGATTAGTTCCAGCGGGAACAGGTCATATTAAGAATAAATGGAATAAAAAAGCCCTTGATGATGATAGTAAATTCTTGTCTGAACAAGAAAAAATTGAAGTTGCAGAAACACCAGTAAATCAATAAAAAATCAACTACATATAGATAATTTTAGTTTGACAAAGTCAAATTAACAAGTATTTTGGCGGTGTTTTTGGTTGGAATGTAGTGTTAAGGTTAAGCACTAAACGCTGCCACATAATAACCCGTCAGTTATTTTCTTTCAAAAACTTATTAATAAAATTTTAAAAATTATGCCAACTATTAATCAGTTGTTAAAAAATAAAAGAGTTAAACAGGTTAAAAGGAACAAAGTTCCTGCCTTACAAAAACAACCTCTAAAAAGAGGTGTGTGCATTAAAGTTTATACAACTACACCGAAAAAACCTAATTCAGCTTTAAGAAAAGTTGCGAGGGTTAGATTGTCAAATGGTTTTGAAGTAACCGCATATATTCCTGGTGAAGGTCACAATTTACAAGAACACTCAGTAGTTTTAATTAGAGGTGGAAGGGTAAAAGATTTACCTGGAGTTCGTTATCACATTTTAAGAGGTAACCTTGATACACAAGGTGTTGCAAATAGAAAAAAAAGAAGATCTTTATACGGAACTAAAAAAGGTAAATAATAAATGTCTAGAAAAAAAACTCAACCTAAAAAAAATGTTGTTCCGGATCCAAAGTTTAACTCAACTATAATACCAAAATTAATCAATAATATAATGTATGATGGCAAAAGAGGTGTTGCTGCAAAAATAGTTTATGAAGCAATTGATAAAATTAAAACTAAAACAAAAGATGAACCGATTAATATTTTTAATGAAGCTATAAATAATATCAAACCAACAGTAGAAGTTAGATCTCGTAGAGTTGGCGGTGCTACTTATCAGGTGCCAGTCGAAGTAAAAACTAAAAGAGCCCAAGCTTTAGCTATAAGATGGTTGGTAGAATCTGCAAGAAAAAGAAAAGATAAACACATGTCAGATAAGATTTTTAATGAACTTTATGATGCATACGAAAAAAAAGGTGCAGCAGTTAAAAAAAGAGAAGATGTACATAAAATGGCAGAGTCAAATAAGGCTTTTGCTCATTTTAGGTGGTAGAAAATTATGGCTAGAACAAATACATTAGATACATATAGAAATATTGGAATTATGGCTCACATTGATGCTGGTAAAACCACTACTACTGAAAGAATTTTATATTACACGGGAAAAAGTCATAAAATTG
>Ga0307995_1002350_pt1 | contig 11076 bp, 10 predicted proteins | sample EllFjometagen262_FD_203132 | JGI IMG/M metagenome (GOLD analysis project Ga0307995, IMG submission 203132) | Marine microbial communities from Ellis Fjord, Antarctic Ocean - #262 | ecosystem: Environmental > Aquatic > Marine > Unclassified | place: Southern Ocean | collected 2014-11-02
AGCGAGTGTTGCGCTTTTTTCTTGCATTATTTCGGTCATTTACCCCCCTTACGGCTAGGAGTGGCTTGCATACTTTCCAAACGAATTTCGTGGTCAATACGGATCAAAATCACTAAGGCAATAGTCATTACTATCATCGAACTACCTCCATAGCTTATCAAAGGCATAGTCAAACCTTTTGTCGGCACGATCCCGACACTCGCCCCTATATTGACCGCTGACTGGAAACATATCCAAATACTGATCGCGTATGCAAAAAAACCTTCAAAATATTTTTCTATCGCAATAGCACGTTTACCTAACATCAATGCTTTAAACACCAAGACCATACTCAAAATCAACACCACACTGATGCCAACAAAACCAAATTCTTCGCCCAAGACTGCCATAACAAAGTCTGTATGTGCTTCTGGTAAATACTCTAGCTTCTGAATACTATTACCCAGGCCTTGACCAAATAACTCACCACGCCCATAGGCAATAAGCGATTGTGTTAATTGATAACCGTTGCCGAATGGATCTTTCCAAGGATCCAAAAAGCTCGTCACACGGGCCCATCGGTATGGTTCAAAATAAGCAAGCATGCTCAGCGCACTAGCACCCATTAATGCCATCGCAATAAACTGCCACAACTTAGCACCGGCTAAAAACAACAAACCAAACGTCGTAACAAACATGACAATAACTGTGCCTAAATCAGGTTGAAGTAATAATAGCGTAGCTAGGATGCCGAAAACAAATAAGGGCTTCATAAAGCCCCTTAGGTGCTCCATGACTTGCTCACGACGACGTACTAAATAAGCAGCTAAATAACAAAAAAAGAAAAGTTTAGCTGGCTCTGCTACTTGAACCGTAATAGGACCCAAAAATATCCAACGAGTCGAACCGTTAACAGCAGGACCAATAAGTAACACCACCACTAATAACACCAAACTACAGCCTAATAAGTAGCTACTATTTTTGTGCCACCAAGACATAGGAATTTGTAAGGCAATTGCTGCGATAACTAGGCTGATTGAAATATAGATGCCATGACGCGTAACAAAATGGAAAGGGTTATTAAACAAACGCTCTGCTATAGGCATGGAAGAAGTAGCGGCCATAATAAAACCAACTAAATACATGGTCAAACCGAGGACAATGAAACTACGATCAAAGGTGGCATTACCATATGACTGCTCATTTGAGTGGAGAGTACTAAACCACGCAGAGACTTTAAGCCTCCCCGATAAAGGTTCCATTTTTTCTAATGCTTGATTGATCAAGCTCATGAACCTGCCTCAGCTAACGGGTATAACTGTGTTACGCAGTGAGTAAATTGTTGCCCTCTATCGTTAAAATCCTTAAACATGTCGATACTGGCGCAAGCCGGTGATAATAAAACCATATCTCCTGGTTCAGCTATTTTAAATGCTGTATTAACTGCCATCTGCATTGAATTAACTTGATAGGCTTTGGTCACTAAAGACGCAATCTCATCGCCATCTTTACCCAGCGTAATAAGCACATTGACCTGATTATTTAACTGACTTTTCAGCGGGGAAAAATCAGCACCTTTACCATCACCGCCGGCAATGAGTATTAATTTAGCGTTGGCAGCAATCGTTGCTGACAAACCAGAAATAGCGGCACAAGTCGCACCAACGTTAGTCGCCTTAGAGTCATTAATCCATTGAATATTATCGAGACTACTAACACGTTGACAACGATGTGGTAAACCGGTGAAACCGGCTAAGTTCTCAACCATGGTCTTTAAAGGCCAACCAGCGCCATAACCTAATGCCAGAGCAGAGAGATAATTAAGGGCATTGTGTAAACCGGCTAAAGGTAAACTGTCAAGCGCAATAAGTGCTTGCTCACCAAACATCAACTGGGTTTTATTATTAATAATTCCGACACCAAACTGACCAGGCTCAGGCAGATCACTACCAAACGAGAGTGTTTTTTGTCCCCTAACTGGGGTCTGCGTTGCTCCATCGTCACGATTAACCACAGCCAGCAGACTTTGTCGGTAAATACCTTGTTTAATCTGTTGATAATGACTCAGGGTTTTATGACGATCTAAATGATCTTCACAGACATTTAATACGCTAGCAGCGATCGCCTTCATACTTTTTAACGTTTCTAATTGAAAGCTCGATAATTCTAAAATAAGCCAATTAATCTGAGTTTCAGTAGCGATATTTTCTTTTATGCCGGGACTAATAAAGTCAAGCACGGGGTAGCCAATATTACCGCCAAGGCCGACACGAAATCCTAGGGCTTTAGCAAGATAAGCGAGTATAGAAACTACCGTTGATTTACCATTTGAGCCGGTAACCGCTAATAAACTCATCGGGGTTACTTGTTCATTAATCACTTGACAAAACAATTCTACATCACCGATCACTAGACAATTATCGCGGATCATTTTTTTAATGCCCGTTGCCAAGAGATCAATCCCCGGGCTAGTAATAATCACATCCGCACTAGTGATAAGTTCTTTATCCCAGCGCCCTGTAATTAAGGTTATCTGTGGATATTTACTTAAAAAATCGGTTTTTAATTCAGGGGTTGCAAAGGGTTTTTTACGTGAATCATTAGCAGTAAAAGATAAGCTGTGCGCCTGCAAAAATCGCGCACAGGAAAGTCCAGTTAGACCGACGCCCAACAGCACAATTTTTTTATCTGATAACTCTGTTAATAAACCCATAAGGTATCTATAACCCTTTTCTGTACTACTTTTATCTATCTGTTTGTCTATCTGTGTATCTGTGTATCTGTTTGTCTTTTTATCTTTTTATCTTTTTATCTTTTTTTGATGTATTTATTTATCTGCTACTAGCTATTTATCTGTAATTAACGCAGTTTGAGCGTGGCTAAACCAATTAAAACTAGCACGATTGAAATAATCCAAAATCGGACAATAACCCTAGGCTCAGGCCAACCTTTTAACTCATAGTGATGGTGTATCGGCGCCATACGAAATATGCGCTGACCTCGCATTTTGTAAGAGCCAACTTGTAAAATAACTGAGACCGTTTCCATAACAAAAACGCCACCCATAATAAATAATACCAATTCTTGCCGGACTAAAACGGCAATAACGCCTAATGCGGCACCTAAGGCTAACGAACCAACATCACCCATAAAGACTTGTGCAGGATAAGTATTGAACCAAAGAAAGCCTAAACCTGCGCCAACGATAGCAGTACAAACCACGACTAACTCACTGGTTAGGGCAATATGTGGTAGGTGTAAATAACTGGAAAAATTAGCATGACCCGTCACGTAAGCAAAAAGAGCAAAAGCGCCTGCGACCATAATAGTAGGAACTATAGCTAATCCGTCGAGGCCGTCAGTTAGATTAACTGCATTCGACGTACCAACAATGACAAAATAAGTCATCACTACATAAAAAATACCTAGCTGGGGTAAAATATCTTTAACAAAGGGGATCAGTAACGCGGTTTCATTAGGTCCTTGTGCAACAAGATATAAAAAAATCGCTGTCGCTAATCCAATCACTGTTTGCCAGAAATACTTCCAACGAGCGATTAAACCCTTAGCATCTTTGCGAATAACCTTTCGATAATCATCTACAAAACCAATGACGCCAAAACTGACTAAAACAAACAAAACAACCCAAACATAGAGATTACTTAAATCTGCCCATAACAAAACACTCATAACGATGGCAGCAAGAATCAAAATCCCGCCCATAGTAGGCGTCCCTGATTTAGCTAAGTGACTTTCAGGTCCGTCATCACGTATTGTTTGGCCTATTTGCATTTTTTGTAAATAACGAATTAATTTGGGTCCAAAATACAACGAAATGACCAATGCTGTTAACGTACTGATAATGGCGCGGAAAGTTAAGTAAGAAAACACATTAAAAAAAGAAAAATATTGGGTTAAATACTCACCTAACCATAGCAACATTATTTAGCCCCTTCTTGGACTGAGACGATATTAGCCAGATTGACATCGCTCATTTCAATTTTAGCAGATAATTGATTGGCGCTAGTGGCATAAGATGAATGTTCATACCAGTGTTTAATGTCTTCAACAACTTTATCCATTTGTGCGCTACGCGAGCCTTTGACTAAAATAGTGAGCGCTTGCTCTAAGTTTTTGCTGTCTTTATGGTCAGCGTCTAGCACTGAGTTGATGATCGTAATTAAATGCACCATCAATAACTTACGTTCACAAAAATGCTGACTCTGTGACTTTTGCGACAGACTCAGTGTTGAATATAAGTCGCTCTGACTGTAAGCATCACTAGCACTTTGACTTAACAGACCCAAGGTTAACAACACATCAACCGATAACGTTGCCGCATAGTGCCCAATCTCTTGATGATAACGGACCGCCTCAGTCCCAAGCTCGCCCAGATCACCTAAAATCATGATCTTCTTACCTGAGTAACTCGACAATAATTGAGTTGCCGCTTGGGTTGATTCAACATTAGCGTTGTAACTATCATCAATTAATTTAAAGCTATCATTTAATTGGTAAAGATTTAGTCGCCCTTGAACCGGTTGCATTTGAGCTAAACCCAAGCGGATATCCTCAAGACTTGCTTGAAAGGCCAACGCAATGCTCGCTGCAGCAACCGCATTACAAACATTATGCTGTCCGGGAATATTGAGGCTGATAGCAGATTCACCTTGAGTGGTATGTAAGATAAAACTGGCACAGCCATCTTTATCTAAACTCACCTGACTGCTGTAACAATCAGCTTTATTTTCACCGACCATAGGTGAACAAGAAAATGTTTGTACTTTTTTATCCGTAAGACGCCATTGCCAATGGCTACTATAATTTGTATCTTGATTATAAAGTGCAATACCTGAGGGATTAAGGCCTGAGAATATTTCACCTTTAGCGCGAGCAACACCGAATAGATCACCAAAACCCTCTAAATGAGCTGCGGCAATATTATTAATCACAGCAATGTCAGGTTTGACTAAGTTACAGGTATAAGCTATTTCACCACTGTGATTAGCGCCCATTTCAATCACAGCAAAGTCATGATCTTCAGTTAGGCGTAATAAAGTTAAGGGTACGCCGATATCATTATTAAAATTTCCTTCTGTCGCTAAAACGTTACCTAGCTGTGACAGGATAGCAGCCGTCATTTCTTTTACCGTAGTTTTACCGCTACTGCCAGTAATACCTACCGTTTTGGGTGCTATCTTTGCTTTTACATAAGCAGCAATTTGTCCTAAGGCAAGGCGAGTATCTGTTACCACTAGTTGCACACAAGCTGATGAGTCAATTTCAGGTAATTCATACTCAACAATCAGTAAACGGCAGCCTTCTTTGATGACTTGCTGCGCAAATAAATGCCCATCAAAATTATCACCTTTAAGCGCCAAAAAAGCAGAATCATTGGGCTTTTTTTCTTTAAACGCTCGACTATCAGTGACAACATTATGTATAACCAGTTCGTTTAAAGACTCATCTAGAATCAATTCCCCTTGGGTTATTATCATCAAATCAGCTAAAGAAAGTGCTATCATAATTGAGTCTCGTGCTTAAGGTGGTAAAATTTGCTAACAACTGCTCGTTCGTCATAAGCTACTTTTTTAGTCCCGCCTTGCCCATCAGGAAAAATGACGTAATCTTCATGCCCTTTGCCAGCAAGTAAAACAATATCCTGTTGAGAAGCCTTGATTAGGGTATCTAATACCGCTTGCTCTCGATCTAGCTGTACTTTTATTTTATGCTCAAGCGACTTTTTCTTGGTAAAGCCCGCTAAAATATCTTCAACAATCTGTTCTGCGATTTCAGTCCGCGGATTATCGTTAGTAATGACAATATAATCTGCATATTGTTGAGCCACTTTTGCCATTAACGGACGCTTACCTTTATCTCTATCACCACCGCAACCAAAGACAACATAAAGCTCTCCTTGGCAATGTTGACGACAGGCCGTTAAGGCTTTTTCTAACGCATCAGGCGTATGGGCGTAATCAACCACTGCCGTCGGTAAACTCAACCCAGTCGTTGCTTCCATTCGGCCCGCCACAGCATGTATTTTCTTTGTAAGGGACGGCAGGTCTTTAAGTGCGACTCCTTGAGTCAATAACACGCTAATAGCGGCAAGTAAGTTTTCAATATTGAAGTCACCTAATAAAGGGCTTTCTATGAATACTTCGCCAATATGGGTCATTAGCGTAAATGATACCCCTTGATGGTGGTGTTTTACCTTTTGTGCACAGACAAATTTTTCGCACGTGAGGACACTTTTATCTAGCCCATAAAACCAATGTTGTTTTATTGAAAGGCCAGCTTTTACATCTTCTGCCAACCAGTATTTAACCTGTTCATCATTAAAGTTAAATATCGCTATTTGTTTCTCTTCCCCGGTAAATAAGGCCTTTTTTGCTTTGGCATAACCCAACATAGTACCGTGGTAATCGAGATGATCTCGGCTCAAATTCGTAAAAACAGCAACATCAAATAAATCTCCCGTCACCCGGCCTTGGACCAGCGCATGAGAAGAAACCTCCATGGCGACATGACTCAGTTGTTCTTGTTCAAAACGGTAAAATAGTTGATGTAATTCACTGGCACTCGGTGTGGTATTTTCGATGGGAAGTAATTGATTTATTGGCCCAGCACCATTAGTACCTATAACACCACAAGCTTTAGAGTATGCCGTTAACATTTGGGCAATCAATTGACTGGTGGTAGTTTTACCATTAGTGCCTGTAACACCTATCATGGTCATTTTTGATTGCGGATTTTGATAATAAGCGCTAGATAAACTGAAGAGCTGAAGATTTAACTGGTAGAAACTAATAACCGATATATTATCAACAAAAGATATTTCACCATGTTGTTCAGCGTATTCACATTCTGCCAGCACTAATTTAGCACCTTGGGTGATAGCTTTATTAATGTAGCGACGACCGTCTTGTGCATGCCCAACGATAGCACAAAATATATCTCCTTGAATAACAAGGCGACTGTCGTTGACCAAATCTCCTGATAGGTTACTTAGAGTCTTACTTATCAATTCTTGATCAAGGTTAGTTATGGCAAAGGTATTTAATATATTGATAATACTGGCACTAGCTGGTTTAGACATCATCGCCCCCCACTGGGATCAGCTTATGACTGGCGATTCTTTTCTTTCGTGCATCCGGTGCAATATTTAACACACGTAACGTTCCTTTCATCACCCGTGAAAATACCGGGGCGGCTACTTCACCCCCATGATAAAGATCCCCACTGGGCTCATTTATAACCACAACTACCACAATTTTTGGATCAGAAATTGGTGCTATACCGGCAAATAAACCCACATAATCATTACCGTAACCCCCAGCGACTGCTACAATTGAGGTTCCTGTTTTACCACCCACTCTGTAGCCTGGAACTTTTGCACTTGGCACATGATCTTCAACAACTGATTCCAGCATATTTAACACAGCCATACTATTTTCTGCTGAGAAAATACGCTCTGCCCTCAACGTCGAATCACTATCGAACACTTGAGATTCGGTGTTATCTTGCTTAACGATGGATAATTTTCTTTTTATACCGCCATTACCTAATGCCATATAAAAACGTGTTAATTGTGCGGGGGTAATCGCCAGCCCTGCGCCCCAAGATAAGGTCGCCAGTTCGAATTCAGACCAGCGTGGCCTATCATGCATCATACCAGTACTTTCACCCACAAGATCACTACCGGTATTTTCTGCGAAGCCCACGTCAAAAAACTTATCCAGTAAATAGTTTTTAGGAACTGACAAAGCCAATTTAGTCGTTCCCATATTAGAAGATGTCATCAGAATTTCTTCTACCGAAAGTTTACCTCGGTTAATAGGGTCACTCACTCGTCTTCCACCTAAGCGCATCCAGCCGGGATGTGTATTTATAATACTATCCGCCTTCACTGAACCAAATTCTAATGCGGTAATCACAGTTAAAGGTTTCATGGTTGAGCCCGGTTCGTAAATATCAGTAATTGCGCGGTTACGAAAACGATGCGGGGCAGTATTACGTCGCTTATTAGGATTATAGGATGGGCTATTAGTCATTGCTAAAATCTCACCAGTATGGATATTAGCCACCACCACAGAACCTGAAGTGGCTTTAAAAGCTTGTACGGCACCTTTCAATTCTTTATACGCAAGTGCCTGAATACGTTGATCAATACTTAAGGTTAAGTTTTTTGCTTGTTCAACCGCTTTAACTGAAATAATCTCAACTTTTCGACCCTGAGCATCTTTTCTAAAACGTTTAACTCCGCCTTTTCCGGTGAGAAGTGGATCGTACATACGCTCTATACCTTCAATACCTTTATCATCTACATCAGTAAAACCTATAAGATGAGCACTGATTTCACCGGCAGGATAAAAACGTTTTGATTCTTTATGTAAACGAATACCAGGGATTTTTAATTCTTTAATATAACTGGCCATGGCCGGCGATATTTTACGCTCGAGATAAACAAAGCGTTTCGTGGGGTGGTCTAGTACCCGAGACGTAAGCTTGGTTAAGTCTTGATCAAGTACATCAGCCAAAGCCTGCCAATGTTCTGTCATTGCTAAGGCATTATTATCCATAATTATTTTAGGATCGGCCCAAACTGTTTCAACCGGGACACTAATGGCGAGTTCTGCACCATTCCTATCCAGGATAGAGCCCCGCTCTACCGTATTTTCTAACACGCGAAGAGAGCGCATATCCCCTTGCTTTTTAAGCATATCTGGCTCAACAACTTGAATATAAGCACTGCGCAAGATTAAGGCTAAATAAATGCTCATAATAACTGACAGCACCAAATAATAACGCCATGGGGCGGTATGATTTTCGCTACTCTTGCTATTATTTATCTTCACACCTTAACTCACTATTTTCTTAAATTGATTTTTAATTATTATGGTTAAATTATTATAGTGAACTAAAGAGCACTTTCATTCAGTGTTTCCTTTACTCCTAACCCTACAAGTAAAAGTTAAGGTAAATTAATAATAATTTCTGAATTCGCTTCCGGACGGACCATCTGTAATAGTTGTTTCGCTTTACTTTCAATAGCACTGTGTTCCGCTAAACTATTTTGTTCTAGCAGTAGATTACGCCATTCAGTATTGAGACCGTCTTTTACTGTTAATAACACCTCTAATTCACTAATAGACTGCCTATTTAAGTGGCTATAGTAAACTACTGAAAAAGCGGATAATAAAACACCTAACATAATAAAGTAGGTGAAACCGTAACGAACAAGGTCATGCCAAATATCGAAAAATAATGCCGATTTACGCACAGTTAGTCACCTAATTAACTCGTTAAAACTAGTCACTTTCTCTTGGTAGACGTTCTGCGATACGCAACACAGAACTTCGCGAACGAAAGTTTTCTTCAACTTCATCTTTACTGGGTTTAAGTCGTCGACCAATTAAAGTAAATTTCTTACCTTTATTTAATTCTGCTTCGCTGATCGGTAAGCCACGAGGAACTTGCTTCCCTTGTGAATTCTTTTTCATAAATTGCTTTACTAACCTGTCTTCTAAAGAATGAAAACTAATAACCACTAAACGTCCGCCCTCAGCCAATATCTCAAGAGAGGCCGCAAGTGCATTTTCAATTTGATCTAACTCACTGTTAATGTACATACGAATAGCTTGAAAACTTCTGGTTGCTGGGTGTTTCTTAATTTCACGTTGCGGGGCTGTTTTTTGAATTAATTTTGCAAGTTCACTGGTCCGCGTTAACGGGTTTTCAGTACGACTGTCAACAATAGCATTGGCTATGCGCCAAGCATGCTTTTCTTCGCCAAAATTTCTTAAGACCCAGGTAATATCCTCGACGTCAGCAACCGCTAGCCATTCAGCTGCGGTTTGACCTCGACTGGTATCCATACGCATATCCAAAGGTCCATCTTTCATAAAACTGAAGCCACGTTCTGCTTCATCAAGTTGCGGAGATGACACTCCTAGATCAAGTAATATCCCCTGTACTTTTTTGGTAACATTGTGTTTTTCTGCAATATCAGCTAAGTGAGTAAAACCATGATGTTCAATCAGAAAACGAGGATCATCTTTAAATTTTTCTGCTGCGGTAATCGCACTTAAATCACGGTCAATAGCAATAAGACGCCCTTGAGCTGATAATTTTGACAAGATTAATGTCGAGTGACCACCTCGACCAAAAGTACAGTCGACATAGCAGCCATCTTCTTGAATAGCTAAACCATCGACTGCCTCATTGAGTAAGACCGAAATATGTGAAGTATCGTATTCCATATTTATATTTTAATAACCTTCATGTGAATGTTGTTGTGCATACAAAATGATCTCGGCATTGTTCGCTTATAGAGATAAGTCGAGTAAGCGCTCTGTTAATAAGATTTCACCTGACTGTATTTTGTTAATGCCTTGCTGTATCTGTGTTTCCCAAGTCGCTTCCTGCCAAATTTCAAACTTATTTAATTGACCCACTAACATGACATTCTTATCAAGATTTGCATGTTTTCTTAAGGGACCATTAATCAATAAACGACCATTTTTATCCATGGTACAATCACTGGCATTACCCAAAATTATTTGTTTGAATAAACGTTCTTGAGGATTAGTACTCGATAGGCTGGCTAACGTTAACTCTATTTTTTCCCACTCTGGCAACGGATAAAGCAATAAACAGGCATGTTGGATGTCTACCGTGCAAATCATTTTGCCGTCGCAATCAGTCAATAGTTCCTCACGATACTTCGTTGGCATCGTGATCCTATTTTTGCTGTCGAGCGTGATAGCGCTAGTGCCTCTAAACATAAGTTTTGTTTTATTGATAACGATTATTGTTTATATAACGAACAGAAGATGTTTAATAAACTTTAACATCCACAATTCCCCACTTTTCTCCACTTTAATATAGTTTAGAGAAATAAGCAATGTCATGTCAAGTAGTGAGCACGAAAAACATTGGGACTAATACTGGCTATAATACCAGTAAAATCGAGCTATTCAGTGAAATTGATGCCTTGGTGGGACTTTGTGGGGGTTGGATTTATTACGATTTAAAAAAAGGACTAAAAATCACTTTTTAGCCCTTAATTTTGCTGGTCTGGATGTTGAGATACTA
>Ga0307995_1002353_pt1 | contig 11061 bp, 27 predicted proteins | sample EllFjometagen262_FD_203132 | JGI IMG/M metagenome (GOLD analysis project Ga0307995, IMG submission 203132) | Marine microbial communities from Ellis Fjord, Antarctic Ocean - #262 | ecosystem: Environmental > Aquatic > Marine > Unclassified | place: Southern Ocean | collected 2014-11-02
GGGACTCCGCAAACAGGGTATAGCATGTCACCAATTGCCGGGACAGTGAATACATCAGCTGATCTTATTGGGAGCCAAGCACACGATTATGAAATGAATGAAAATGATGATCATACTGCAGATGGTTATATTACCGAAGCAAAAAAACATATGAATGAATCTATTGACAAGGCATATGAAAGTTGTAAAGCTATGGATGAATCAGAAACTCCTAGGTTGAATAGACCTATTGATGTTGCAATTACTGAAGGTGTAATGTCTAATATTAACATGATGGCCAAGGGCGCTAAGAACTATGCAGATTTTGAAAAAGAGTTCTTTGCTGAGTATGGTCATAAAAAAGAATTTAAGAAAACACCTGCCTTTGTAAAATGGTTGAAAACTATGTATGCTGATACTGTGAATGAATCAGTAATGGAAGCAGACAAGCATGAGTTTAGCCCTAATGAAACGGCTGAGCGATTAAAGAGAAGAGAACAGCAAAATATTGAAAGATACCGAGCTGCGCAAGAAAGGGAAGATAATTTTGGTACTACTTACTATAAATATCGGATTGCAGTTGACAAACTTGATTTACAGAAATTAAAGTTAATGACTCAAATCCACCAGCTCAAGCAAAAATACAAAAAGTAATATGGATACTCCACAAGAAGATAAAGACCAGGATGCAATAAGACACTATAAAGGTTCTGTTGGTCAGTTTAAACAAATGTTTGATGACTTAGCTGGTGGTAAAGATACTAATGCTTATAGTAGTCCTGCTTACCAAGGATTCGATGATGTACATCCTACAAGAGGTGAAGGTAAATCACCACACTGGAATAAGGACCACAAGTTTGGAGCCCCTACGCAAAAGGAAGAAGAAGAAAAGCAAAATGAAAATCGTATACCTTCTTTTGAATTATTTGAATCTAAAGAGTCTGATGCTTTAGCAATTCAAATTGATAAAGCGATAACAAAGATTGATGATTCAATGAGTTACACTGATTTTGCATTAGCTGTAAGTAAAATCTTAAAAGACGAATACGGCACGCATAACTATAAACCATTTATGAAAGTTCTTCATAAAGACTTAGGGTTATAATCTAAAACGGTAAGTCTTCTATCTCGTCTTCAGAAATAGTTTCGTCTATATAACTAATCAGAGTATTACCTGCTGTTGATGTAGATACCCAATATGTAGTTCCAGGAATTTCTAATGTTACTACCTCTTCTTTAATTTGAGTTTTAGCTTCATAGATAGAATCTGTGTAATGTACCAGTTTATTAGAGATCATTTTAGCAACCATAATATCGTTAACGTATATTTCATTAACCTTCCTCCCATCTCCCTTTAGATTCTCTTCATCTATTATCTTTTGAACATAGGGCTTAGGATATGTTACATCATATACTGACTCTGTCTTGTTGTTGTGTACTGTTTTTACTTTTACTTTATTCATTTTATAAATTATTTGTTGTGTATGTTGATACTTTTGCCCAGTAGTGAATAGTCGAAGGTTTCTTATACCCTCTAGGACCGCCATTCCAATTTCTTGCCATCTTTTCATAAGAACTATTTAAGTGATATGCATCTGCCCAAATGTTAAACATTTCAATTGACTTATCAGCATTTTTTCTATCGTGGTTTTTAAACTTTTTGTCTAAGCCTTGATTTTTTAGGATACGATTTACTTCTCTAACCATAATAGGTCTGATTTGTAACAACCCAACAGATGGTGCTCCTAAATCTAAATCACCAATGATTTCTGGATTACCACCACTTTCAACAAAAGCCATAGCTTGTATTAATTCATCGCGGTTATCGATCTTTCCATTAATAAGATCAATAGTATGTTCAACTATAACAGGACAACTGATGTCTTGTAATGGCATTGGATTACTTTCTCCTGGTGATACAGGTGATAAGAGTAATGCAGGGAGTAATAAAATAGCTTTCATATCTTAATCTTCGTCTTCTACAGTTTCAAATTCTAACTTGGGATCTATTTCATCTAGTTTTTCTAGCGCGTCCTCTAGTAATTCTTTCATCTCAGTTATCATATTATCTAATCCCGAGAGCCTAATACAATTATTAATTTCGTATTTGTAGTTATCTAAGGATTCAATTGTTCGAACTACATATTTTAATTCTGGGACACAATCCCAACCGTCTTCTGTTGTTTTTACTATACTCATTATCTATTTTTTATGGAAGCTATTTTACTAGTTCCTGTGTTTATCATGTTTACAACCATTCCCCAATTTGCTGCGTCAGCTTCCCATTCAATATCATGTTTTGCATGCTGCATTTGCCAGTTTGAAATTGCAAACCCATTACCTGATAGTTTAAAATCTCCTTCATTATTTTTCTTAAGTTTTAGGAAACCTTTGTTATCGCACATACAGCTGATTGTTTCAAAAATCACTTCTCTAAGGTTTTCACTGTCATATAACTTAGTGAATACTGGAGGGTTGTTTAATAGTTCTTTATACTTGCTCATCTTAGTTAATTATTATACAGATTTAGTTTCGGTTTGTTTAAGTTGTGGTTTATTCATGATGTATCCTGTTGAATCCCATGTTTTAGCCTTGACTACTTCATATTGATTTTGTGAATACAGATTAGTGTTATAAAATAGTTGGTTGATTGTTCCTACTGTTAATGCAGCTAATATAGTTTCGTCGATAATTTTTATTTTGTTGCCTTGTCTTGCAAATACAGTTATGTAAAAATCCATTCCATCTGGGCAGAATTCTACTGAGAGTAATGCTCCTTTTTTATAACCGCTTATGATTGCTTCTGGATATTTAAGTAATCGGTCGTTTTCAAATAATCTACAGTCTGATGATGTTATCCATCCTGCTCTTGTTTTAGATATCATCCTAAATTTACCTTTGCTATAATCAGCTAAGTAGTTGACTGTATTGATACCTGTTGTGTTAATTAGTTTTGCCATAGTTTCCGTTTTATTTGTTTGTATTTGTTATATTATAATATAATCAATTCTAAACGATTCCGGCCATACTTCTCTATTTATTTTCAAAAAGTTATTAACAATTTAAAAATCACCTGGTGCTACTTGCATACAAGTTAATCCGTTATCTCTCCACATTTTTACAACCTTATCTCTATCATCAAAGACACAGAGTATTCGATCTTTTTTGTCGCCTGCAAAAATATCATCCAACCACCCTTTCTTTAGTTTCTCGTCTGGCATGAATGCCCAGGGATGCCCAGTAGGTCTCATCTTCATAATATTAAATGGTACATTATGATTTTCTAACCAGGCTGCTGTAGCATCTTTAGTTGCTTTGCTCCGCCCAGAGAATATCACAATAGTAAAACCTTGCGCGTCTAGAGTCTTTGCCATTTCAATAACTGGTTGATTAGGTAAGTCTAGCGAAATGTTAGCAGGATCAAAAAATATATCCCAGTCCATTTTACCAGTATCTTTTGTTGCTAATGTTCGCCTTGGCTCAATATCAGCAAGTGTTCCGTCTAAGTCAAAGATTACTACATCTTTTACATCTTTTACATCTTTCATATCATTTATTTTAGTTTTATTCATCCAATCCCATTCTCTACCTGAATTAATCATGTTCTAGCATTTCATCTACTACTTGATCTAATGCATGCCCATCATCCCATTCTTTTCTAATTTCAGCATCTAGCATTTCAGCTGTGATAGAATGATCTGCTCCATGGAAGTCAATATCATGATCACGATATTCATATTTGCAGTAGTCATTACTTTGCTCTTCACATAGAGTAGTTAGTACTTTTACAATATTCTCAGCATACATAAAAGTATCAGTGTCAATATTGTTGACAGTAAAAGTATGTCCGCCTTTTGGTTTCCAGTGTGGAGTTAGTGTATCGGAGTAGTTCTCTAGATACTGAGTTAGAATTCTAATGCTTGCCATGATAGGTATTATTTGTTTGTATTTGTTATATTATAATATAATCAATTCTAAACGATTCTGGCCATAAAGCCTAGGGTAATTTAGATAAAGTTATTAACAATTTGTAGTGATTAAAAATAAAACTAGGATGTACATCTTGATTAGCAACGGTGTTGGAATAATCATACAGATAAACCCTTTTCAGTTCGCTCCGCGATTTTCTTTTCCAACCGTTCGCATAACTCGTTGAACTTATCCTCTGAGTCAAAAGGTTTGATTGATTCGGCTTTAAGGAGATTGCCTTTTAGATCTTTGATCATTATAACGGCTCCACTTAATCCTAACTCTACTTTGAAATTTCCTATAGTCTTTTCCATGTTAATATATTTATTGATTTATTTAGTTTGCTTTAGTGAGAGATAACAGATTTCCTTTCCATTCGTGGATTACTTTTAAACTATCTTGTTCTGATAAACCTAGTTTTGTACTAATGAACTCTGTAAAATCCATATTCAAACCTTTGTAGTTTTGAATGTATTGGCGGTAGTAGTAATGTACCATTTTCAGTTTAGTATCAGTTGATGTAAGATCCATATTTGTTTGTATTTGTTATATTTAAATATAATCAATTCTATGCGATTCCGGCCATAGTTCTCTATTTATTTTCAAGAAAGTTATTAACAATGGTCGAACCTTAATTCTGGGTATTGCTCAATCATGATCTGACAGAGCTCATAATCCTCGCGGTCTGTAAATAGTTGTAAGAAACATTCTACAGTACCTAGAGGGTTATTTTCATCAATCACATTCTCAGGTGGCTTGCCTTCTAGCATTGATATTACTCCCTCATCTTGTAATATTGTTGATGTGCACCAATCATCAAACTTAGTGATGAACACGGTTACTGCATCTTTTGTTGTATATTGTAATTTTGTCATTGTCTTAATTTTTTAATTTGATCATCTAAGGTGCCACATAATAATTGCTATTACTAATACTAACGGAGCTATTGCAATCCCCCACCAAAATGGAAGAGTAACCCACCACCAGCTCCATGTTATATAGCCTGTTAGTTTTAATGTTACAAACACTACTCCTAGTATACCAGATATGCCTATGCTATTTGTTTTTGTTTTCATCTTAGTAGAAGTTTCTCATTGCTGCCTCGATACCAGATTTGCTAGCTAGTGTCACGTTCTGTACTACACAATGCCCATCATCTCCAGGATATTCTAATAATGCATTATCGAACGCATCTCGTTGATCAATGCCATAACATGTATTCCATCCACCGCTTACAAAATGTACCATGTACTCCTTAGCACCATCAAGGTATTTCAGACGGAGTTGATACTCGGTTAACATATGTTTGAATACTGCCTGTTCTTTAGTAGATTCGGATGAGAAGATTGGGTTGTTGATTACTCTGTTGAGTGCGTCAATTCGCTCCTGGACCTTTCCAGCCTCGGTTATTCTATCTAAGTGTTTCATGCTTTTGTTATATTAATTACTTCACGCCCAGTCTTATCAATCTTTAGTTGATCTAAATGCCATTGATGTTTCATCTTAGCTAATAGGGCAGTATACTCGGTTATCATTTCTTGCATTATCGAACTACCTTTTAGAGTTTGATTAATAGTTTTGAAATCTTTAAGGAGTTTGGCAATCTTTTCAGTTTCATGCATATGCTCCATGATTCTCGTTTGGAGTTCTATGCGGCCTTTTGCAACCGGGCCTAGGCCAGTTGGGTTTGGTAGTTTTGGATCTCCAGTATATGGATGTACATTAGGGTTGAATTCTTTTCTTTTCATTTTAGCTAGGGTTAGATTGAAGTAACATTTGAATTGAGCATTTGTAATTTGAATTCCCTTTGCTAAATTGAATTGGGGCTTTCCTAGCTCGAGTATTATAACCTTTGAGGGTATAAGTACTACCTTGTATTTGAATCTTGTCGTTAACTGACAGATGGCCTAGACCTATATAATTCTTTTGTCTTTCGAATGCTTCGGCTTCTTTAGTAATCGCGTCGCCATCAGAGCCTAGTGTATTGCATTTAACTTTAAAGGTTACTTCATTAGCAGTAAAGCTAGCGTTACCTGTTTCAATAGTGATACCAAACCGTTTAGAGATTGATGCCAATGCTAAGTCCATTTCAACCCTTAAGGTCTTTAGGTTGTTTTTCTCGAACTGAGTAATCTTTTTCATGATATTCCGTTTTTGTTTGTATTTGTTATATTATAATATAATCAATTCTAAACGATTCCGGCCATACTTCTCTATTTATTTTCATGAAAGTTATTAACAATTTAAATGTCAGGGCGATGGGACTTGAACCCATATGTAACCAATTACTCTTTCTACAAGGTATAAGCTTGAGGAGATACGCCCTAATATTAAATGTGAACCCGGAAGGATTCGAACCTTCGACATCCTCCTTAGAAGGGAGGTGCTCTATCCAGCTGAGCTACGAGTCCATAAGTTAACGTTATACTACTACCCAGATGATCAAGAGTATAATAAATCCAATGATGCTAAAACCCACACCTATATACGAACCTCTTAATTGTTTCTTAGATCTACCTTGTCTGTATTTGTCGTCTTCTTTAGTCATCTTATTTAATTAAGTTAATGCTGAAAGTATCACCCTGTCCAATCTTATCTAGAATATCTAAACCTTCTGTTACTTTTCCAAATGCAGTATGTACGCCATCTAAGTGCTGTGTACCTTGTCGGTTATGGCAGATAAAGAATTGTGAACTACCTGTGTTAGGTCCTGAGTGTGCCATTGATAAAGTTCCTCTATCATGAGTTTGGTTTGCAGCTCCTTGGTGCTCGCACATAATAGTATGCCCAGCACTACCCATACCAGTTCCTTGTGGGCATCCGCCTTGAACCATAAAGTTTGGTATAACTCTATGAAATTTTAAGCCTTCATAAAAGCCTTCTGATATTAGTTTTGTAAAGTTAGCAACTGTCTTTGGTGTTGCGTCTTTAAATAGTTCGGCAACCATGTCGCCTTTACTTGTTGTAAATTTTACTTTCATTTATTAGTTTTATTAATTGTTTAATATTATCTGGATCTGATGTATCGATAGGTATTCTATTGCAAAAATCTAAACTCCATTCTCCATTCTCCATTTTGTTTGCAGTCTTCCCAATATCCAAAAAGAGAATGTTGTAACTTAGTTTTCATTAGTTTACCATCATGCTTAAGACAATAGTAGAACTAATACCAGTACAAGTAACACTGATATGCTCAACACTGATATGCCTATTGCAAATGCTACTGATTCTGATTCTTCGTTTTTCATCTATATTTTAATTACCTAATTCGCCATTACTCCATGCATTATAAATTACACCCATAACACCATTGTCAATGTTGGCAGGCTCCCAGCCTGAAGACTCGGTCCATTCAAAAAATTCTGTTTCTTTTGAAGTTTCAGAAATTCTACATGATACAATTTCTCCATCTACATCTAAAGTATATTCTTTCGTGGATGCCCACCATACTTCAGATTCGTCTACTACTTTGATATCTGCCATGCTTAGAGTTTTACCAGGAGTTCAACTGCAACGTTTGTGTCATAATAAGAAGGCATTCCTTTGGGAAGTACTGCTATCCCATCAGGTCGTACATGATATGTTTTATCAGGTCTGTTAGTACTCATGACTACGCCTGTCCTTTCTTTATCTCTAAATACTGAAAGTACTTTACCGTGCCTGTCAGTATTGCCGTCAGGGTGAGGTACTATACACATCGGTTGAATCCACTTTACTTTATCGCCTTGCTTAATATCTTCCATGTTATTTTTTGTTTGTTATACTATAATTATAAACTATTGTATTTACTTCTGAAAGTTTTTACTTATGTTCTTTTAATAGGATCCATAATATTAGATATGCCATTAGCCCGCCAGGAACAAATAAGAATATAAGTCTCCATGCTAATGATGAGGTATCTGTGTAATCTGCAATACCTTGGCAAACCCCAGCAAGATATCCATTAGTTCTATATAATTTATTTTTCATTTCTTTATCTATTTGTTGGTACCGCTGAACGGACTCGAACCGTCACGGGCATTATGCCCAAGGGATTTTAAGTCCCTCGTGTCTACCAATTCCACCACAGCGGCATTTACTAGAAAGCTAGATCTAAAGCAATCAATGAACGATGATTTTCATTTAAGTTATATTTAATTAAAAAGTCTAGCATAATACCACGTGATCCACCACTCACCATTGATGACCATTCTTCTATTATAGTTTCTTCACCATCTTTAGTTTCTACTATGTCATACCAATAACCTAAGATGTGATCAAATCCCCAATTGAGATCAACACAAACATTATCAGATTTAACACCGTGCACCCTTGTACTATATCTACTCATTTTATTAATTTTATACTGGTGTTCCGAAATCACAGTCACTAATCGACTTATGTTCTAACTGGTCTTCATTAAATATATGTAGCAATCCATAATGATCCATTTCACCAACTACTCGAATCTTACCAGTCTTGGTTTCAAATATAGACACGATTGTACACGGGAATTTATACCCTTTTGTTTTTACAGCAAGTTCACCAATTCTAAATTTACTCATTTTTTGTTTTGTTCTAAGAGTGCATACTTTACATTAGCTTGTGTAGTTTTCTCATCCCACTTGAACCAATCTTGAACGGCATTAAAACATTGATAGTAACCAAATGTGTTAATGAATTCTTTTACTATTTCGAGTTCTTCTTTATTCATCATTTAAACATACCCTTTAAAAATCTTAGTACACAATACGGCCAACATATAATCCAGAATACTCTCTCCCAGTTTTTCGTAGCCTTCCTTTCATACTTAGTTTTATACATCAGGTATTCAAAGGCAGCAGAGAAAACTAAGCCAAATAAGAAATAAGCTGCTATGATATTAATTACTTGCATTACTTTACCCAATCTAAATATGCCATTTCATAAGCTATAACTCGGTCTAGTCCTGCATCATCTTTAATAAAAACCTCAGCGGTAGTTATAACTTCAGATCTTAGGCCCCATGCATTTGCTTCAGTTAGTATCTCTTCTATTTGAATCTCTTGGGCTCGGTTCACCCATTCTATTTCCCTGGCAGTTTTGTTCATCTTCGTTTCTTTATTGGTATTTATATTTATATGTCTTTTTTTAAGAAAGTTTAAATAGTTCGTAATTACTATTTCCAGTTTTGAATTTGATGTAATCTTCTCGTGCTTCAATAACCTCGGTAACAGGTGAGGTCTGCCACGTGAATGCCTGGGTGAAGGGAGACATGAGTAAACTATATCTAATGCCAATAAATTCGTGTTTTGATTTAAACTTGCCATCTGCATTAAACTCTATCCACATAACCTTCTCGGAACATTTAGTTAGCCCATCCCTTTCTCTTACTAGCTTCCAATTATTTGGTCGTCCTAAATATAAATCTACAAATTCTTTATTTGGTGTTAAGCTGCCATCATCTAGATCCAGCAATACTTTCTTTTGTACTCCTCCTATCATCTGTTCTTCTTTAATATTTTATCCCAATAACACACCGCTATCGCCTTTTTCTCGGAACTATATGTCGTCCATGTACAAGGGTATTCTTTTCTGGCTTGCTCTAATCTTTCTTTAGTTGATTTAGATTTATCTGTATCATAATAATAATATAACCAGCATTCCCAATAATGTGAATCATGCGGTGGCACAAAGGTAATTGCTATTTGCCATCCAAAGAACACAAAACTCCATACCGGATTCCATTCATGCCTATATTGATCAAATTTAGTTTTCCAACCTAATGATACAAAATCAAAACCTATTAGCTTAGGTATAGGTTTTTTATAGCCAGGCTTTTCCTTATTTATAATCCATCTCCTAGGGAAAAAGTATGGCGTGCCTATAGCGACTCTCCCAATATAAAATTTAGGTACCAGTAGTTTAAAGGGAGAGCTATAACTCCGCATCCATTCAAAATTTCTCATTCTAATAAATCATCTATGTCAATATTATACTCTTGCATTAGCTCATGTAATGCATCTTTGTAATTATCTAAGTTAAAGTCAGTTTCGTCATGTTTCCATTTCCGCCAAAAGTTATGTTTCAGTTGCCAAATGAAGCATGCCATGTCCGTAGATTTAACACACCTTTTGTGGTTCATGTGGTCGTCTGCGTTATCTAAATCGAATTCTAATATTGCTTTCATAATTAATCTAAAAATATTTTGAGAGTTTTACCATCATCCTGTACTGAGAATTCTAAGTCGTGGAAATGTTCCAACTCTTTATACAAAGTTAATAAGCGGCCAACTGCCATATTATTTTTTGCATGATTTATAATTTCTAATCTGTTAAGTTTTTTTACATCTATTTTCATAACGTTACTTTTATATTATTTGAATCTTCTGTAGTTAAGCTGATACTCGAATCTACTGTTATGCTGCTTCGGTTTTCATTAGCTTTCCAGAACTCATGTCTGATTACTTGGATTATATCGAATGCTTCTCTACAAGTTTTATCTACCTTTGGATTATGAATACCCCAACTTCCATGTTGTGGGTGGCCTGGTTCATTCATTAGCATGTTCCTAGGTTGAACTAATATTGAGTCTACTGAATCTCTAACTGCATGATATCTTGAATAGTCTGTTGAATAGTTTATCTTATCTACATCAGTCCATTTTTTTATTTCTTCGCCATTACCCCAGCTACCAGTAGTCTTAATCCATTTACCTTTGGGTCCTATTTCTACAACATCCCCCCTAGTTGTTTTATCACCTACTTTAAACAGGCCTTTGCCTACTGCAAATTCATTATGCAAATGTTTTTCAAATGTTGGGTGGTCTTTTATTACACTGAATTGACCAATGCCTATTCTTGAGTATAAATCCAATGCATGTTGTATTAATCTTAGTTGATCTTTGTTTACTTCTAGTGTTGCCATAGTCTTTATTTTAATTTCATATCTCTAATATATTTCCATTACTACTTAATTTGCCAAACTTACCATCTGTAACAACTGATCCATTCGAGAATATTGTATCTTGTCCTGGTATCGTTCTAGTTCCTGCATTGATAATTCCTTTGCAGTTATGTATGTGACCGAATAGCATCAGCTTAGGTTGTACCTTAATAACTTGATTTAACAAACTCTTATCTCCACAGAACTCCAT
>Ga0307995_1002356_pt1 | contig 11053 bp, 12 predicted proteins | sample EllFjometagen262_FD_203132 | JGI IMG/M metagenome (GOLD analysis project Ga0307995, IMG submission 203132) | Marine microbial communities from Ellis Fjord, Antarctic Ocean - #262 | ecosystem: Environmental > Aquatic > Marine > Unclassified | place: Southern Ocean | collected 2014-11-02
ATCATGCAGTAAAAGAATTAAAAAAAATGAATATTTAATACATTAGAAATGGACAGAAGAAAAGCATTAAAGAATATTGGTAATGGAATTGGAGCGATTGCAGTAACCCCTGCAGTAGTTAGTTTATTTCAAAGTTGTCAAACATCAGCAACTTACACTCCTTTGTTTATTCCCAAGGATGATTTTAAAATTGTCTCAAATTTAATGGAAATGATTATTCCAAAAACAGACATTCCAGGTGCAATTGAATTAAAGCTACCAGAATTTGTTGATGCATATATTGATGCAGTTTGGGATGAAAAAAGAAAGACTGATTTTAAAGAAGCCTGGACGGCATTTATAAGTTCTAGCAACAAAGCTGCAGGAAAAGAAAATGCGGATGATCTTTCAACTGCTGACTGGGACGCTCAGCTTGCTAAATATTTAAAACCTGGTAATGCTGTTCCAGCAGACGAAATTTTGGCAGCGCAATTTGTAAATCAACTAAGAAGCTTGACTGTTAATGCGTTTAAAACTAATGAATTTATTGGAGAAGAGGTATTAGCGTATGCACCAATCCCTGGAGAACAAAAAGGATGTGTAGATTTAATGGAAACTACAGGGGGTAAAGCTTGGTCTTTATAAAGTCCTCAAGTATTCAGTAATACTGCGTGCTTCCTCGTTACTCAAGTTTTGATTGAGCATTATTATGTTATTATACTCTTTAAGCAAAGCAATTGCCACAGGATCTTTTTTTAGCATTTCCGCAGGGTTTAATAACATATTCATCACCCACTCTGGACTACGACGCTCATAAAGTCCATTCATTGCTGGGCCAATTAACTTTCTATTTGCCATATGACAGGCAGTACATTTTTGATTAAAAGTCGCCTTTCCTTTTTCAGCCAAATCATTATTTATAGTAGTTTCAAAATCAACTTTTTTTATGGGACCAATACCTTTATTATCTAAATCTACAAGAACTTTACTCTCGCTTGTATTATTAGATTTTTTATCAATTTTTTGAGTACGATTATATTCGAAGCCTTTTTTCTTTTCCTCTTTAGAGCCGCAGCTAATTAAAAATAATAAGCAGAAAAGTGTAATAACTTTTTTCATGAATTAAGTTTTGTTAAAAATATAAAAAGAATTGTTTTTATGGGTAAATTGCATTCATGTTTTTTAAAGAATTTGAAATTCGCTGGAATGATTTAGATGCCAATAGACATCTTGCCAATATCGCTTATGTTAGTTATGCCTCAGAAACTCGAATGGCTTTTTTACAAAAAATAGGTCTTTCCCATTCAGGTTTAATAAAATTAGGAATAGGTCCAATTGTTTTTAGCGAGCAGCTTTTTTATTTTAAAGAAGTACTTCCAGATGAAAAAATAAGGGTTTCTTTTGAACTTGCGGGAATGAGCGAAGAAGGAACTTTTTTTGAATTTGAACATAATTATTACAATCAAAAAAGAGATAATATTGCACGATGTGAAATGATGGGTGGCTGGATTAATATTAAAACCAGAAAATTATCTCCACTAAGTAAAGAAATGATTTCCCATTTTCAGGCATCCTATAAAACAGATGATTACAGGACCCTAACCTCAAAGGATACGCGAAAATGGAGTAAAATTCCAAAAGATTTGACCCAATAAAAAGAAATATGATTTTCAGACCCCCTCTTTTTCTTTTTTTCTTTTTTTTTATAAACCTATCGTTTTGTCAGGATAAGACTACAATTGAAAAGAAATATACCAAGTCTATTAAAAGATTAGTAAAAAATAAAAAAGTAAAAGCAGCTTTTGAGCATATTGTAAGCATAGAGACTAAAACCTTGAAACGCCACATAGCCCTTACCGAGATTGAAGCACCACCATTTAAAGAAGAAAAGCGAGCGGCAGTTTTTGCGGAATATTATAGAGATTTAGGAATGGATTCCGTTTGGATTGATTCGGAAGGAAATGTTTTAGGACTTCTTCTAGGATCAGAAGGAAAGCAAACAGTTGCTCTGGATGCGCATTTAGATACTGTTTTTCCTGAGGGAACAAATGTTAAGGTTAGAATTGAAAACGATACTTTGTATGCTCCAGGAATTGGAGACGATACTCGAGGCTTAAGTATGCTATTAACGATTCTTGAAACTATAAAAACTAATAACATTCAGCCCAAAGACAATCTTCTTTTTGTGGGATCTGTTGGAGAAGAAGGCTTGGGAGATCTTAGAGGAGTAAAACACCTTTTTAGAGAAAATGGACCTCAAATCAATAGCTGGATTGCTATTGATGGAGGAAACATTGGAAGAGTTAACAACAAAGGCTTAGGTTCTTATCGCTATCGCGTAACTTTTAAAGGACCTGGAGGACATTCGTGGGGTGCTTTTGGATTAGGAAATCCTCATCATGCACTAGGAGAAGCCATCGGTAATTTTGTGAGAGCAGCAGATATTTACACAGCAAAAGGTCCAAAGACTAGTTATAATGTAGGAGTTATTTCTGGCGGAACCTCCATCAATTCAATTCCTTTCGAATCTATTATGGAAATTGATATTCGCTCCATTGAGCCCTTACATCTTGAGGCCATGGAGGTACTCTTAAAAAAAGCTGTTAGAAAAGCATTAGCGCATCAAAATGAGCTTAAAAGACAAGGCCCAGATTTAACAGTTAAAATTGATAAAATAGGAAATAGACCTTCTGGAGAACTTTCAGACACACTCCCATTAATTCAAAGAACCTTAGCTGCAACAACTCATTTTGGTGCAAAACCTTTTTTAACACGTGGTTCCACCAATTCTAATATTCCTATCACTAAAGGGATTCCTTCAGTTACAATTGGTAGAGGAGGAAATGGAGGAAAAGCACACTCCCTTGGCGAGTGGTGGATTAATGAAGAAGGGTATAAAGCCATTCAATTAGCTTTACTAATTGTATTGTCTGAAACAGGAATGAACTAAAAAATTATATTTTCTTTTCACTCATATTATAAATATTTCATCAAGCAACTGCTTTACTTTGATTATTACTTTTTTTAGAAACTAAATACACCCCTAAAAACACCAAAATACAAGCTAAAATTTTAATGATATCTAAGGTGTCATTCCCAGTTAAAACAGCGTAAACTATAGTTATTAAAGGTTGTAGATAAGTAAAAGCCCCAATTGTAGTTGGTGGTAGTGCTTTTAAAGCATAAACATTGAACAGGTATGCTAAAAAAGTAGTTCCAATAATAACGAAGGCCATTCGCCAAATAGCATCAAAGGGAAGTGTACTCCAAGAAACGGCACTTGCCTCTGAAAAAGTGATAGGAGTGGTTAAAAATATACCCAGTAGAAACATCCATTTCATTAAAGTTACGGTACTATATTTTTTAGTTAATGGCTTTACAGTGACTAAATACGCACCATAACTAATCGCATTAATGAGCATCATAACGTTTCCAAGTGGCACATTTGGTGCGTTAGAAACTTGTGAAGTATTTCCATAAAGAATTAGTAATAAGGCACCAGAAAAGCCTAAGAGAATTCCTAAATATTTAAATCTAGTTAACCGTTCTTTTAAAAAGTAAGCAGAAAGAATAAGAATAATTATTGGAGTTAAAGTTACGATTACACCACTGTTTATTGGAGTGGAGAGCTGTAATCCCTTAAAAAACATAAGCATATTGATACACATTCCTAATAGGGAAGCTCCAAAAATTCTAGGATAATCTTTGCGATCAATTTTTTCTTTAGGCATCCAAAGACTTACAAGCCAAAACAAAATTGTAGCGCCAACTACACGTAGCATAATAAAACCAAAAGGACCAATATAATGGGGCATAATAACCTTTGCAACCGTGTGATTTATTCCATAAATAGTGGTTGCTCCTAAGGCAGCAAAAAGTGCTAAAATTCTATTGTTCATCTAAGAAAGCCTTAATTTTTGCAACAACTTCAGCACTATTGCCAATAAACAATGTTTTATCAAAAATAATTATAGGACGTTTCAAAAAAGTGTAGTGTTCAAGTAAGAGTTCTTTAATGGTTTCTTCACTAAGTATTTTATTTTTTAAATCACGCTGCTTGTAAAGCTGAGCTCTTCTACTAAATAAGACCTCGTAACTTCCAGAAATAGTATGTAATTCTTCAAGTTGGGAAACATTCAAAGGGTTTTTTTTAATATCGATTTTATTTATTGAAGTGTCCAGAGAAAGAGTTCCCATAATTCGCTTACAGCTATCACAACTACTCAGATAATAAAAATTACGCATGATCTATTTTTAAGGCTACAAAGAAAAATCATTTTTATTGAAAAACAGCCCTTTTGCTTAAAATCAAATACATTTGCAGAGCATATATTGCTTCACAAAAAAGTAAAATGAAAAAAAAACTACATTTTAACACCAATACGATTCACGGAGGGCAAGAGCCCGATAAAGCATATGGTGCAGTGATGCCTCCAATCTATCAAACCTCAACATATGCACAAACCACCCCTGGTGGACATCAAGGATTTGAGTATAGCAGAACTCATAACCCTACACGTCAAGCACTTGAAAAATCTTTGGCAAGTATAGAAGCAGGAAAATTTGGCTTTGCTTTTGGTTCTGGACTAGCAGCTATGGATGCTGTTTTAAAATTATTAAAGCCTGGAGATGAGATTATTTCAACAGACGATCTATACGGAGGATCATATCGTTTATTCACTAAAATATTTGAAGATTTTGGTTTAAAGTTTCATTTTGTTGGAATGGATGACCCTCAAAAAATTGAAAAATATATTAATAGCAATACCAAACTTTTGTGGGTTGAAACACCCACTAACCCTATGATGAATATAATTGATATAAAGTCAATTACAACTCTTGCCAAGGCTCATGGAATTATGGTGGCAGTAGATAATACATTTGCCTCACCGTATCTTCAACAGCCCTTAACTTTAGGGGCAGATATTGTTATGCATTCTGCCACCAAATATTTAGCAGGGCATTCAGATGTTGTACTCGGATCTCTGGTAGTGAAAGATGAAGAATTAGCGAAAAGAATCGGTTTTATTCAAAACGCAAGTGGCGCTATATGCGGACCTATGGACAGTTTTTTAACCCTCCGTGGAATTAAAACTCTTCATGTAAGAATGCAACGACATTGTGAAAATGCAGCGGCAATAGCTCATTTTTTAAAACAACACTCGAAAATTCAAAAAGTTTATTGGCCAGGTTTTGAAGAGCATCCAAACCATGGAGTGGCAAAAGCTCAAATGAATGATTATGGTGGTATGCTTTCTTTTGTAACTAGAGGAGGAGATTATAATGCCGCTATAAAAATTATAGAAAGTCTAAAACTCTTTACACTTGCAGAGTCGTTGGGTGGAGTTGAAAGTTTAGCAGGCCATCCTGCAAGTATGACGCATGCTTCAATTCCCAAGGAATTAAGAGAAAAAAGTGGTGTAGTAGATTCTTTGATTCGACTCAGCGTTGGAATTGAAGATGTAAGAGATTTAATAGAAGATTTAAAACAAGCCATAGGATAGTAAATGAGAGTCCCTGAAGATAAAAATATATATTTTGCCTCTGACCAGCATTTTGGTGCTCCTAACTTTAAAGACAGTAGAGTAAGAGAGAAAATCTTTATGTCCTGGTTAAATCATGTTCAAAAAGATGCTGCAGCACTATTTTTATTAGGTGACTTATTTGATTTTTGGTTTGAATATAAAACAGTAGTTCCAAAGGGTTTTGTTAGAATCCTAGGAAAACTAGCTGAATTTGTAGATCATGGAATACCAGTACACTATTTTGTGGGTAATCATGATTTATGGATGAAGAATTATTTTGAGAAAGAATTAGGTATTCCTGTGTACCACAAGCCTAAAGACTTTATGCTGGGAAATACTTCTTTTTACATTGGACATGGTGATGGCTTGGGCCCATATGACAATGGGTATAAGCGGATGAAAAAAGTTTTCACAAATCCTTTAACCAAACGACTTTTTCAAGCCCTTCACCCTGACATAGGAATACGGATGGGTCAATATTTTTCAGTAAAAAACAAATTACTTTCAGGGGATGAAGATATTTCCTTTTTGGGAGAAGAAAAGGAATGGTTGGCAATCTATTCGAAACGAAAATTAGCTCAAAAACACCGTGACTATTTTATTTTTGGTCACCGTCACTTTCCCATGGAAATTAAATTAAATAATACCTCAACTTATGTTAATACCGGCGATTGGATTAAACATTTCACCTATGGTGAATTTGACGGAAAGAAATTTGAGTTAAAAAAATGGGAAAACTACTAGTATGATTGAAGAAAAATCACTCGAATTTGAGAAAACAGTATTAGTGGGAATTATAAATTTCAGACAGGATGATGTCCAGTCTAAAGAATATTTAGATGAACTTACTTTTTTGGCTTTTACAGCTGGAGGAGAAGTAATGAAACGCTTTACTCAAAAAATTGATCTTCCAAATCCCAAAACGTTTATTGGAACGGGGAAACTTCAAGAAGTTTTAGAGTTTGTAACCGATAACGATATTTCAACCGTTGTTTTTGATGATGAGCTCACCCCTGCACAACAAGGAAATATTGAAAAAATATTAAAGGTAAAAGTTTTAGATCGGACGGGTTTAATACTTGATATTTTCGCGCAACGCGCACAAACAAGTTATGCAAGAAACCAGGTAGAACTAGCACAATATGAGTATTTACTTCCAAGGTTAAAAGGACTTTGGACACATTTAGAACGACAACGTGGGGGAATTGGTATGCGAGGGCCTGGTGAAACTGAAATCGAAACCGACCGAAGAATTGTACGTGACAAAATTTCACTTTTAAAGAAAAAGTTGATTACCATCGATAGACAAATGTCCACGCAAAGAGGAAATCGAGGTGCTTTAGTACGTGTTGCTTTGGTGGGTTATACTAATGTTGGGAAATCAACTCTCATGAATTTGATAGCAAAAAGTAAAGTGTTTGCTGAAAATAAACTTTTTGCCACCTTAGACACAACGGTTAGAAAAGTTGTAATTGGAAATCTTCCTTTTTTATTGAGTGATACGGTTGGATTCATACGAAAGCTTCCTACTCAACTTGTAGAATCTTTTAAGAGTACATTAGATGAGGTTCAAGAAGCAGATATGTTATTACACGTGGTCGATATTTCTCATCCAAATTTTGAACAACATATAGATTCTGTCAATCAGATATTAAAAGATATTAAAAGTTTGGATAAACCTACTCTCATGGTTTTTAATAAAATTGATGCTTATGAAAACGAACCTTGGGATGAAACAGAGCTTATAGAACAACGAAGTGGACTTCACTACACCCTTGAAGAATGGCAACAGACATGGATGAATAGAATGAATGGGAATGCTCTTTTTATTTCGGCGTTAAACAAAGATAATTTAGAAGGTTTTCGTGAACGGGTGTATAAAGAAGTTAGAGAAATACACATTACACGTTTTCCCTATAATGATTTTCTATATCTCGAAGGCCTTAAAGAATAGCCAGTTAATAGATCCTCATTATTTTCTATTTGAAATATATGCATTGGCTTGGCGAGTAGGCAGTAATACCAGATCAGCAATATTAACTTTAGCTGGCGCAAGTGCAATATAAAGAATCGCATCTGCAACATCTATAGCTCTAAGCGCTTCGATTCCATCATACACTTTATCGGCACGTTTTTGATCTCCTTTAAAGCGAACTTCGGAAAATTCTGTATGTACTAATCCAGGGTGAATAGCACTTACTTTTATTCCGTCAGGGTTTAAATCAATTCGTAGACCTTGAGTAAAAGCATCAACGGCATATTTACTGCTACAGTAAACATTTCCATTAGGGTAGACTTCCTTCCCCGCAATGGAACCAAGATTTATAATATGACCTTCTTTCATCTTTAACATGTTGGGAAGAATAGCTTTTGTAACATACATCAGTCCTTTAACATTTCCATCAATCATTGCGTCCCAGTCATCTAAATTCGCAGTTTGAACAGGATCTAAACCATGCGCATTTCCAGCATTATTAATTAAGATATCTACATTTTTCCATTCTTCAGGAAGATGACTAAGTGATTCAAATACAGCTTTTCTGTTACGAACATCAAAGGTAAGAAGAAGGGATTTTGTCGCTAGCTTCTGTGATAATTCTTTTAACTTTTCCTTTCTCCTTCCACATAAAATTAAGTTTGCACCGCGATCTGCAAAAGCTTCTGCGGTTGCCCAACCAATTCCACTACTGGCACCTGTGATTAATACAATTTTATTTTTCATAGTGTCTTTTAAGGTAATGGTTTTCCCATGCTTGCTTCCAGCATTAAAAACCAGTCTGTAATTTCTAAATTTATTGAAAGCGCTTCTTGGGAAGCTTTTAAACGTTTTACTGAAGTAGTTCCTACCACAGGGCATATTTTTGAAGGATGATGAAGCAACCAGGCGAGTAATAATTGATCTTCTGAGCAAGTATATTTTTCACAAAGAGGTGTAATACATTTTGAAATTCGATCTATTTTCACACTATTTTTTTTGAAATAACTCCCCAATGGACTCCATGACATTGCACCAATGCTTTGAGCTTTCATGTAATCTAGAGTTCCATCAAATAGTGGTTCTTCATGAGTCAAAGAACATTCAATCTGATTCCATGTTAGAGTTAATTCTTGTTGTAATAACTGTATTTGTGAGGGTGTAAAGTTAGAAACGCCTAATTCTATTATTTTTCCCTCCTGTTGCAAATCTTGAACAACTCTAGCAATGGTTTCCGCATGCATTAGTGGACTTGGACGATGAAGAAGAAGTGCATCAAGGTATTCTGTGTTTAACCGACGTAATGAATTTTCAACACTCATACGAATATGTGCTTGTGAGTAGTTATAGTGTTTAACAGGAAGTGACCGTTCTTCACAAGGGAACTGGATACCACATTTGGAGATAAAACGTAAAGTTTTCCTTTCGATCCGACTGTTTTTAAACGCAGTTCCAAAAGTAGTTTCAGTAGTATAGCCCCCGTAAATATCGGCGTGATCAAAAGTATTAATACCGATTTCTAAAGTTTTTTCTAAAAGTGATTCCATTTTATAAGAATCAAAATTATTACCCCAAATGCCCCAATTCATTGTACCAGAGATTATTCTTGAATTGTCTTTCACTGATTTTTATTTTGTGATTATTTGATTTTAAAATACGCGAATCCTTTATTTAATCAAGTTTTTTTGTTGAAATGTGCATTTTGATTTGATAAAATTTAATCAGGATTATTCGGATACAGATTAAATGCATTAAATTCACTTCTAAAATAAGAACATTCGGGTATTTCTTTAATTTTAATGTTCCTCAATTTTTAACCAATTATTAACAATAAATAGAAAATATATTTTTCAAATTTGCTATCCGAAAAAACTTAGAATATTTAGATGAAAAATAGTATAAATGAAGTGATTGACATAAATGCAATCAATGAAAAAATTCAAAAGGAAAGTGCCTTTGTTGACTTGCTTACCTTTGAAATGAACAAAGTAATAGTAGGACAAAAACATATGATAGAACGTCTTTTAATAGGACTGTTAGGTCGTGGCCACATTCTTCTTGAGGGAGTACCTGGACTTGCAAAGACTTTGGCAATCAACACTTTGAGTCAAGCTGTTAAGGGAAGTTTTAGTCGTATTCAATTTACACCAGACTTGCTTCCTGCTGATGTTGTAGGAACCATGATTTACAATATTAAAGAGAATGATTTTTTAATAAAAAAGGGACCTATTTTTGCCAATTTTGTATTGGCAGATGAGATTAATAGAGCACCTGCGAAAGTTCAATCAGCCCTTTTAGAGGCTATGCAAGAAAAACAGGTTACAATTGGTGATACTACTTTCAAACTTCAAGCACCTTTTTTAGTAATGGCAACCCAAAATCCTGTAGAACAGGAGGGGACCTATCCTCTGCCAGAAGCACAAGTAGATCGCTTTATGTTAAAAACAGTAATAGATTATCCTAAATTAGAAGAAGAACAGCTTATTGTTAGAAACAATCTTTCTAGCAGTTTAGCTAAGGTTAAACCCGTAGTAACTTCCAAGCAAATAATATCTGCTCAAGAAACGGTTCGTGAGGTTTATATGGACGAAAAAATTGAGAATTATATCCTTAATTTGATTTTTGCAACAAGATACCCGGAGAATTATAATTTAGCCAAAATCAAGCCTTTAATTAGTTTTGGTGCCTCCCCAAGGGGAAGTATTAATTTGGCTACTGCTGCCAAATGCCATGCATTTTTAAGGCACAGAGGATATGTAATTCCAGAAGATGTACGTGCAGTGATATATGATGTATTGCGACACAGAATTGGCTTGACATATGAAGCAGAAGCAGAGAATGTTACTACAGAAGATTTGATTACTCAAATCATCAATGAGGTAGAAGTTCCTTAAAATACTAATTTATTACTATTTAGATTCCAGCATAGGACGCAATGGATACAAAAGCGCTACTGAAAAAAGTTCGTAAAATCGAGATCAAGACACGTCGTTTAAGTGATCATCTATTTGGAGGAGAATACCATTCTACCTTTAAAGGCCGCGGTATGACTTTTAGTGAAGTACGTCAATATCAATATGGAGATGATATCCGCGCAATTGATTGGAATGTAACAGCAAGGTATAATGAACCTTTTGTAAAGATCTTTGAAGAAGAAAGAGAATTAACACTCATGTTGGTAGTTGATGTGAGTGGTTCAGAAACTTTTGGAACTAAAACTCAGCTAAAAAGAGAAATCCTTACTGAAATTGCTGCAACCTTGTCTTTTTCAGCCCTTCAGAACAATGACAAAGTAGGTTTATTATTATTTTCTGATCAAGTAGAATTATTTATTCCACCCAAAAAAGGGCGTTCACATATTCTAAGAATCATTAGAGAATTGTTGGAATTTAAACCAAAAAGTAAAAGAACAAATATCGCTACTGCTTTAGAATTTCTTTTAGGGGTTCTTAAAAAGAAAGCCATAGTATTTATTCTTTCTGATTTTATGGATGAAGGATATGAGAAAACATTACGAATTGCCTCAAAAAAACATGATTTAACTGGAATTCGAGTGTATGACTCTTTAGAGGCC
>Ga0307995_1002360_pt1 | contig 11047 bp, 13 predicted proteins | sample EllFjometagen262_FD_203132 | JGI IMG/M metagenome (GOLD analysis project Ga0307995, IMG submission 203132) | Marine microbial communities from Ellis Fjord, Antarctic Ocean - #262 | ecosystem: Environmental > Aquatic > Marine > Unclassified | place: Southern Ocean | collected 2014-11-02
AATTCAAATGGTTAATATTGGGCATGAATTTACGTTCAATGACATTTTTAGACCAATTATTCTAATCGTGATATTGGAGATTATTATTCAATCTTTCTTGGCAGGAAGGGATAAAAATAAAGAAGACGAAAGAGATGCACTGATTGAATTAACTTCTTACAGAAATGGTTATTGGGTCCTGAGTATAGGAGTATGGTTTCTATTGATACAGCTTTTGTATGTTGGAAGTGGTGGTTGGTATGATATTTTTGGAAATTCATCCCCCGCATTTATATCCCATTTGTTACTACTATTTTTTGTTCTAGCGGAAGTGACTAATTTCATCACCCAACTTTACCATTACCGCAAAGGTATTTAAGTTGTCTAAGCGTTTAAGTAACAATATTAGAAAATTAAGATTTGAGGCAGACGAAATGTCTCAGCAAGCTTTAGCAGATAAAGTGGGTGTAACTCGGCAAACAATATTAGCCATTGAAAAAGACAAATACTCCCCATCCTTAGAAGTTGCTTTTAAAATATCCAACGTATTCAAGACATCTTTGGAAGATGTTTTTACCTATGATTAGCGACATTTTATAGAGGCAAACCTTGCCACAAATTAGGTTGAAATAGGGAATATGATAGTACAAACAGAGAAGTGCTGTGACAAGAATACGGCAAGGTCAAATTTATACTTCTGTATTCCTTTTTTTATAAGGGTTTCAAATCGTGCAACTATTGAGTGGAAATAGGTTGGCTTCTATTAGAACAGCCTAAAAGGATTTACGATGAGCTATATGCAACTCACCTATTTACATCTTGGCACTTTAGCGCCGGCCTTCATCTTGGGAACGTACTTACTCATTAATCGCAAGGGCACCCCAGCCCATCAGTTACTTGGCAAACTCTACATGGGATTAATGCTATTTACTGCTACCGTGACCCTCTTTATGGAGGCTCAAGTAGGCCCTTTATTTTTAAATCATTTTGGCTACCTTCATTTACTAAGTTTGTTAGTCCTGCGCACTGTTCCCTTAGCCTATAAAGCGGCAAGGCGCGGTAATATAAAAGCACACAAGCGTCATATGATTGGTTTGTATATTGGAGCACTACTGTTGGCGGGCGGCTTCACACTGATGCCTGGGCGCTTAATGAACATGTGGCTCTTTGGCTAATCTAATCGCCTACTGCCAAGGCTTGCAGTACAGCAGTTAAACCATTACCAATGTATTCTATAAGAAACAGAATGAAGAAAAATACAGGGAAAATAGCAGAGAATGCGGTTAGTCAACTTGCCGCAATTGGGCAGCTGATAAGGCAGTATCGTAAGTTATTTAAGATAAATGCAAATGCCGCCTCCGCGACTGCGGTCATACCCCGCGTGACACGGCACCGTATTGAGATGGGTGAGGCCACCTTGAGTATCGGTGCCCACCACAATGTAATAAGCGCTCTAGACCGACGTGACCTAGGTTTTGAGGCTAAGAGTGGCAGAGTCAGTAGGCTGCCTGTTCGTATCTCGCTAGCAGACTATCCCCAGTTAAAGCAGCTTGCATGGCATGTGCAGGGAGTTGATGAGCTATCTCCTGAGGCCCATTCGATCTATGAGCGTAACAAACGCTTCTTGGATATTGGAAGGCCTAGTGAGCGCGAGCTTATAGGGTTACTTAGGAATGCGTTTGAGGGAATGGTGACTTGATGGTTAACCGTCCACATCAGCAACGAATAGCAAAAGTACTTGAGTCGCTCGAGGCAGGTTTGCTTAAGAAGTATAACTGCTTATTCGCTAGGTGCGCAGCAATAGCCCTGCGCCACGCTGAGGACCGTGAATCGGTTGATACGGTTTTTTTGGCCTCGCACTTAGCCCCGTATCGGCATCTGCGCACTTTAGCTCGTGAGCAGGGTGTTCAAGCGCTAATGAAAAGCACCGACACCGGCCAGTTTCAAATATTGAACTCAGCATGAAAATATTTTCAGTAAAAAGCATACCAATTGTTTCGTGGAGCTCCGATCACGCTTTGAGTTTCCAGCCGCGTATTCTAACCCTGTGCATTTTGTGTACAGGGTTGACGATATTTGGCATAGGCGATGCTTTGTTAATTGCGTCAGGGGCGGGGAATAGCCCGTGGACCGTTTTATCTCAAGGTGTTTCACAGATTAGCAGCTGGAGTATCGGTGTAACAACGTTCCTCACGAGTCTTGCGGTGCTATTGTTTTGGATACCGCTTAAACAGAAGCCGGGCATAGGCACCATTCTTAACGTAGTGCTAATCTCTATAGCGATCGAGGTTTCCCTGCCGTATCTCCCGCAGCCCGATAGCTATGGGTTACAGGTCGTCGAAGCGGGCTTAGGTATTCTTCTAGTTGGTTTTGGAAGCGGACTTTACCTGATAGCGAATCTCGGTCCGGGGCCACGCGATGGTCTCATGACAGGATTGCAGCGAGTCACTAATCTACCCGTGGCGAGAGTGCGCACAGCGATAGAGGTTGCGGTGGTGTTTTTTGGCTGGTTGTTGGGTGGGACCATAGGGCTGGGGACTTTGATGTTTGCCTTTGGGATTGGGCCCGCTGTCTCTATGGGCCTTTATGTGGTTAATTATTTCTCGACGCGGTCGACTTAACTGAGCTATGGCTAACGAATTAGGCTCAGAATCGACCATTCACGAACGCTGGATGCGCGAGGCGCTAATCCTTGCGCAGCAGGCCGCTGAGGCTGATGAGGTGCCGGTGGGTGCCATCGTTGTCCACAATGGCGAAATAATAGGAAGAGGCTTTAATCAGCCAATCCGCAGCTGTGACGCAACCGCGCACGCTGAAATCGTTGCCATAAGAAGCGCATCACAGTTGCGCAGTAACTACCGTCTGCCCGGCACAACTGTCTATGTTACGATTGAGCCTTGCACGATGTGCTTGGGGGCAATGATTCACGCGCGTGTAGACAGGCTCGTTTTTGGTGCAACAGAACCGCGTGCCGGAGCTGTCGTGAGTCAGGGCTCGTTAATAAAGGCAGGCCATTTTAATCACCAATTGTCATTTATCGATGGGGTGCTGGCCGAAGAATGTTCTTCGCTAATGCAGAGCTTCTTCAGGAACAGGCGAAAAGCCAATTAGCTTGCCAAATCTGGGGCCAGCTTGTATAAGAATCCCCTAGCCTATTATTCAAGACAAAGTATTCAAGACAAAGTAATCTTTATGACGATCGCAGCAAATGCACACAAGACATTACTGCTTTCAGCTCTGCTACTGACCCTAGCAGCATGTGCTGCGCGAGCCCCCTACAAAGCCTATCTCGGTGATCCTAGAGAGGATATGCAACTTGCGACCGTGCAAGGAGGGAGTTTTATTCGTGTCGAGATGTTGAATCGCTACCTTGATACCATCCGCTTTATCGAGGTTGATGGCATACCCGTTACCAATAGCGATCAACACCGTTCAATCCAAATCACGCCGGGATTTCACGATATCAAAGTCTATTTCTCTTGGGACTTGGGTAGCCAGCGTGGATTAGCGCCGGCGATGGTCGATTATTCAAAAAACAGAGAAAATATAAGCCGCACTCTTCGCTTCAACGCCCGGGCCGGTGAATCCTACTCGGTCATGGCGACTCCGGTGTTCGATGACACTCGGCATAACATCACCAGCTTGTCGTATGTGGACTTTTGGGTGGAGAATGATGAGGGTACCGACATCGTTTCTAAAGAAGCAGGTCGCTATCAGCCGCAGCCATAATCGGGCGTCCTGCCTGCCGTAATAAAACCATAAAATTCCAGCACATTTTTCTGAATTCAATAGCCAAATCCATTATCATTGCCGCTTTATAATAGCGCTCTAACGTCGTCTATTCACGCCACAAATTGGGATACAATCGATGCAGGTCATGTTTGGAGCAGCCGCTCTTTCTGCTTTTAAATCTTCCAAATTACTACTCAGTCTTCAGGCCAAACTCCCCCAGGTTAACGCGTTTAGCGCACAGTTCGTTCACTTGCTAGACTGCACACAGAAATTGAGCAACTCCGATTCTGAAGTGCTGCGCGCGCTACTGCATTATGGCGCCGGTTTGAGTTCAGACAGTACCGTTGCCGATCCCGCGTTGCTCTTAACTCGAGTGGTAGTGCCAAGGCCAGGCACGATTTCGCCTTGGTCTAGTAAGGCTAGCGATATCTTGCATAACTGTGGCTTGGTTAGGGTGGATAGAATTGAGCGCGGTACCGTATTCACCGTTACCGTTGATCGCCCCCTGAGTGGGTCCGAAGTAGCAGTGCTCGATGACCTGCTCCATGACCGTATGACCCAGGCAATACTTGAGGATGTCGAGCAGGCCAGTTGCCTGTTTCGGCACGCGCAGCCGCAACCGCATTCTTCTGTAGATGTCCTGGGCAGGGGCAGAGATGCACTCATCGATGCGAATACCGAATTGGGACTGGCGCTCGCTGGCGATGAGGTCGATTATTTACAACAGCAGTTTACAGATCTAGGCCGCAATCCAAATGACATAGAGCTGATGATGTTCGCTCAGGCTAACTCAGAGCACTGCCGGCACAAGATCTTCAATGCGAATTGGACTATCGATGGCCAGCGGCAAGCGCATTCCTTGTTCGATATGATTCGCAATACTCACAAACAGTCGCCTGAGGGTGTGTTGTCTGCTTACTCTGACAATTCAGCGGTGATGAAAGGTCACGACAGCGCGCGCTTCTTTCCAGATCCTGATTCCAAGCAGTACGGCTTTGTTGCAGAGCCCGTGCATATTTTGATGAAGGTGGAAACACACAATCACCCGACTGCGATAGCCCCGTTCCCCGGTGCATCAACCGGTTCAGGTGGCGAGATTCGTGATGAGGGCGCTACCGGTACCGGATCCAAGCCGAAGGCAGGATTATCTGGCTTTAGTGTTTCAAATTTAAAGATCCCAGGGTTTTTGCAGCCCTGGGAAGAAGAATTAGGCAAGCCCGCGCATATTGCTTCAGCGCTGGACATTATGCTCGAAGGACCGATAGGCGGAGCTACATTTAACAACGAATACGGTCGTCCCGCTCTGTGCGGATATTTTAGAAGCTTCGAGCAGGTAGTCGCGAATGAGGCTGGCCAGGAAGAGGCGCGTGGGTATCACAAGCCCATCATGATCGCCGGCGGTATCGGTAACATTCGTGAGCCGCATGTGTTGAAGAGTGAAATTTCCGTAGGTTCTCAATTAATCGTATTAGGCGGGCCAGCTATGCTGATCGGTCTCGGCGGCGGAGCTGCATCCTCGATGGCATCGGGTTCGGGCAATGAAGATCTAGACTTTGCATCGGTACAACGCGAGAACGCGGAGATGGAGAGGCGCTGCCAGGAGGTCATCGACCAATGCTGGCAACTGGGAGACGACAACCCAATCGCATTCATCCACGACGTGGGTGCCGGTGGTCTTTCCAATGCGCTGCCGGAACTCGTCAAAGACGGGGGACGGGGCGGCGTATTCAATCTGCGTGATATTCCCAATGCTGAAAGCCAGATGTCTCCCTTGGAGATCTGGTGTAACGAGGCGCAGGAGCGCTATGTCCTAGCGGTTGATCCTGAACATCTGCCTCGGTTCACTGCTATTTGCGAACGTGAGCGTTGCCCGTTCGCCGTCGTTGGCGAGACTATTGCAGAAGAGCATATTCGCCTCGATGATTCGCACTTCTCCAATAGCCCAATCGATCTGCCGATGGAACTCCTCTTTGGTAAGCCACCGAAGATGCACCGTGAGGTGAAGTCAGCTCAGCTTCCCAAGACATCGTTCGATGCTAGCGATCTAGATTTACACGAGTCCATAAAGAGAGTGTTAGCCCTGCCTGCGGTGGCGAGTAAGAATTTTCTAATTACGATAGGCGATCGTACTATTACCGGGCTAGTTCATCGCGATCAGATGGTTGGTCCTTGGCAGGTCCCCGTAGCCGATGCGGCGGTGACAGCTACCGCGTATTGCCATTATACCGGCGAGGCCATGGCGATGGGTGAGCGCACCCCTATCGCCTTATTCGATGCGGCGGCATCCGGTCGTATGGCGATCGCTGAATCACTTACAAATATAGCGTGTGCCTCCATCGAAAAAATTGGCGATATTAAGTTGTCGGCAAACTGGATGGTAGCAGCTGGTCATGGCAGCGAAGATCAGAAGTTATTCGAAACCGTAAAAGCCGTGGCGATGGACCTATGCCCGCAACTCGGTATCTGCATACCCGTAGGGAAAGATTCGATGTCCATGCGTACCGTATGGAACGACGATGGCAATGAAAAAAGCAATACGGCACCTTTGTCGCTTATCGTTTCGGCTTTTTCACCTGTGAATGACATACGTAAGACCCTAACGCCGCAGCTGCAGACAGACCAGGGCGATACTAGTCTTCTGCTCATTGATTTGGGAAGAGGAAAGAAGCGACTCGCGGGCTCGGCGTTGGGTCAGGTCTATAGCCGCATGCAGGGTACAGCACCGGACTTAGATAGACCTTCGGATTTGATTGGCCTGTTCAACTTTATCAACGATTGCCGAAACGAGAATTTATTGTTGGCCTATCACGATCGATCTGATGGTGGCCTATTCACGACACTCGCTGAGATGGCATTCGCCGGTCACTGTGGTCTCGATATCCAACTACAGGCTCTAGATGCAGAAGATAATGTGCTTGCCGCCTTATTTAATGAAGAATTGGGTGCGGTAATTCAAGTAAGGGAAAAACAATTAGCGTCTGTTATGAAGTATGCGGCGGAGAATGGCTTATCCGATTGTGTGCATGGAATAGCACAGCTGAACGATAAAGGAAAAATAAGCATCGCACTTGGCGAAAATATTTTATTCACTCAAGGCAGGACAGAGTTGCAGCGGCAGTGGGCCGCGACTAGTTATCATATGCAGAGCCTACGTGACAATTCGGTCTGCGCGCGCGAAGAATACGATCAACTACTTGATACCGCAGATCCTGGTATTTCTATCGAGCTCAGCTTCGACTTGAACGAAGACATTACCGCGCCTTATATCAATGTGGACGCGAAGCCGCGCATCGCCGTTCTTAGAGAACAAGGTGTTAACGGCCAAATAGAGATGGGTGCCGTGTTCGATCGGGCGCGTTTCGAGGCCATCGATGTTCATATGACAGACCTGATCAGTGGCAGGGTGAGTCTTAGTCAGTTTAATGCGCTAGTTGCCTGCGGCGGGTTTTCCTACGGCGACGTTCTCGGTGCCGGCGGAGGCTGGGCGAAATCAATACTTTTCAATCCAGGTTTGCGTGCGCAGTTCGAAGCCTATTTCACAAATCCAGATACTCTAACGCTAGGGGTCTGCAATGGCTGTCAGATGATTTCTTTGCTGCATGAATTAATACCTGGCGCAGATCATTGGCCGCGTTTTGTGCGTAATCGCTCGGAGCAGTTCGAGGGTCGTTTCACATCTGTGCGGGTAGAGTCGAATAATTCTGCCTTTCTCGAAGGAATGGAAGGCTCGCGCTTTCCTCTAGCTGTAGCTCACGGTGAAGGCAGGGCAGAATTTGCTCAAGCCGGTGACCTGAAGAAACTGCAGTCGGGGAATAGTATTGGGCTGCGTTATGCCGACAACTATGGAGAGCAGACCGAGCGTTATCCTGCAAATCCGAATGGCTCTTGCGACGCTATAGCCGGAATTGTCAGCCAAGACGGTCGCGTCACTATCATGATGCCTCACCCGGAGCGAGTTTTCCGCGCGAGTCAGAATTCTTGGCACCCAAGCGACTGGGTGGAAGATGCGCCAAGCATGCGCATGTTTCGCAATGCAAGAAAGTGGTTGGGGTAGGTTTTCTCTCGATTCCAATCGCTAATTTTGAGGATCAACAGAGAATGAGCGATAGGCAATTACTCAAGATCGAATTCTATGTGCCGGAGGAACAGCTGCAGCAGGTTAAGCAAGCTATGTTCGATGCCGGTGCAGGCAAAGTAGGGGACTACGACAGCTGTGCCTGGCAGGTTCTTGGTCAGGGGCAATACAAGCCTGGCAAGGCCAGCAATCCTTTTAAAGGCGAACAGGGCAGTTTAGAAACCTTGAGCGAATACAAAGTCGAGATGGTTTGCGCTGAGAAGTACTTGGCGGAAGTTGTAAAGGCTATGAAGGACTCGCACCCCTATGAAGAAGTCGCCTATTCGGTGATCCGCACCGAAGTAGTTGAATGAGGACTGCCGTGGTTTTCTATGCAGAGAAGCTCGAGCTAATTAGGTTCGTCGTAAAGCTTCTATCCTCTGCATGATGCACATCGAACATGCGCACCGGAAACCGATTTTTCCGTAGATCGTCGAAATAATGCTCCAGCGTGCTCTTCACTACCGGAAACGCGATTTCACGCCATGGAATTTCCGCCTCGCTAAATAGTGCAACTTCGGTTGATTCTATACCCGCCGCGAAATCGAGATTCGCCAATTCGGTTCGAAAGAACATATATACCTGGTTTATTTTCGGCAGGTTGAACAGGGTATACAGGCTATCGCTCTTCACGATGACGCAAGCGCCTGCTTCTTCGGTTGTTTCTCGTATGGCACCATCAAGACTGGACTCACCATTTTCCATGTAGCCTGCTGGCAGAGTCCATTTTCCAGCGCGCGGTTGAATAGCCCGCTTGCAGAGTAGGACTTTGTCTTCGAAGAAAGGCAGGGTGCCGACGACGTTCTTAGGGTTTAGATAGAAAATAGTGTCGCACTGGGAACAGCAGTGGCGAGGTTTATCGTCGCCTTCAGGTATGCGAAGAATGAGGGGGCCTGCACATTGATGGCAAAATTTCATGGATTGCACCGCGTGTTAGTTGCAGCTAGTAGAAGCTGCCATTAGGTGCGCTAGTGTACTGCTTTAAGGGCCTCGGGAAAACCGCTGGCCCCATCCAGATCGAAACAGAACACACTAGATACGATTAATCTCGCAGTGTAGACGGAATCTCTTGGAGGTCATGTACGCTTCGATCGCGCGCAAACGCAATTCCAAAGTGTTGTAGATCTCAGTGCATTTATCGCGTGAGTGCAGCGGAGTTGAGTTTTGCGCTACTACCTCGTCCTGCTCTTTAGCGGCGGAGTGTCCGGCCGCATCATCGGCAAATTGCCCGTAGTCTTCTCTCACATAGCTGTTACGATTTTTTCTTCTAGCTCGGCGTTCCGCTTTTCGCTGCTTGCGCCTGGCTCGTCGTTCTTGACGCGCACTAATTGGTGCATGAGGGTCTGCTTCGAAAACGAATAGGCAGATTATATAGGCCCAGAAGGTAAAGGGGCCAAATACAATTAGTGAGAACAATGTGACTGCTCTTACGGCGAAAGCACTTACCTCGAAGTAATCGGCGATACCGCTGCATACGCCAGCAATGCGCTTGTTGCGCTCATTTTTGTAAATGGGCTTACGGTAATCCAATTGCTTGAAGTGCTCGGCGGTGCTGTCACTCTTAAAATAATTACGCATCTTATCTGCTGTAATATCTTTGTCGAGACAAAAGTAAAGCAGGAAATAACCGATGATGAGAGTGGGCCAGGATATGACACAGATTACAAAAATTACACGGACCAGAGCGATTGGAACGTCCAGCCAATTTGCAATACCTGCGCAGACTCCAAGCCAACGTGCGTTACGCCGATTCAGTTTTAATCTACTCGTGCCCGTGTTCATTCTGCTCCCTCCAATCCGGAACTTCCGCGTCCAGTATCGATTCGAGAATATCGATACGCTCTGTTAGCGATTGAGCCATCGCTGATAGCTCGTCCATATTGTATTTGCCATCTGGTTCGATACGCACAGAGCGTTTCCCTTTCCTCAGTAAGAATATCCACAGTGTGATGGAGCCGAACACAATGGCGAGTATCGCTAATATGAATTCAAATACAGCCATCTTTATGCCTATTGGTGTTTAAGTTTAGTTTTTAGATCTTCAAGCTCTTGGTCTATAGATTCTTGCTTCTCGAGTTCATCGAACTCGCTCTGCAAGCCACGCTTTTCGATGTGGATACTATCCATCTGACCTTCCATTTGATCTATCTTCTTTTCGTAATACTCAAATTTGTCCATGGCGTTGTCAATAGAATAGCTGTGCAATTGTCTATTAACATTGAGTCTGGATTGGGTTGCTGTGGTGCGCATGACAATCGTCTTCTGGCGAGCGCGCGCATCGTTGAGCTTTGCCTGTAGTTGCTCGATCTCAGTGCTCAGCTTGTCCAAAGTGCCATCAAGCTTGGCTAGGTCTCTTTCAGTGATCACGACGCTCGAGTTGATGTTGGATTTTTCCAGCAGAGCAGCCTTAGCTAGATCCTCTCGCTCCTTGGATAGTGCGAGTTCGGCCTTGCTTTCCCAGTCCTGTGCCTGCCTCTTAAGTTGCTCGGCACGCCGGGCGAGTGTTTTCTTCTCGGCGATAACCTTGGCTGTGCCGCTACGAACCTCAACCAAGGTTTCTTCCATTTCCTGAATGACCATGCGGATCATCTTTTCCGGATTCTCCGCCTTATCCAGCAGGGAGCTGATGTTGGAATTAATGATGTCGGACAGTCTATTAAATATACTCATTGTTGATACCTCGAATGTACCGTTAGTCTCTAGTGCCATGCAAAGGCAGGTTTAGTTACTAATTTGCAGATAACGTGCCAATAATTAGACTATTATAAGTCATTGATAACAAATGGTTTAATTCTAATGGTATTTACAAATAACGGTCGATATTGTTAAATAACTTAACTAGTGGTCATTTTCACTACTCATATCACGTTTTGCCCCTCTGATCTGATCAGGCCTACAATAAGCAGGCAAAAGGGCGGATAATTTATTATAACTGCCTGATAGTAAAGATAATTATGTCTCAACAAAAATCAGCCCCAAGGATGATCGGCGAGTCTGCCAGCTTCCTTGAAATGCAGGAGCATATCTCCCACGTGGCACCGCTGAATAAGCCGGTTCTTTTCGTCGGTGAGCGAGGTACTGGTAAAGAATTAGTCGCTGCGCGACTGCACTATCTTTCTCAGCGATGGGAGCAGACCTTCCTGAAGATCAATTGTGCGGCGATGAGCGAAACCTTGTTAGAGGCTCAGCTATTCGGGCACGAGGCCGGGGCGTATACCGGCG
>Ga0307995_1002362_pt1 | contig 11040 bp, 12 predicted proteins | sample EllFjometagen262_FD_203132 | JGI IMG/M metagenome (GOLD analysis project Ga0307995, IMG submission 203132) | Marine microbial communities from Ellis Fjord, Antarctic Ocean - #262 | ecosystem: Environmental > Aquatic > Marine > Unclassified | place: Southern Ocean | collected 2014-11-02
GATGCAGTTCATTTGCTCTAAGTGTTATGGTTCCGCCTCCTAATTGTTTTATTGCAAGATAAAAACTTAGTCTTGTTCTAAGACTTGATTTCTCAAACATTTGAATGAGCAACTTTCCTTTTAAAGGTTTGTCTTTATCAACCTCAAGAGTACTAAATTTTTTTCTTTTATCTTTTCTTTTTTTTGCGTCAGTAACAATTTTTCTAAGGTCTGCCGCAGGTATGTCTTTGAGTGTAATAAAATGATTCATCTTTATTTTTTTATTAAACAAACTTTTCTGATTATTTTTATAGCTAAATCTATTTCTTGTTTTTTAACATTAAGTGGAGGTAATATTCTTATAACATTTTCTGCAGCTCTAATTGTTAATAGTTTATTATCCATTAATTTTTGAATAAATTTTGTTTGATCTTTATGTAGTTGTAATCCAATCAACAGTCCAACACCTCTAACTTCTTTAACTACCTTTGGAAACTCTTTCTTTAATTTATGTAACTCAAAATGAAAATATTTAGATACCTTTTTAACGTTAGCAAGGAATCCTTTTTTAAATATTTGATCTAAAACTGCATTTCCAACAGACATTGCCAGTGGGTTTCCACCAAATGTTGAGCCGTGAGTTCCTGGTGTCATTCCAGATGCTACTCTTTTATTCATTAAAACTGCTCCAAGTGGAAAACCACCTCCAATACCTTTTGCTATTGGTACAATATCAGGTTTAATCTTTGAGCTTTCAAAGGCAAAAAAATTCCCAGATCTACCTATTCCGCATTGAACTTCATCCAAAATTAATAAAATTTTTTTCTTATTACAAATTTGTCTTAATCCCTTTAGGCACCAATCTGGAATAGTCTTAATTCCACCTTCCCCCATAATTGTTTCAACCATAATGGCAGCTGTTTTATTTGTTATAGATTTTGTTAATGATTTATGGTCTCCAAACTCAAAGTGATCAAATCCATCAACTTTTGGTCCAAAACCTTCTGTCATTTTTTTAGATCCGCTGGCATAAATTGTGGCCAATGTTCTTCCGTGAAAAGAGTTTTTAACACAAAGAATTCTATTTTTTTTTGGTTGGCCTATTGAATAGAAATATCTTCTTGCGGCTTTAATTGCTGCTTCTGTTGCTTCTGCTCCACTATTTTGAAAGATAATGAAATCCGCAAAAGTTTTTTTAGATAATCTTGTAGCCAACTTTTCGCCTTCTGGAATTATAAATGCATTTGATACATGCCAAAGTTTTTTTGATTGTTTGTTAATTGCTTTTATTAAGTATGGATTCGCATGTCCCAAAGAGTTAACAGCAATCCCTTGGACAAAATCTAGATATTTTTTACCATTAGTTGAATAAAGAAAACTTCCCTTCCCATGGCTAAACGATATTTTTCTTCTATTATAGTTTTTTGCTAAAGCACTCATGTTTTAAGACTTGATTTTATAACCCTTTTTGTAAAGAAAAAAAGCCACATACCACATTACAACACTTAAAATTGTTAAATAAATTAATCCCACATTTATCGAGCTGTCTGACTTTCCTAAAAAACCATATCTAAATCCATCAATCATATAGAAGAATGGATTAATATGACTAATAGTTTGAAAAAATTCAGGAAGTTTGTCTATTGAATAAAATACACCAGATAAGAAACTTAATGGGGTAATAACAAAGTTAGTTACTGTTGCTGTGTGATCAAATTTTTCAGCCCAAAGGCCAGTGATAAAACCCAAACTACCTAGTATAAAAGCGCTTAAAAAACCAAAAATAAAAATAAAAAAAATATTATTTATTGGCATCTCAACTATTAAAGAAAAAACACCTATCGAAATTATTGCAATTAAAAAGCTTCTTGTTAGTGCTGCTAGTATTATTGCCATTGAAACTTCGAGTGCTGATAAAGGTGCATAAAGCATATCAACAATATTCCCTTGAATTTTTCCTATCATTAGCGAAGACACTGAATGACTAAATGATTGAGTTAAAATGCTCATTGCAATTAAGCCTGGTGCTAAAAAACTTATAAATGAATAACCAAAAACATCTCCCCTATTACTTCCTAACGCCAAAGACAAAACTGACAAAAATAACAAACTTGATACAAGTGGAGATAGTAATGTCTGTTGCCAAACTGCCATAAACCTATTGCATTCCTTAAGCCATAAACTTTTAAAACCAATCCAGTTTATAAAACCAAATTTTCTCACCCTTATCTGATATTTTTTATTTAATTCAACCATAAGTAATCATATATAAATTTTGAAAAATTTGTGTACAAAACAAAAATATCTATTGTTTTTTTTTTAATCTTGTGTGATCTGTATGTAGTTATTAAAATTAATTAACATACTAAGTATAGATTATGAGCTGGAACGAAGAAAAAATTTCTAAATTAAAAGAGCTTTGGGGTAAGGGAAGTACCGCAAGCCAAATTGCTGGAATTATTGGTGGCATAAGTAGAAATGCGGTAATTGGTAAAGCCCATAGATTAAACTTATCAGCAAAAATAAAGACTAGAAGTACCTCATCAGGTCAAAATTTTAAAAATGACAAAGCAGGTAATGATTCAAAACAAAAGCAGGGAAGAAAAAGTAAATTTCAGTCTTTAATTATTGAAAAAGATTTTGAGCCTGAGAATCCTAAAAAATTGGAAGAACTAGATGAAGGGTCATGTAAATGGCCTGTTGGACATCCTGAGGAAAAATCGTTTTATTTTTGTGGAAGATCTTCTTTAAAAGATTTTTCGTATTGTAAACTTCACTTACTTTATGCCTATCAGCCAAAAGGGAAAAAAGAAGAAACTACAGATAAAGATGAGGAAGCCACTCAATATATTAGTAAAAAAATTAATACTGGTTAGATATATTTTTTTAAACTAATTCTTTTTATTTTTTTTCCCTTCAATACCTCTGATTATAGATCTGATTATCAAATATATTAAAAATGAAAAAATTAAAAATATTGTGAAATAAATAATATTAATCAGCATAAATTAAATTATATATATCTTTTGTTTAAAAATTTCTATTGAGAATTAGCTTGATTGTATTTTTTTGTTGAAAACTGTCCACCTTCTCTCCACATATAACAATACTTTTCAACCTCTTGTTCAAAAAACCTTGTGCTAGGAACTCCTATATCAGAATTGGTTTGATTTTTTTTTGATGGAATATTATCATATTTTAAAAGTTTTAGCTGATCGACTGTTAATAATGGTTTTGGAAATAATTGAAATAAATTTGCCGACATATTTGCTAAAAAAAGAGGGAGTGGAATCAAAATTCTTTTCTTATTAATAAGCTTTAATAATTTTTTCAAAATTTCTTTCAATGAAATGATTTCAGGCCCCACACATTCAATTATTTTTGAATGAACATTCTTTGAAACTGTATGATAAATAATATCTGTTAAATCAGAACAATGAATTGGGGCAAATTTAGTATTTCCATTATAATAAAGTGGAAAAAATGGAAGCCTAGTTAATAAGGTCATGAAATTTGTAGTAAAATTATCATCCACAGAATAAACTACAGATGGTCTTAATATTATAGCTAAAGGAAAATTTTTTTGAATATTAGCTTCACCCTCTAACTTACTTTTTGCATAACTTGAATTTATAGCCTCATTAATTCCAAGTGCAGACAAATGAACAAACTGTTGAACTTTATACTCTTTACAAAGTTTTGCTAAAATAGATGGAAAAATAGAATGGATATTTTTAAAGGTATTACTTTTCCCAGTTTCGTACAAAATGCCAATTAAATTAATACAGATATCTGCTTTACTAAAAAGTTTTCTTATCTTTTTTTCGTCAAAGATATTGGCCTCAACAATATCAATATAACCTGCATTGGCTTGAGTTTTTATCACGTATCCTTTTTGATGAAAGTTTCGAGTAACTACAGTAACTTTGTAATTATTTTTGGTAAGCTTTCTGATTAAATGACGACCTATTTGACCACTACCACCAAAAATTAGACAATTTTTTGCTTTCATATATATATAGTTAAAAATGAATATTGATATTAAACTTCACAAGAACGATCTACCAGAAGATTTGGATTTAGGCAATATTATAGCTGTTGATGGAGAGTTTATGGGGCTCAACGTTAAGCGTGACCCACTATGCCTTATTCAAATATCTAGTGGAAATTCAGATGCTCATATAATCCAATTGGATAGATCAAATTATAATGCACCACATTTAAATAAAGTTTTTTCAAACGAAAAAATAACAAAAATATTTCACTATGGCAGAGCTGATATGGCTCATATTAAATATTATTTAAAAACAGAAACTAGAAATATATTAGATACTAAAATTGCATCAAAATTAGCAAGATCTTATTCTGACAGCCATTCTCTCAAAACTTTAATCAAAGAATTCATTAACATTGACGTAAGTAAACAATTTCAAAGCTCCGATTTTGGAGGAGATCTATCACCGGCTCAGCTTAAATATTGTGCTAATGATGTTGTATATTTACACAAAATTCATGATGAATTAAGTAAGATTCTTATAAGAGAAGGTAGAATTAATTTATATAAAGACTCTTTAAAATTTCTAAAAACTAGAGTTGATCTTGATCTGGCATTATTTAAAGATGATATTTGGGCGCATTAAATGAAAAAACAAGATTACAAAATACTTGCAAAAAATGTAATTGACTTAGAAATAAATGCCCTAAAGAAATTAAAAAAATATATATCAAGTTCTTTTAATGATGCTGTTGATGCAATTGTAAAATGTCAGTCTAAAGTGATTATTTGTGGGGTTGGTAAGAGCGGTCTTATTGGTGCTAAGATTGCAGCTACACTTTCTTCGGTTGGCACTCCCTCGTTCTCTCTTTCAGCCAATGATTGTTCTCATGGCGACTTAGGAAGTATTTCAAAAAAAGACGTTTTGATTTTGATAAGCTACTCAGGTTCTACAGAAGAATTAAAAAATATTATTAAATATGCAAATAGAAATAAAATTACATTAATTGGTATTATGTCTAAAAAAAATTCAGTTTTATATAAAGCATCTGATATTAAAATTCTAATGCCAGAAGTTACTGAGGCTGGATTAGGGATGGTACCAACCTCTAGCACGATTAATCAACTTAGTATTGGTGACGCTTTGGCTGTGGCTGCGCTAAATAAAAAAAATATAAGTAAAAAAGATTTTAAAAAATTTCATCCTTCAGGAAATTTAGGCGCAAAACTTAAAACTGTTGAGGATTTAATGTTAACAAAAGAAAAAATACCTTTTATAGATGAGGTTTCTACCATGAAAGTTGCGTTAAAGATTATTACATTAAAAAAACTTGGTACTTTGATAGTTAGAAATAATCAGGGTCATACAACTGGAATTATTACCGATGGTCAAATAAGAAGATTGGTTCAAAAAAATGATCATTTAAATACCTTAAAAGTAAAAAATGTGATGACCAAAAACCCTTTTAAAGTTGATAAAGATGCCCTTGCTATAAAAGCCTTATCTATTATGAATGAAAATAAAATTACATCCTTGTGTGTGCATAATCTCAAAAATAAAAAAAAAACTATTGGCATTATTCACATTCATAATATCCTTGAAGTTGGTATTAATTAATAATTAATGCAAAAGAACACACTTATACAGTTAACTCTTCTATTGTTAGTATTTGCTATTATTATAATTTTTTATAAGTCATATTTTGGAAATTTAAGTGAAGCTAAGATTGGAAATGTAATAAAAAAAGATTTAAGTAAAGAAATAGTTAAAAAAGGAATAAATCAAATAGGCAAAGTAAGTTACACTTCTCAAGATTTAGAAGGAAATAGCTACAGCGTTAAGTCAGATTTTGGAGAATTTGATCAAAATAAACCTGACATAATGCTACTAACTAATGTGGTGGCCACAATATTAACTAAAAATTCAGAACCAATAACGATATATTCAAAGAAATCTCTGTACAATAATATAAATTACAATACAAATTTTTATAATGAAGTGCAGATTATCTACAAAAATCACAGATTTCTTTCAAATAATTTTGACTTAATTTTTAATGAAAAAATTGGAACAATATATAATAATGTGATCTATAAAAATTTGAATACTATGCTCTATGCAGATAAAATTGACATTGATTTAATCTCAATGAATTCAAAAATTTATATGTTTGATAAATCAAAAAAAGTAAAAATTAAAAATTTAGATTAATGGCAATAATAAAAAAATTTAGAATAAAATCATTTAAAAAAAATAAACCCATAATAAAAATAGAAAATATATCTTTGTCGTTTGCAAAAAGAGAAATTTTAGATAATGTAAGTTTTTCGATCAATGAAGGTGAGATACTTGGTTTATTAGGACCCAACGGTGCTGGCAAATCTACTATATTCAATTTAATTACTGGTTTAATTAAGCCTGACTACGGCTCAATTATTATTAACTCAAATATTGTTAATAATTATCCCATATACTTGAGAACTAAGAAATTTAAAATAGGCTATGTTCCTCAACATGGTGGATACTTTCACGATTTAACTTTGTTAGAAAATTTAAAAGCCATAGGTGAAATTCTAGTTGCTAGTGCAGAAATAAGAGATGAAAAAATAAACTCTTTGATAGCAAAATTTGAACTTGATTCTATCAGAGATGTTAAGGCAGCATTTTTATCTGGCGGTCAAAAAAAAAGGCTAGTAATAGCTTTAGCATTACTAGGTCAACCTAAAATTTTATTACTGGATGAGCCGTTTGCAGCATTAGATGTTCTAACTATTAAAATGTTACAAGAGATAATCGTTAATTTACAAAATGAAAACAATATATCTATAATATTGTGTGACCACCAAGCTAGAGATTTATTAAATTGTGTAGATAGCGCTATTATTCTTTCAAATTGTAGAATTGTCGCGAAAGGCAACCCTTCTGAATTGATAAATAATATAGATGCAAAAACTGCGTATTTTGGTGAATCGTTTAAAATTAGTTAGGTGAAACTAATATGAAAAACACCTTAAAAATAGATAAAAATATTTTACCCTATAATAAAAAGATAATAGTTGAAGGTGACAAAAGTCTTTCGATAAGGTGGGTTTTATTAGCCTCACAAGCTTCCGGGCTGTCTAAAGCTTATAACCTTCTAATGTCAGAGGATGTGCTTGCTGCAATAGAATCTATAAAAAGATTAGGAATAAATGTTAAAATATATAAAAATTATTGTACGATTTATGGAAATGGAATTAATGGATTTAAATATAAAAAAAAAACTATAATAAATGCAAGAAACTCTGGAACTCTGGGAAGGCTAATACTTGGCCTATTAATCAAGTCACCTCAAAAAATAAAGTTAATTGGAGATAAAAGTTTATCTAAAAGAGATTTTTCAAGAGTAACAACACCACTAAAAGAGTTTGGGGTTAAATTTTATTATAAAAAAAAAAATAAGTTGCCTTTGTCAATTCTTGGCTCTCAATCTGTAAGAGGTATTAAGTATTTAGAAAATAAAGGATCCGCTCAGTGCAAAAGTAGTGTGATGTTTGCAGCTATTAATGCATCTGGAACAACATCTATTAAAGCAAAAAAATCAAGAAACCATTCTGAATTACTTTTTAAGTATTTGAAAATACCCATCAAGATTAAAAAAACAAAAAAATATGATTTCATAGATATTAAACAACCAAAAAAAATTAGAGCGTTTAATTATAAAATTCCTGGGGATATAAGCTCAAGTGCATTTTTTATAGTTCTTACAATTCTTGCTAATAATTCAAAGCTTCTAATTAAAAATGTGAACATTAACCCTTCAAGAATAGGCATAATTACCATTTTAAAAAAAATGGGATCTAAGATATCATTGAAAAATCAAAGAAATTACAAAGGTGAAAAAGTATCCAACATTTTGATAGAAAGCTCAAAGAATCTTAAAGCTATAAATTGTCCCTCAAAATTAAACAGTAGTGCTATAGATGAATTTTTAGTTATTTTTTTAGCGGCTGCAAAAGCAAAAGGAATTTCATATTTTAAAGATATTTCTGAGTTAAACCAAAAAGAAAGTCCAAGATTAAAATGGGGGTCTAAAATTCTAAACATGATGGGTGTCAAAACAATACTAACAAAAAACTCCATTAAGATTTATGGTCGGCCTAATTTAAAAATTACAAAATCGATTTTAATTAAAAACTATCTAAAAGATCACAGGGTTTTCATGATGAGCACAATTGCTGCTTTAACTTGTGGAGGACAATGGACAATTCATGATAAAGATTCTATTAATAGCTCTTTCCCTTCTTTTTTAAAAATAATCGAAAAAATAAAGAGTAAATAAATTGATATGAAGAAATATAAAAAAAAAAATTGGCAAGTTGCTATTGACTCGCCTGCAGCTGCAGGTGCTGGTACACAAGCAAAATTAATCTCAAAACATTATAATCTTCTGTATCTTGATTCTGGAAAAATTTATCGTCTACTAGCTTATTTAAAAATAAAAAATCCAAATAAATTTAGTTACTCTTTTATTTCAAAAAAAATGAAGGTTTTAAAAATATCGGACTTGCAAAGTAAAAAGCTTTTATCTGACAACGTTGGAAATATGGCTTCAATAATTGCAAAAGATATAAAAATTAGAAAACTAGCACATAGCTTTCAAATGGAATGTGCTTACAATCCTCCAAAAAAATATAAAGGTTCAATCATTGATGGAAGGGATATAACTTACAACATTATGCCAGAAGCTGATTTTAAATTTTTTATCACTGCTAGCGCTAAAACTCGAGCAGTTAGAAGGTTTAAGGAGTTAAAAAGATTAAATAAAAAAATATCACTCAATGAAGTACTCAAAAGTATCAAAAAACGTGATAAAAGTGACTATAATAGAAAAGTTTCGCCTTTAAGAAGAACAAAGGATCAATACTTGATATCTTCTGAAAATGAATCTAAAAGATCATGCTTTTTAAAAATAAAACAAATAATAGATAAAAAAATCAATATTTAATGGAAATATACAATAACTTAGAAACTGCTGCCTCAAAAGAATTCGAACAATTACTAAATTCTCAATTTACAAAAACAGCTAGCCTTGAAGAGGGTAAGGTAATTACAGGTATAGTGAATAAGGTGACTAACAACTTTGTGTTTCTTGAGGTGCCAGGTTTAAAATCTGAACCAATTCTAGATATCAATGAATTAAAAAGTATGGGTATGCTTGAAAAAGCAAAAGTAGGTGAAAAAATTTCAGTTCTTCTTGAAAGGCTAGAAGATAAAAAAGGTGAGGTTTTAGTATCAGCTTCTAAAGCTCAAAAAATTCAAGGATGGGATAAATTAGTTGAGGCTTACGAAAATAAAGAACCTATCATGGGTAAAATTACTGGTCGTGTTAAAGGCGGATGTATTGTTGAACATATTGATACAGGGTCTTTAATGTTTTTACCAGGGTCACAAATTTCGGATAAACCTTTAAAGGATATAAGTCACTTAATGAACGAACCTCAAAAATTCGCTCTTATTAAATTGGATAAAATTAGAGGAAATGCTTGTGTTTCTAGAAGAGAAATTATTTCTTCATTTAAAAAGGAAGATAAAATTAAAATAGTAGAAAAATTCAAAGTTGGGGATATTATTAAGGGAGCCGAAGTAAAAGGTTATAGTTCATTTGGTTGTTTCTTTAGTGTTAATGGTGAGTTAGATGTTCTGGTTCATCTTCAAGAAATATCTTATTCAAGGGTAAATCATCCTGATGAAGTTTTTACAATTGGTGAAAAACATGACCTATTAGTTATTTCAGTGGATAAAGAGAAATTACAAGTCGGTTGTTCTGTTAAGCAGCTATCCACAGATCCTTTTGAAAATATTTCTAATTATGAATTAAATAAAAAATACAAAGTTAAGGTTGTTAAATTAATGGATTTTGGTGCATTCTGTGAACTTGAAAAGGGATTATCGACTTTATTACACACTAGTGAATTAAGTTGGACCAAGAAAAATGTATCTGCAAAAAAAATGTTTAGTGTTGGTGATGAAATTGATTGTATTATTACTGAAATTGATAAAGAAAAAAGAAGAGTTGCAATCTCTCATCGTCTGACAACAGAAAATCCTTTTGAAACTTTCGAAAAAAAATATCCTGTTGGATCTGAGGTTGAAGGAGAAGTAGTTAGCAAAAATGAATATTCTCTTTTCCTAAAAATTGACGGTTTAGATATTGATGGTTTCTTACATTGCAATGATCTTACTTACCTTACAAATGCTGAAGAAGAGTTAAATAAACAAAAAATTGGAGACAAATTAAAAGTTAAAGTATTAGAAATTAAGGCCGAAGAACAAAAAGTAAGAGTTGGATTACGGCAAACAAAACCTGATCCTTTTGATTGGTTCAAGGATAAGAAAGCTAAAGAAACGATTACAGTTAAGATTATCTCAACTGACAACAGGGGTTTGGTGGTTAGACCAGAAGGTTGTGAAATGGATCTTATTATAAAAAAATCTGCTATTGCTGTTAACGCAGCAGATGCTAGACCTGCAAGATTTACTGGTGGTGAAAGAATTGACTGTGCTATAGCTGAGTTAGATTTTGATAAAAGAAAAGCTACATTAAGTATTAAACTACTTGAAGAAATTGAAAGAAAAGTAGCTTTAGATACTTATGGTTCTGAAGCAAGTGGTAAAAACTTACCTTTCTCTTCATTGTCTGATGATTTAGAAAAGAAAAAAAAAGAAGACGAATAAAAATTGGCAATTGTTAAATCAAAACTTCTAAAACAACTTTCAAAAAACTGGCCTAATTTTTTACAAAAAGATTTATCAAAATTTACTGAGATTATACTAAGTGAAATTAAACAAGCACTTAAACGTGGAGATCGTGTTGAATTAAGAGGTTTTGGTATTTTTTCAACCAATATCCAAAAAGCAAGGATTTCTCGAAATCCCAAAACTGGTGAAAAAGTAAATACACCCAAAAAGAAAACAATTCACTTTAAAATGGCAAAAGAAATGTTTAAAAAATTAAATAATGAGAAGTAAAAATATCTTTATAGCTTGTGATATCTCAAGCCAAAAAGAAATATTAGATTTACTT
>Ga0307995_1002365_pt1 | contig 11035 bp, 9 predicted proteins | sample EllFjometagen262_FD_203132 | JGI IMG/M metagenome (GOLD analysis project Ga0307995, IMG submission 203132) | Marine microbial communities from Ellis Fjord, Antarctic Ocean - #262 | ecosystem: Environmental > Aquatic > Marine > Unclassified | place: Southern Ocean | collected 2014-11-02
AAACATAGATCCGAGTCTCGATAAACGCATTAACTCTGGCCTGTATGCTGTCGCACCTGCTCCTGATGGTTCCGTGTGGGGATCTAATCTCAGTTATCCCGGCGCCGTCGTGCGCGTCCTGCCCGGTGCCGATCCCAGCTCCACGGCATTGACTGAGTACTACGAATTACCGCTAGATGAAAATGGCAATGCCGTCGAGGGATTCTCGCCCCGAGGCATGGATATTGACCGTAACGGGATTGCCTGGGTGGCTCTTGCCAGCGGGCATATGGGTCGCTTCGATCGTAGCCTGTGCCGCGGACCACTGAATGGGCCTACAGCCACAGGTCAGCACTGCCCTGAGGGCTGGAGTTTTTTTGCTGAGCCGCTTCCTCAATTCAAAAATATTCAACAATCTGGTAGCTCCGAGGGAAGTTATTACACCTGGGTGGATCAGTTCGACACGCTAGGGCTGGGATCCAACACCCCTATTAGCACCGGCAATCAATCCGGCAGCCTGCTAGTGCTAGACGACGGCGAATGGGTGCGCCTGACCGTGCCTTATCCCTTGGGTTTCTACACGAAATGGCTAGATGGGCGCATAGATGATCCCGATGGCGGCTGGCAAGGTCGAGGGCTGTGGGCCACTATCTCTAGCCGAGCGCCTTTTCACATGGAATCTGGTGCCGGCACTACTAGTAAAGTCTACCATTTTCAGATGCGACCTGACCCTTTGTCTAATTAGACTAAACAAAAAGGCCAGAGTATTTTGGTGCTAGCATAGAAAGATTGGATAAAAACGAATTTACTTTTCGCAATGTAAATTCTTCCGCTATCTATCGCAAATGCTTATAACTAAATAATTGGAAGTGACACTTAACTTTGAAAGAATGCAATCAGTGCGGAAAATGTTGTACGAAGTACGGTGGCGACGGCTTGTCGGTCTCGGATGAGGAAATCCAGCTGTGGGAGATCTTTAGACCCGATCTATACGAGTATGTGCAGGATGGGGGTATCTGGACGGATCCTGCAACTGGCAAGCAATTGGAGCGTTGCCCTTGGTTAAGAAAAACACCCAATCAAGAGATATACACCTGCGATATCTATATGGACCGGCCCGACGACTGCAAGTTCTACCCGGTGACTATCGATCAGATGGTAGAAGACAACTGCGAAATGTTGGAAGTACAGGATTTGACTAATCCGAAGCGCGCACAAAATAAGCTGAATAGTATTATGGTGGATAGCCGACCTCCCTACGAATTGAAGTAGACAGGTCCGCCTCAATCGCCACTGCATAAGGTAGTGCCTGTCATTGCTGTTAGTAAGGGCGAAGCACTGTGCCAATAAATAACACCCCAAGCCGAATGAGTTACATTGAATCGTCGGTCCCTCTCAAACCATCAATTTTAATTTTACTGTTCAGTGAAGGAGTTATCCGCTATCAAACTAACTAAGATGGCCCGCTGCACCCTCCTTGCTATTCTGATTTATTCGGCTTCGGGGTTTGCTGCACAAGGGGAATTAAACAAAGATGAGAATGGGATACAGGTCTATACACGGTCTGTAGACGGCTATGCCTATAAGGCCGTTCGCAGTGTGATTCATTTGCAAGCAACCAGGCTATCCAGCGTTGTTTCGCTTATTCGAAACTCGAAAGACTGTCCGCAATGGTCCGATTCCTGCGCATCCGCCACTATCATTGAATGGGTAAGCGAGCTCGAGAACTACGTTCACACAATTACTGACATGCCTTGGCCGGTGAGTGATCGGGATCTATTTAGCCATGTGATTTGGCGTCAAGATCCAGAGACATTAGTTGTCACTATGCAGGGAAACGCGACAACTGATAAATTAGAAGAAAATGATGGAACTGTGCGCCTGACCGCAGCACAAGTTAACTGGCAGCTGACACCACTCGAAAACAGCTCAGTAAAGGTGGTGCTTGAGGCACATATTAATCCAGCAAGTCTGCCTCCCAGCTGGATCACCAATAGGTTGTTGGTAGATTCACCCTACATCTCAATGGAAGGATTAAGACAGCGGGTAAAGCACGAGTTGTACCAAGCAGTGTCGCTTTCTTACACCCGTGAAATTTAACGCGAACCCACAAATAGACAAAATTGATGCACCCCCAGCTCGTTATTCAACAAGAGCCACTGTGTGTTTATTCGTCCTCCCTTTTTAAAATTACTGCTGCCCCGTCTGTCCCAACGCCTCCAATCTACGCCAGCCGCCCAATATCCCAGCCATGGAATAGTTACCCTCATGGCAGGCATATTCATAAATTGGATCTGCTGATCGGCGCATAGGGAACATGACTGTCCACGGTGCTTTCCAGGTTGTGGGATCGCTAACAGTGAATTCATAACCCAGGGTATCAGCATCGATCATCCAAAACTTCTCTTCTAGATGCATGTTCGCGCTGGAGTTTCCGAAGGCTGTTTCTCTGGCGAAGTTTCTTGTCTCAATAATGAGCGTGTCTGCTTCCCAACGCCCAATGGAATCGCCTTCCCATTTGCGTGGCACTTCAAGGTGACTGCTCGCATTCATCTTCACGGGACGGATGTTATGCACCATCTCATTATGGATGAGAACGAACTCCTCAGTTTGAACTAGCTGTACATTGTTATTGTAGGCGCTGGGAATCATCGGTGGCCCAGAATTAAATCCCATTATACAGCGCTCGGACAGGGGCCTGACTTCGACGCCAGCTGCCTCTTGGGCAGCATCTGTTCTTAACTGATTTCTGTTTCTAGCGGCGTCGGTTAGTGTCGGGATACGGCCGTTGGCTGGATCGACTATAAGGGAAGTGCGGCCATCATCGAGAATTTCCGTGCCCCGATCGTACCAGAATTGATTGTAGTCTCCGGTGGTGGAAGTATCGGTGAAGTTATCCCGATCTCGGCGCTCGTTCTCAGCATCCTCGAAGGCGACAGCCTCCGCGTCGGTGAGTACCTCTATGTCAGCGAGGTCTTCCGGGCGCTGGAAAGGCGTAATCGTGCGAAAGTCCCAGATGCCCTGAATGTCGGGTCGGCCGTTAGCGAGCCTTGGAATTTCATCGTTGGCGGACTGCGCACGAATCGCGTTAGGAACTATTGACGGAGCTAATAAAGGTACCGCGAGCACACACAATAGAAGCAATAGACCTGCAGTTTTAATACGAGTATTTTGAATAGCCATTCAAACCTCCATTACCAACTAGCTTGTTCAGGGATTAGCCGAGTTTGTCTAGCCCTCAAAACTACGCCTAGTGAGTGAACTTATCAAGGGTCGAGGCAGAAACACCTAAGAAATAGGATGACGCTGACAGCTAGGTAAGCCGTACTCTTTTGGCACTAAGCTGTGCTGTGTTCTGAAGAATTCCGGCAGGGCACGATCTCAATCGACACGGGCTAAAATTCATTTTTGAACTAAAGATTGAAATACCTATGAAAGGGAGAATCTAGCCGAGTTGTTTTGCGATAACTGATAGGCATAAACTTACCGGCATTCGCTGGGTTAAAGCAGCGTAATAGCAGTGATTTTGTACTAATGCGCCTTTTCGTCTGACAAACCGATCCATACTCAGCTTCCCTCCGTATTAATCTTATAAAGTGCTAGTAAAAAAAAATGAAAACTCCGCTCAATTCGAAACATCTGTATACGCTTAGCCTTATGTTACTTTTCATTTCAGCTAAAGCGTTCGCCATCCAGAGCCCTCAATACACTGCCATCTACAAAGATAAGATAGTGGAATGCCGACAATATGAACCTTACCTACTAGCAGAAACATTCGTAGAGAATTCTTACAACTATCGGTCGGCCTCCAACGAAGGGTTTATGAGACTATTCCGGTAGATGGACTGAGCGCAATTACATGAAGCATACAACGCGATTGCTCGAAAGTATCAAATCCGCTAGCAACTACCAGGCACTGGTGTGCGGCAATTGTTACTTGAGGACTAGACTCACAATCGTTGGCGCATAGTCACTGTAATATTTCTAATCATGAATCTGCTGATTGATAGGTGGTGGGGGAAGCGACTGCTTATGTATAACTTGGTAGATGGTGATTTTATTCAAAACTAGGAAATCGAGCTAAAAGACCTTCAAAAGAGTTTATTCACAATATTCATACAAAAACTCCTTGAATTACCCAGCGTCGATAGTAGACCATAAGCTTCCGTTATAACGCCCTCTAGCACTTAGGAAGGAGACAGGTCGAATGTTAGGTAAAGGTATACTTTGGACATCTGCCGTGGCCTTTATTAGCTATGGACTCATCAGTTTCTTCTTTCCAGAAATCCCAGCCGGTTTCGCAGGCTTGGAAATGACCAATGGTGACGCCGTTGCTGAAATAGCAGCGATGTATGGCGGCCTGCAGACAGGCTTTGGGCTATTTTGTTTGTTGGCTGCTGTAAATTCAGATTTTTATCGTGCCGGACTTGTACTACTCGTGTTGGGTGTCGGGGCATTGGCGCTGGGACGGCTGTATTCCACTATGACCAGTGGAGACCCTGTCACTGACTATACTTATGGCGCTCTTGTGTACGAGCTAGCCACAACCACGCTGGCGTCGATTGCTTTGAGGAAGCAGCATACAAATTGAGAGCGGTTGAATTAAACGCCCGTCACTTTTACTGCTAATATTGAAGGAATATAATGACTCAGCACGAATACATATTCATAGCCATTTCGATAATATTGGGCTTGGCAATCACTCGGTTACTGCACACCGCCGCCATGCTCACAAGAGCCCACGACAGCGTCGTTTTTCACTGGTCCTCAACGCTATGGGCGGTAAGTATCTTGACCTATATTCTCCAGCTTTGGTGGATCGGCTGGGGTCTACGCAATATAGAAACATGGACTTTTATAGATTTTCTAGTACTCGTGTTTGGGTCTATTTTGGTTTACGGTTCTGCCGAAATGGCTTTGCCATCTCCAGATAACAAGCAATTTGATATGCTGCTCCACAACCAAAACCTGGGTCGCTTGTCCGCCGTTTTCATGTCGATTTATTTCCTTGTTGGCCCTTATGTCAATATTGTGATGCTAAATAACGCTATTGTCCCGTCTCTGGTTTTTCCATCTATTGGGATATTGTTGGCGCTGATGGTAATTGCGCTCCCTCGTCATTTTGTGATGTTATCTGCACTCTTTGCTAGCTACTCTTTACTGATATTATTTATTACCGTTTAACTAGAACCGGCTTTAACTATTTTTTTCAAAAACTATAAAATCACATCACCACCAAACTAAAAAGCCCCGAAAAACGGGGCCTTTAGTTTGACATAAAAAATTATTTACCCAGCCACAAGCGCCTTCTTCACCAGGTTATCTATCAGTGGAACCTTGTATTGATTGTGCGCTAACACTCTCGCACCATTGCTGGCCAGTGTGCCGATTGAAGCGGCGGTGGTTTCATCTCGAGATTTTCCTCTGACAGCATTCTCGACATCAATTAGACGCCGCGGCTTGCATTCAACAGCGCCGGCAACAAAGCGCGCATCCTCGATAGTAGCCCCGTTCATCTTCATCGCTACCGCCATGCTTACCAGCGCGAAATCCCAGACATTCCTGTCGGCAACTTTTTCAAAATAGAAGGTCGCGTTAGCCCAGGCATTTGGAATTCTCACCGAAGTTAGGATCTCACCTGTACGTAATGCCGTGGTATTTTCAATATCATTGGCAGGACCGACAAAATAGTCCTCAGCCAGCACTATGCGTTCGCCATCAACACTACGAATCACCATGCTCGCTTCCAGTGCCACCAAAGCCGGGCCTGTGTCAGATGGATTTACCGCGACGCAGCGACTGGCACCAAAGATAGCGTGCTCTCTATTCATGCCTTCGGGCGTATCGGCGTAACAGAGATTTCCTCCGGCGCGATAGCAGTCGAGGCCACGACGGTAATACCAACAGCGGACATCTTGACTAACGTTTCCACCTAAGGTGCCCGCATTGCGGATTTGCGGGCTGGCTACGCGGCTCGCCGCTGAAGACAATAAGCCGTAACGCTCCTTGATCAGTGCATTGTTTGCTAAGTCGGTAAGCGTCGTTAATGCACCTATCTCGATGCCATCGGCTGTCTCGCGCACTCCGCGAAGCGACTCAATGCCATTGAGGTCGATCATTGCTTCCGCTGTTTTAGCGCGGTCTTTCAACCAACCATAGGTATCCTGACCGCCGCCCAGCAACCAAGCGCTGTCACCGAGGCGATCTGCCAGGGCTAGTGCGTCTTCAATTTGCAACGGCTGGAACAGATCCATATCCGGCATAACATCATGTGATGGCATAGCAATAACCTCAGAATGTATTCAGTTTGAGCGATCGGGGACCGTAGGAATTATCAGCGACATGATTCACGATCATGTCGGCGGTTACCGGAATCCGGTTAAACAGGTGGCCCTCTAGGGCATCCGCAATAGCGCTGGTCATAGCAGCCACGGCACAGCCTTGTGATGGCTCACCGATACCGCGCCCGCCCATTGGATTAAATGGGTCGGGAATATCTGCCGCGGCACTGGCCATATTCGCCGGCACATCCAACATAGAAGGCAGCTTACTCTGGTACAGACCAACATTCGCAGGCAGCCCGTTCTGTGGATCGTAAACATGACGCTCATAGGCAGCCATGCCAATGCCCCAGACTCCACCGCCATTCATTTGCTGCGAGAAACCCTGTGGATGCATGATGGTGCCGCAATCGGCGACAGCCAAGTAGTCGGTCACTTCGATTTTGCCTGTATCCACATCGATCTCTATTTCCATAAAACCGATAATTTCTCCCGGCGGCGTGCCTTTACGTTCTAGATTATCTTTGGCAGCACCAATCAACCCGCTTCCTGCTAATGCGGTAACCGCTCTTTGGGTAATTGGATTTAGATCCTCGGGGTATTCTTGCCCACTGTAATGGCCGCCCAATTCGATTGCTCGCTGTGCCGCTTCACCGTAGCTCATGCCCTTGCTGGAATCATCAGTTCTGAATACGCGCTCATCGCCGATGCTGTATTCCTCTACCGTGCCACCGAAGTCGGCCGCCGCAATCTCTTTCAGTTTGTTAAGCACATCCATCGCTGCCACATAGTTCGAACGGCTATGGGTGAAGATAGTATTACTGCCCCCTTGCACGGAACTGTGCGGCAAATGCTTGTCAGTGCGCGCATGCACAATTTCGCAACTGTCCCAGCTACACTGCAATACTTCGGCGACTGTTCTCGAAGTGGCGGCATAGGAATAGGTGCCCAAGTTGCCGACACCATTATGGATATCGATCTTGCCAGATGGGTGAATTCTTACCAGGCCATCGTAGCCATAGCCACCAGCACCGTGGTAACCCTGGCCTACACCAACACCGACTAGCTTGTTGCCTCGTCGACGCGGCTGACTAGCCTTGGCCTGCCAGCCAAACATCTCGACGCCCTTGTCGATGGCCTGGGTCATAAAGGCGCTGGTGACAGGTGATTGATCTGCATAAATACCAGAATCGCTGTTGGCTGCGTTTAGACGCCTGAAAGCCACCCGGTCCATGCCAAGCTGATTCGCTGCCTTGTCCATGATTGGCGCCAACACCGCCGCCATTTCATTCTGGCCAGGACCGCGTTGCGCCCCTCTTGGCGTGGTATTGGTAAATATTGGAATGTTTCGTAGGCGCATCGCACTGGGCTGAAACAACACAGATATATGCCCTGCTGATGACGAAGCGCTGTTCTGCCCGGTAGGCCCGCCATCGCTTATGATAATCAGATCAACGGCGGCAACTTTACCCTCTGCCGTTAAGCCGGTTTTGATCCAGCCTTGCATACCGGGACGACCAATGCCGATATAGAATTCTTCTTCTCGCGTAATGCGTAGCTGAACCGGTCGATTGAGCAACCTGGACAGATTGCCCGAGATTCCCATCGTGGGATAACTAGTACCTTTAGAACCAAACCCACCACCGGTATTTTCATTTATTATAACCAGATCATCAGGAAGGATTCCCAACATAGCCGCCAAGCCGTTGTTCACAGCACTTTGACTTTGCGTGGAAGCGTGGAAGTAACACTTCCCGTTTTCCCAATACACCATACTGGTGCGCGGCTCCATACATTGATGGGGCGTGCCAGCAGTAACAAACGATTCTTCCACTACGACAGCGCATTTAGCGAACTCGCCGTCTAGATCACCGTATTCCCACCCTGCAGTAAAGGTACCATCGGGCTCTTCGCCGCGACGCAGCTTTTCAATTTCCTCTGCGGGCCATTTTACTGGTTTGATGACTCCTACTAAGGCGGTGTTCTCATCACCTTCGGGAGCTGTTAATACCATTGCATTCCCTTCAGGATAGGCATCTGGGCCACCTTCAACCAGACTATCCAGTGGATCTACCACGAAGTCTCTGCGCTCAAATTCAACCTTGATCAGATCTAAGGCATTTTCAGCAATATGCTCAGAAGTGGCAGCGATCGCTAAAATCGGCTGACCTACATAAGTTACATACTCGCTTGCCAGTATCGGATTGGCAGGCGGCAAGGTAGGTGGTAAATCGTCTGCTGTCAGGATGCCAATTACGCCATCCATTCTCAGAGCGGCCGATGCATCGATGCTGGCTATGCGGGCGCTTGGCATTGGACTGGTGAGCAGTCTGGCGAAAACCATGCCTTCTCGGCGGAAGTCTTCAGCATATTTTGCATCGCCGGTAACCTTTCCTTCAACATCCGGTGGAACAAAGTCTTTTCCAATATGCATAAAAGTCATGAGATTAACTCCGCTGCGCGCATGACGCCGTTAAGATAATGATCATAGGCTCCACAGCGACATAGGTTTCCGGACAGGCCTTGTCTTGCTTCCTCTCTCGTGGGATTTGGGTTGGCTATTAATAAAGCTGCAGCAGAGACCACCTGCCCTGGCGTGCAGAAACCGCACTGTGGTGCGAGTTCTTCAATAAATGCCTGCTGTACTGGGTGCAATGTGCCGTCTTCTAAGCGCAGCCCTTCCACCGTAGTGATCTCTCTGCCTTTTATCTGGTGGGTTAAGAGCGAGCAGGAGTAGTTGGCGATATTATCCAACATCACCGTACAAGCACCGCATTCACCTCGATTACAGGCCAACTTAGTACCAGTCAAATTGAGCCGGTAGCGCAATGTGTGTGCCAGGGTTTCCTGAGGTCGAACATCGACTCTGCGGGTGCGGCCATTGACCGTCAGCGAAACGAGTCGCTCGACAGCCCCTGCTGATCTGCTGCTGGCGGCATTTGCGATGTAGATTCCGGCACCGGCTGTGGCCGCGGTGGCAGAGAAAATTACACCCTTAATGAAGCGTCTGCGGGTAACTTTAGGATTCACGAACTTAACCTCCCTGACTGAGAGTACTGAGAAGAATGATTGCTCGAGATTAGCATTGACCGAATTCTAGACCTGCAGGATTCGATTGCTTCATTGCTGACACGAGCTTTTTAGTTAAAGCTTCTGTTCTTTGAATGTCTTGATCTTAAAACATCTTAACTGGACAACCATTTTGAGATTACGACTATCTATAGCAGAAATCAAACGCTATCGGTTGATGCCACAAGGATTTGAAGCAGTGGTTAGTCTCTGAGAAACCCTGCCAAATTGGCTACAAGACAACAATTCCCTAGGGGCTTGGCACAAGCATATTCACCGACTATCACCGCTTCTGCGCTCCTCTTTACAGAATAGCGCAGGTTAAAAGGCACCGAGGCGTTATTTCAGATCCTTACATCCAGCTTCTGTGCCTTGAATAAAATTGTACTGAAGTATTGATTGAGCCATTATCCATTACGCCAGTTCGATTGAATTCATGGATTAAGCAATGAAAAGACAGTGCTCTGTATTACTGCTGTTGTGGTTCTCACTACAGGCTTCCCAGTTGGGCCTAGCGGCAGAGGACTATGAAGTTCTGCGCACACAGTGGGGACTACCCGACTTACAAGGGGTTTGGAACTTCTCATCCAATGTCCCAATGCAACGCCCTGAGAACTTCGGAGCACGCCAATATCTCACCGCAGATGAGATCAGCGCAGCTCAGGGTAAACGCTTTAGCTTGGGAGCAACAGGTGCTCCCACACGCTCAGCCTCTGGCGTTGAAGCTTTTTACAATGACACTATCTGGATGGAGAAGATTCGAGGCGCAGGCAATGTGCGTACTTCCCTTATCGTCTTTCCGCCGAATGGTCGTATTCCTGAACTTGCGCAGGGCATAGAAAATCTACCCGGCGGAGAAATAGAGACGGCTGGAGTACGCCCGGTGAGATTTGTTATCGGGGGTATCGGCCGTGATGGCCCCGAGGATCGCGGTCTTTCAGAGCGTTGTTTAGTCGGCTTTAACGCTGGCCCGCCGTTATCACCTAGCGTGTATAACAACAATTTACAGATCGTACAGAACAAAGATCATGTGGTGATCCTAACTGAGATGGTGCATGACGCTCGTATTGTTAAACTCGACAAAGACACGGCCGTGGATGAGAACGTAGGCCTGTGGTCAGGCGACTCACGCGGTTATTGGGACGACGCTACGCTGGTAGTAGTAACGCAAAATTTCAACGGCTTGACGCAAAGCTTCGATGGTTTCGGCACTTCCAAAAACAAAGTTCTCACAGAACGGTTTACACGTATAGGGCCGCTAACCATCAACTATGAATTCACTATCGATGATCCCTCTACCTTCACCGATAAGTTAAGCGCTATAGTTCCGATGACTAAAGTAGAGTCTCAGTTGTACGAGTATGCCTGTCACGAGGGAAACTATGGCATGGCGAATATGCTACGCGGCGCACGCCGCAAAGATGCCAATGAGGTCTCAGATCGCGTAGCCGATTTATTTCGGGATTAAACAGGTCAAATTTGTATTCACAGATCGGCGTAAAAATTTAACTAGCCTTGGTCGTCTGGTGCGGCCGGCTTTAAGACTAGATACGAAGGCTGCGAAATAAATTTTACACAGATTTTGAGCAATGCTCTTCTATTTCCCTACTAAATCAAAACGCTCTAGCTCCTGGGTTATGTAACAGGCAACACCTACACCTGCTTATTCGCAGTCCGCGCCGAGATAGGAATTACCCCATTTTTAG
>Ga0307995_1002368_pt1 | contig 11028 bp, 8 predicted proteins | sample EllFjometagen262_FD_203132 | JGI IMG/M metagenome (GOLD analysis project Ga0307995, IMG submission 203132) | Marine microbial communities from Ellis Fjord, Antarctic Ocean - #262 | ecosystem: Environmental > Aquatic > Marine > Unclassified | place: Southern Ocean | collected 2014-11-02
TGCTTACGAAGCAGAAAAGTTAGAAAAAAAATATACTATTATTAAAAAAGGTCTGTGGAGTACGAATTGTATTAAAAAGTTATATATAACAGGAAAAAATCCTGGAGGAACATCTATGTATAAACCATGGAAAGAAGGTTTTGATTTATATAATCCTTACGATAATTTTTTTAAACAATTCGATATTACTGACGAAATCGATGTGGAATGTACAACTATAAAAGATAGTTTAGATAATTTAAATATTAAAGAATTAGATTTTCTTAAAATTGATACCGAGGGAGCAGAATATGAAATTCTCAAAGGTATTGGAAATTATTTCCCACTTCTGATGAAAATAGAGGTCGGAATATTTTCTAGAAACATAGGTATGCCGCATTATACGGAATTGTTGAGTTATATTCATAAATTAGATTACATGTTATGTTCTTGGGAAAAAATTGGTTCGCACCAGACTCAATCTCCAATCGTAATGGACATGTATTTTATTCCTAATTTTTTAACTGAAAAAGGAAAAAAATTGATACTTTCTAGAAAAAATGAATTTACTTTCCTAATGCTGTTTTTTGGTCAAGTAAGATTGCTGCAAATAATTTCTAAAAAATTAGAATTTAATTTAAATAGTGATATTAGTAAAATAAGGGATAAATTTTTTGACTAATGCAAATCAGATTTTGACTATCAATATTTAAGTTTTTGATCAAAATTTCTACTTCATCTATATTTTTTAATGTTACAGCCTGACTAGCATTACACCACAACAAGCCCAGAACCACGATCGCAAAAAGTTTTTTCATATAGAACCGACGGGCCGTACGACGGCCACACGAGTGCAATCAGGTAGGTTTAAAAATGCAAATTCTAAAAAGCGTTGGTAATGGCGGAGAGAAAGGGATTCGAACCCTTGATACGGTTGCCCGTATACACGCTTTCCAAGCGTGCGCCTTCAACCACTCGGCCACCTCTCCATTTCTCTAACTTGATTTTGAAATAAGATTGCTAAATCTTAATAAAAATTCCTCTTTAGTGGGTAATTTATTTTTTTTCATCTCTAGTTGTATGCTTCTATAGTTTTCTGTGATGTGTTTAATTTGATCGAAAAGACTACGAGAACTTCTCTCCGCTATAAATATTCCTTTTTTGCTTCCAACAACATGCTCGATATCTCTAAATATAATAACCGGCCTCAACCTTGAAAGAGCTTCTAGCAATACCATAGGGTGCCCTTCGGTATAAGAGGGTAAAACAAAAATATTATGATCATCATAAAATTTAATTAAATTTTGTTCTTTGCTTTCAACTCCATACATACGAACGTTATCTTGCGATATCTGATTTAAAGAATTTTTTTCAATTCCAACAATAGACAATGTTAAATCGGTTTTACCTTCTTTAATTAACTCTAGAAGAGAATATATTCCTTTTTCTTTTCTAATTCTGCCTACGTAAAGAAGCTTTGGTTTGTTAATTTCGATCTCAACATGATTTTTTAACCATTCGGTGGTAATTTGTGATGGAGCTACAATTTCTCCTAATTTGTTTCTTAATATATATTTCGCACAGCTAATCAATGATGAAATTTTAGAAACTATAGAAAACATGACATGGTATATCGCTGGTCCTAGAAATCCCAAAATTGCTTTATACTCCCCATATCCATCGCTTCTTAAATAAACAATAGGTTTTTTTTTAAAAAGCTTAATTAAAATACATGCTAAAAAGGTAAATGGAGATATTGAAATAATTAAATATTTAGAATCTTTTTCTTTAAATGAGCTAAAAATTCCAAATATATAAGAGAAAATATTACTATAAATTTTTATATTTTTAATATTTATCTTATGAGACCTATTTTTTTTAGACAGTCTGCCAATAATATTAATTTGAAATTTACTGCTTAATCCTTCGGCGGTCGATTTTAAATCAATATTGTCGCAAAAAAAACTTTCCTCATAATTGAAAATGCTTTCATTTGAAATTATAAATAATTTTTTCATTAAGTATCTTTATTAATCTTCAAAACCCCAATAAATGCTTCTTGGGGAATTTCTACTCTGCCAAATTGCTTGGATCTAGCTTTTCCCTTTTTTTGTTTTTTCAGTAGTTTTTTTTTACGATCGCCAGCACCACCTCCATGTATTTTAGTAAGCACATCTTTTGAAAATCCTTTTATAGACTCTCTTGCTACAATTTTTCCACCTATTGCTGCCTGTATGGGAATCATAAAGTTATGTCTTGGTATGAGGTCTTTCAATTTTTCACAAACTTGTCTTCCTGTTTTTTCTGCAAAATCTTTATGTATAATCATTGCTAAAGCATCAACTGGTTCTGTATTGACAAGTATGCTCAATTTAACTAGATCACCTTCTTTATGACCAGTAATTTCATATTCAAAACTAGCATACCCGCTTGATATAGATTTAAGTCTATCGTTAAAATCAAAAACTATTTCATTCAATGGGAGTTCATAAGATAAAACTGCACGGCTACCAGAGTATGTAAGGTTAGTTTGAATTCCTCTTTTGTCTTGGCAAATCTTAATTATAGTTCCAAGGTATTCATCTGGGGTAATAATAGTAGCTTTAATCCACGGTTCTTCAATTTTTTCTATGTGTGTCGGGTCAGGCATATTAGACGGATTCTGTAGATCTATTATTTCCCCTTTTGCTTTATGTACTTTATAGATCACCCCAGGAGTAGTTGTTATTAGGTTTACATCAAACTCCCTTTCGAGTCGTTCTGTTGTGATTTCTAAGTGTAATAATCCTAGGAAACCACATCTAAAACCGAGTCCAAGTGCGCTCGAAGACTCTGCTTCATAAGAAAAGCTCGCATCATTTAAACTTAATTTAGCTAAACCATCTTTTAATTTTTGATATTCGGAACTATCTATAGGGAATAACCCACAGAAAACTACAGGTTTACTGGGTTTAAATCCAGTTAAGGGCGTTTCAATAGGATCTAGAGCGTCGCAAATAGTATCACCTACTTTTGTTTCTAAAAGTGATTTAATGCCCGTAATAATAAACCCTATCTGCCCAGAACTTAGCTGATCTATGTTGGTGGGTTTTGGTGTAAATACACCAACCTTCTCGATTACATATTCTTTATTGTTAGACATTAATTTTATTTTCATACCTTTTTTAATTTGTCCGTCAATTACCCTTACTAAAATTACCACACCTAAATAACTGTCGTACCAACTATCAACTAACAATGATTTTAGCTTGTTGCTTTCGACACCTTTTGGTGGGGGCAAAATTTTAATAATAGATTCCAAAATATCATCAATTCCCTCTCCTGTTTTGCCGGAGCAATTAATAGCACCAGATGTATCGATTCCCACTACATCTTCTATTTCCTTTTTAGTTTTATCTACATCGGAAGCTGGTAGATCTATTTTATTTAATATAGGTACAACTTCATGATTAATTTCTAAGGCCTGATAAACGTTTGCCAATGTTTGGGCTTCAACGCCTTGAGTACTATCAACTATCAGCAAAGAACCTTCACAGGCAGACAAAGATCTACTAACTTCATAACTAAAGTCTACGTGCCCTGGTGTATCAATAATATTTAAAATATAATCTTTTCCATCTTTAGCTTTGTAATTCAATCTTACGGTTTGAGCCTTAATTGTAATTCCCCTTTCTTTTTCAATATCCATAGAGTCAAGAACTTGAGCTGACATTTCCCTGTCAGATAACCCCCCACACTTATGAATAATACGATCTGCAATTGTAGATTTTCCGTGATCTATATGCGCAATTATAGCGAAATTACGTATTCTTTCTATATCAGACATCAAGATCTAATTGTTGCACCTGTTTTTTCTTTAACAGTGTTTATTATTTTTTGACTTATCTGATCTAAATCACTCTCTGTCAGTGTTTTGTCTTGAGATTGAATTACAACATTTATTGCTACTGATTTTTTACCTTCCGGTATATTTTGTCCCTCAAAAATATCAAAAGTTATTACTTTTTTTACAATACTATCATCTATTTTTTTTATTATATTCTCAAGTTCCCCTACTTTAAAAAATTTATCAATAACAAAAGCAAAGTCCCTTTCTGATTTCTGGAAATCAGAACTTATATAATTTTTTTTGCTAACTCTTACTTTTTTGTTTGGTTTTGGAATATTTTTTAAAAATATTTCAAATCCAAAAATATTTTTTTCTTTGAAATTTAAATTTGTAATTATTCCTGGATGTAATTCACCGAAGTATGCGAGATGCGGACCATTTGCAGATTTGAAATTTACAGACCCTGATCTTCCTGGGTGGTAACAGTTCTTTGTATTACTGCTTACAAAAAGATCATTTTCTTCAAGGCCTAAATCAATTAAGGTTGTAACCACATCCCTTTTAATGTCAAAAACATCTACACTTCGTGATTTTTCCAACCAACTTTTTCTACTCATCAATCCTGACCTTAATCCACCGACAACAATTTGCTGTTCGCCAGGATTTTTGCCAAAAAATACTGGTCCTACTTCATAAAAAGATAAATCTTCATAACCACGATCCTGATTTTTTTTTAAATGAATAATAAGGTTTGAAAAGACTGATCTACGAAGGACATCTAAATCTGACGAAATAGGGTTAAAAATCTTTATTTCCTTTTCTCCCTTGGTAAATTGTTTATCAATTTTAGAATCTGTAAATGACCAAGTTATTGCTTCCAGATAACCTTTATTTGCTAAAGCTCTTTGTGACAGATGAAACAATTTTTGGCTAAAGTTTAATGTATCTTTACTTCTCTTCTTTTCAGGCTCTATTATTTCAATTTTATCAAAACCCTTAATTCTAATTAGCTCTTCAATTAAATCAACATCTTGGGTGATGTCAGGTCGCCAAGTAGGTATTTCAACTTTTAATATTTTTTTACTATTTTTTATTTTACAACCTAGTGATGTTAAAATTTTATTTGCTTCTACGCTAGATATTCCAATGCCAATAACTTTTTTGAATTTTTTAATATCTAGAGTTATTATTTTATTTTTTTGAATAGCAGAACCTACAATAGAAAATTTACTGGCAGAGCCTCCGCATATTTTTATTATTAAAGCTACCGCATGTTCTAAGCCTTCTTTTATTGAGTTTGGGTCTATTCCTCTTTCAAACCGATATTTTGCATCAGTACTGATATTAAGTACTCTTGATGTTTTTCTTATAGAGGCAGGCAAAAAATAAGCAGATTCTAACAGAATATTTTTAGTGTCTAATTCTGTTGAAGTTGAGGTTCCGCCAATTATGCCACCTAGCCCTAGAACTCCACTTTTATCGGCTATTATACACATGTCATTTTGAAGTTTGTAATTTTTACTATCCAATGCTTCGAAGCTTTCTCCTAGCTTCGAACTTCTTACTATAATTTCTTTATTAATTTTATCTGCATTATAAGCATGTAAAGGTCTGTTTAGATCGAACATCACATAGTTAGTAACATCAACCACTGCTGAGATTGGCTTCAAGCCTAGCGCAATAATTTTATCTTTTAACCATGAAGGGCTTTCTTTGTTGGTAATATTTTTAATATAACAACTGCCAAATGATAAGCAGCCTTGATTTTTATCTTTTGGTATTGAAACCTTAATAGGTTGTGTAAAAGTTTGTTTTAATGATTTTTTTTTTATTTTTATTAGGCTACCAAAGCCAGAGGCCGCTAGATCCCTAGCGATCCCTCTTACGCCTAGACAGTCTGCTCGATTAGGTGTTACGGAAATATCTATTACTTTTTGAGCTTTGTTCTTGAAATAACTCTTCCCTATTTCACTGTCTTTATTTTTTAACTCTATTATTCCATCGCTTTCTGCGGATATATTTAATTCACTTTCGGAGCAAAGCATACCGCTTGATTCTACACCTCTAATTTTAGCAACTTTTAATTTAAAATTTGATTTCGGTATTGTTGCACCAGGTGGCGCGTATATAGTTAGCAATCCTTCTCTGGCATTAGGCGCACCACAAACAACCTTGATGATTTTTTTACCGTCTAGGGTTATGTCGCAAATTTTAAGTTTGTCTGCATTTGGATGTTTTTCAGTTTTTAATATTTTAGCAATCTTAAATTCACTGAGCTTGCCTTCACTCTCTTTAATACTTTCAACTTCTAAACCAATACTAGTTAATTGTTCCATTGTTTTAGCTTCATTCGCCTTGGTATATAAATGTTCTTTAAGCCATGTGTGTGTAATTATCATTTGCTTAAACCTCTATAGTTAGTTGGTACATCTAAAGGGTCAAAACCAAAATGAGTTAACCAGCGATAATCATTTTCAAAAAAAGCTCTTAAATCATTAATTCCATATTTAAGCATTGCAAGACGATCAATCCCCATTCCAAAAGCAAATCCTTGGTATTTTTCCGGATCCACTTTAACGTTTCTAAGAACGTTTGGATGCACCATTCCGCAACCTAGAATTTCTAACCATTTATCTCCTTCTCCAATTACTATTTTACCGTTTTCAATTTTATATCCTATATCAACTTCGGCTGATGGTTCGGTAAATGGAAAATGACTTGGTCTAAATCTCATTTTAACATTTTTAACTTCAAAAAATTCTTTAATAAAATAGTCTAAACAACCTTTTAGGTGACTCATTGTAATATTTTTATCTATGTGTAAACCTTCTAGTTGATGAAACATTGGTGCATGAGTTTGATCGCTATCACAACGATATGTTCTACCTGGTACGATGATTTTGAATGGTGGTTTTTCATTCAACATTGTTCTAATTTGAACAGGTGAAGTATGGGTTCTTAAAAGAATTTTTTTATTTTCTTCTAAATAAAAAGTGTCATGCATGTCTCGTGCTGGGTGATCTTCGGGTGTGTTTAGAGCAGTAAAATTATTATACTCTGTTTCTACATCTGGACCTTCTGCAACAGAAAAACCAATTTCAGAAAAAATGGATGAAATTTCGTCAATCACCTGAGAGACGGGATGAATCTTTCCGCTTTGAAAAGGTCTTACTGGTAATGTTACGTCCAACTTTTCGTCTTTAAGTTTTTCATTAACTTCTAATGTTTCTAACTCTAAAAATTTTTTTTCTAATTGACTTGCTAGACTATCTTTTAGTTTATTCAAAAAAGATGCAAATTCTTTTCTTTTATCTACGTCTATAGATCCTAGGCTTTTAAATTGTAATGTAATTTCTCCGTTCTTACCAAAAAATTCAGTTTTTAAATTTTGTAATTCTTCTTTTGTCTTTACAGAATTAATTTTTTTTTTGAAGCTAGAACTTATATTGTCTAAATCTCTCATAGAATTTTTTGATTCTTTTAATTAATGTAGGATAAATCAAAGACCCTAATTAGTTAAGGGAGGATTGAGCTTTTTTTACTATGGTTTTAAAGACTTCTGGGTTGTTATAAGCTAATTCAGCAAGCACTTTTCTATCTAATTTAATTTTTGACTTATTTAAACCGTTTATAAATTGTCCGTAGGTCATGCCTTCTGCTCTTGCTCCCGCGTTAATTCTTTGGATCCACAATGATCTAAATTCTCTTTTATTTGTTTTTCTATCTCTGTAAGCATATTGCATAGCCTTTTCCATAGCTTGACGAGCTACACGAATAGTATTTTTTCTTCTGCCATATTGGCCCTTAACGGCTTTTAAAACTTTTTTGTGTTTTGCTCCACTAGTTACGCCACGTTTTGTTCTTGCCATTTTTTTTCTACCTATTGTAAGGCATGTACGATTTTACAATTTTTGTGTCTGGGTCAGACATTATCGTAGTACCTCTAAGTTTTCTTATTTGAGCGTTAGTTCTCTTAATCATGCCGTGTCTTTTGCCTGCTTGTGATCTTTTTACCTTTCCAGAAGCGGTAAATCTAAATCTTTTTTTTGCAGAACTTTTTGTTTTTAATTTTGGCATAAATGTTGAGGCCTTATATATAGATTAAATATTCTTTACAAGACGATATTATCTTTACTATATGGGCTGAATTATCATTATCATTTGTCTTCCCTCAAATTTTGGCCGCGTCTCTATTTTTCCAACTTCTTTGGTGTCTTCTATAATTCTGTTCATTAGATCTTTACCTAAATTTATATGTTGCATCTCCCTACCTTTAAATTTAACTGTAAATTTAACTTTATCTTTATTGGTCAAGAATTTTTTAGCATTTTTTACTTTAAAATTATAATCATGGACATCCGTACCAGGTCTCATTTTAATTTCTTTTAAAGCAACTACCTTTTGTTTTTTTTTTGCAATATTAGTTTTTTTTTGTAAATCATATTTGTATTTACCCATATCCATAATCTTACACACAGGAGGATTTGCATTGGGTGAGATTTCGATCAAATCTAAACCTTCTCCTTTTGCTATTTCTATTGCTTTGTTCAAAGGTAAAGTTCCTAAGTTATTACCGTCACTACCAATTACTTGAACATCGATAGCTCTAATCCTTTCATTAGACTTGGGACCTTGTGGTCTACTTCTTCTTTGAAAATAATTAGGTTTAAAATTTGACACTTAATTTAAAGGAAGTTTATTGGCATCAAGCATATTTTTTATTAGATCGTCTCTATTAAACGTTTCTTGTTTTTCGGATCCAAGTCTACGAACTGTTACTGTGTTTTCAGTAACTTCTTTTTTTCCACAAACTAAGATCATTGGAGTTTTAGCTAAAGAGTGTTCTCTAATTTTATAATTTATTTTTTGATTTCTTAAATCCACTTCGCATTTTATACCTTCTTTGAACAGATCTTCAAATAACTTTTTTACATAATCGTTGTTCTCTTCTGCTATGGGCAACACTACTGCTTGGGTTGGTGCCAACCAAAAAGGTAGTTTACCTGCATAATTCTCAATTATAATTCCTATGAATCTTTCTAAAGATCCAAATAAAGCTCTATGTAACATTACTGGTACTTTTTTTGTTCCGTCTTTATCAATATATGATGCTCCTAATCTTCCAGGAAGGTTTAAATCTACTTGTAATGTTCCACATTGCCAGTCTCTACCGATTGCATCTCTTAAAACAAATTCAATTTTAGGACCGTAAAATGCACCCTCGCCTTTATTTATGGTGTACTCAAGTTTTGATTTTTTTATAGCTAAAAGAAGTGCTGCTTCCGACTTGTCCCAAACGCTGTCGTCTCCAACTCTTTTTTCCGGTCGATCAGAATACTTTAGTATTATATCTTCAAATCCTAAATCTTTATAAATTTTTAGAATTAAATTAGTTACAGTCAAAGACTCTTGGGTTATTTGGTCCTCGGTACAAAAAATATGCGCATCATCTTGTGTGAAGGCTCTAACTCTTAATAGTCCATGTAGAGCTCCTGAGGGTTCATATCTGTGAACTTTTCCAAATTCAGATAGCTTTAACGGTAAGTCCCTATAACTTTTTAAACCTTGATTAAACACTTGAACACAGCCTGGGCAATTCATTGGTTTAATTGCAAATATTTTTTCATCTGGTGTTTCAGAGGTGTACATATGTTCACCAAATTTTTCCCAATGCCCAGATTTTTCCCATAAACTTCTATCTAATATTTCAGGTGTATTAATTTCTTTATATCCTGCTAATCTTTGTTTCATTCTCATGTATTCAATAAGTCTTTGAAAAAGTGTCCATCCTTTTTCATGCCAAAATACAGCTCCTGGGCTTTCTTCCCTAAAATGAAATAAGTCCATTTCTTTTCCCAGCTTGCGATGATCTCTTTTCTCAGCTTCTTCTAATCTATGTAGGTATTCTTCTAAGTCCTTTTTTGATGCCCAGCATGTTCCATAGATTCTTTGTAACATTTCATTGTTCGAATCCCCTCTCCAATAAGCTCCTGAAACTTTAATAAGTTTAAAGGCTTTTCCAATTTTACCTGTTGAAGGTAAATGAGGTCCTCGACATAGATCGCTCCAATTTCCATGACTATAAATAGAAACTTCTTCACCGGAAGGTATACTTTCAATTAATTCAGCTTTGTATTTTTCACCAATTTTTTTAAAATGTTTTATTGCTTCTTCTCTTTTCCAGACGTGTCTCGAGGTTTTATCGTTTCTGTCTACTATTTCTTCCATTTTTTTTTCAATCTTACTTAAATCATCGTCTGTAAACGGATCCTTTCGAGCAAAATCGTAATAAAATCCATTTTCAATTACCGGACCTATTGTAACCTGCGTTCCGGGATATAATTCTTGCACTGCCATTGCTAATATGTGAGCTGTATCGTGTCTTAGAACTTCCAAACCTTCTTTGTCTTTGTGTGTAATAATTTTTATTTTTGAATTTTTTTTAATTATAAAGCTTAGATCTTTTAGCTCTCCATCAACCGACATGATAAGAGCATCTTTTTCTAAAGACTTACTAATTTTTTTAACAAGCTCAAATCCATCTATGGATTTTTCAAAAGGAATTTCTTTTCCGTCTAGAAGTTGAATATTAAGCATTATTTGTTTTATTTAAGTAGTTTCTTATACTCTGTAAAGGTAGTTTGACACATTAGATCAACATTAAATTTTAATTCCACGTTTTTTCTTCCTTCTTTTCCCATTAAATCTATAGATTCTTTGTCCATTTCCATTACTCTGTTTATAATGGAGGCTAGTTCATTTTGATCGTCATGCTTATATAAAAATCCAGATTTGCTATTCAAGACTGTTTCTTTAGATCCTCCGAGATTACTAGCAATAATGGGCTTGTTCATAGCTTGAGACTCAACAGCAACTCTACCAAATGCTTCTGGCTCTATAGAGCTCGAGACAACAACATCTGCTAATTTGTAAGCTACTGGCATTTCTTTGCAATTTTTAACGAAAGTTAATTTTTTATTCAGTCTGTATCTTTCAACTAAAAGTAAAAGTTTCTTTGAATAAACACTTCTTCCTTGGTTAGAGCCCAGAATAATTGCATGAAAATTATCTTTATTGTATTTTTCAACAAGTAAATTTAAAGCTTCAATAAACATTTCATGACCCTTCCACCTTGTTAGTCTACCAGGCAGTAAGATAATAAAATTACTTTTATCAATGTTCCAGTTATGAGCTAGGGTATTAACTTTTGTTTCAGATGT
>Ga0307995_1002369_pt1 | contig 11020 bp, 11 predicted proteins | sample EllFjometagen262_FD_203132 | JGI IMG/M metagenome (GOLD analysis project Ga0307995, IMG submission 203132) | Marine microbial communities from Ellis Fjord, Antarctic Ocean - #262 | ecosystem: Environmental > Aquatic > Marine > Unclassified | place: Southern Ocean | collected 2014-11-02
GCGTACCAAATAAACACGGGGCTAGACGCAGCGGCGGCAGGTAGTGGTTGGGGGGCTGGTGTTTGGAGTCGTGGGACTTGGAGTTCTGCTGCAAATGTTACTGTTCCCGGTGCGAACGTCCGCCTTTGGTCTATGGATAACTTCGGTGAAGACCTACTCGCTAATGTTCGTGGGGGCGGTATATACTACTGGGACACATCTGCAGGGACAAGTGTACGCGCTGTGGACATAACCAGCCTAAGCGGGAACAACCAACCTCAAGTAGCCAATGTAGTCCTTGTTTCTGAGCGGGACCGCCATGTGTTTGCTTTCGGCTGTGATCCCCAAGGAGACCCCGGTGTCCTAGACCCTCTAACTATACGGTTCTCTTCCCAAGAGAGCTTCACCGATTGGCAGGCCCGTGACGACAACACTGCTGGTGAACTGCGTATTGGTACAGGTTCCGAGATTATAGCAGCTGTGCAGACAAAGCAGCAAACTGTTGTATTCACTGACAGGTCTGTTAGCGCCCTGCAGTTTATCGGCGCTCCGTTTACATTCGGATTAAGCGAAGTATCGGCCAACACCTCAATACTAAGCCAGAACGCTGCGGTAGCTGTTGGCGACGCTGTATATTGGATCGGCAACGATGTGTTTTACCGTTACGATGGTAACGTGAGTATTATACCTTGCCCTGTTGAAGAGTACGTCTTTGACAACGTGAACACTTCTCAGCTTAGTAAGGTCGTATCTGGTAGCAATAGTGAGTTTAACGAGGTCTGGTGGTTCTACCCATCTGCAGCGAGCGAGAACAATGACAGCTACGTTGTGTATAACTACCTAGAGAAAATATGGTTTTACGGAACTCTTGACCGCTCTGCTTGGGACGAGAGTGGCGTGTCGGGCTTCCCCATCGCTGCGTCTACTGACGGCAATATATACTTCCAAGAAAACGGTTTCTCTGATGGTAGCACGAACCCCCCAAGTGCGCTTAACAGCTTTGTTGAGTCCAGCGGTGTTGATATAGGCGACGGGCAGCAATTTATGTCGGTTAAACGGATTATACCGGATATAGGGTTTAGGAACTCTACGGGCGATCCGCTGGCGACATTTACACTAAATGCACGGACTTATCCCGGTAGTGGTACCACCCAGACACAAAGTGGGAACACCGTGCGAAGTGTAGCGAACCCAGTAGAGAAGTATACCGAGCAGCTTGACGTCCGGATACGAGGCAGGGCTGTATCTGTTCGGGTTGAGTCTAACCAAGTAAACACTCAGTGGAGACTTGGAACAACACGTATCGACCTAAGACCCGACGGGAGAAGATAATGTCCTTTAACAGTGCGGTTGTACCCTTCTTCGCCCAAGCTCCCTCTCAGTACGACCAGAACTATATATCGCAAGTTACACGAGCGTTCTCTGTGTATGCTCAACAGATGGCGAACCCCGGGCCTGTAAGGGCAGATACGCTCAACCTAACGGGGCTTTCTGTGTTTGCGAATAACGCTGCGGCTCTTACTGGTGGTTTAGTGGAAAATGATGTATACAAAACAGCAACTGGGGAATTAAGGATAGTCGTATGACTGAGAAACAAACACCTGAACGCAAAGATGTGTCCGTACCGATTACGGCTCCTGCTCCTATAGGTGGCAATGTGTTCTGATGGAAATGGAAATGGACGTACTTTTGAATATACTTTTTGCCGTAGTAATTAGCGGCCTCGGCTGGTGGCTTAAAGCCCAGCACGATGAGATAAGGCGCGTCACCATTCTATTGAACAGAACTCGTGAAGAGATGAGTAAAGAGTACGTCACCAAAGCCGACAGTAATCAGGTTTTGACGCAGATTATGAACAAGTTCGACAAGCTGGAAGAGAAGATAGACCGGTTAATGGAGCGGTAGCATGCCATGGCAGTTCTCGAAACCATCATGGCGGCGAACGCGGCTTATGGCGTTATAAAGCAATGCTTGGCCAATGGCCGCGAAGTCAAAGGCATGGTGGGACACGTTGGAAAGTTCCTCACTGCCGAAGCCGATCTGAAAGACGCTGTAGAACGTAAGAAGAAAAACCCACTCACAGCTATAACAGGTGGGGCCGAGGGTGATTGGGAAGAGTTCCAAGCCCTTGAAGACATTAAAGAAAAGCGGCGTGAACTGGAGTCTTGGTGCAGATTGTACGGACCTCCCGGCACTTGGGACCGCTGGATTTCTTGGCAGGCCGAAGCGCGTAGGGCCCGCAAAGCAGCGCAGAAACAAAAAGAAAAAGAGCGTGAGGAGATGATGGAAGCCATCATGTATGCTGTTTCGGGGCTACTTGCCCTTGGCGGTGCCGGTGCGCTGATATATTTCCTTGGCCGATACTGGGAGAAGTGGTGATGTGGGTTCTAGTTTGGTTTCAGATAATCAACAACAATGTAACGCACTATGAGCTGGGTCAGTTCATGTCTAGCAGCGAGTGCGCTAGAGCAAAAGACGACGCCAAGGTGCTTATTACCAACTCACACACAGTGACGTATTGCTTTGAAGTTATACCGAAACAAGAAGGGTGATTACGTTGTGTATGACAAACAGGGAAAAGTTGTTATAATAACGCACCACAAGAGGTACGCAATAGCGTACGCAAGGAGTTTGAATGATGGCAACAAGACTAGATGAATGGAAAGTCCTGCCGCGTCTTATGATGCTGGTGACAACCATTATGTACATCCGCTGCCTAGAATGGGCGCTATCGCAACCCGACCTGTCAGTATCACAAGCGGGTCTAATATCAGTCGTAACGGGGGCTTTCACTGGGAGCTTCGGTATATGGATGGGTAAGGAGTCAAAATGATACAAGCACTTATAGGGCCAATAGCGAATCTCGCAGGGTCTTGGCTACAAGGCAAAGCCGATAAGAACGCAGCAAATGCCGAGCTGAAGCTGACCGAGGCTAAGGCTAAGGCGCAGATACTTCTATCTGAGAAGACCAGCGTTGCTGACTGGGAGCGCATCATGGCAGAAGGTGCAAAATCTAGCTGGAAGGACGAGTGGTTTGTAGTAATCCTGTCTATCCCGTTAATTTTATGCTGGATTCCCGGTGCAGAGGGCTGGGTTGATCGTGGTTTTGAGCAGCTTTCCAAAGCGCCAGACTGGTATTTTTATAGTTTAGGTATCGCAATAAGCGCCAGCTTCGGTGTGCGCGGTGCACAAGCGTTCTTTAAGAGACGATAAAGGTAGGATAAAATGGCTTACAAACTTTCAAAACGCAGTCTTGACAGACTGAGCGGCGTAGACGGACGCCTGCAAGCGGTTGTTAATTCAGCCATACACCGGAGTAAAATTGATTTCGGCGTGATTTGCGGCATAAGAACGCTGGATGAGCAACGTGCCTTGGTAGAGAAAGGTGCGTCTCAAACTATGAAAAGCAAGCACCTTGAGGGCTTGGCCGTCGATTTAATGGCCTATATTGGTTCGCGGGGATCGTGGGAACTTAATTTGTACGACGATATTGCTGACGCTATGGCCGAAGCTGCTCGTGAAGTTGACGTTCCGATCCGTTGGGGCGCTGCATGGACAGTCCCAAACATTGCTCAATTCTCTGGTGGCACCATGGAAGATGCTATGAACAGCTACATTGACGAGCGCCGCGCACAGAACCGTCGTCCGTTTATTGATGGACCGCACTTCGAATTGATGGTGTAGTAGGTTATGCCGATCCGCCCGATAGAAGAAGACGATATACGTCATGTTGTAGTACTGGGGTATCAGATGCACCAAGAGAGTGTGTATCGGGACTTCGACTTCGACCCGATCAAGTCTGGGAACATGGTACATCGCTTTATGTCCAACCCCGATAAGTTCTTCGCCTACGTAGGTTATGCCAACGACAACTACACGGGGGTACTGTTGGGTTCTATCGGAGAGCATTATTTTGGTAGAGACTTGATAGCATCCGACACACTGTGGTATGTGTCCCCACAAAGTAGAGGCTCTAGAGTAGGCCTGCAGCTGCTACGTGCCTTCGAGAAATGGGCTAAAGACCGTGACGCTGCCGAGGTCTGCATGGGTGTTTCGACTGGGCTGAGTGCCGACAAGACTGGGGGCATGCTCCAGAAACTTGGGTATGACGTTGTGGGTGGAAATTATAAGCTACGTGTTGTATAGTAGCTTAACAGTTTAGATGAAGAGGTTTCTCGGATGTGTGGTGATGGCGTAGGTTCAGCTAACAACGAAGACAACGACGACGAGCAAGACTCTGGCAACAGCTTTACAGAGACCTTAGCGAACATCTTCACGCCGGGTGATGGCATGTCCTATGTGGACGGCCAACTGACCGAAAACAACAAGAGCCGCGACCAGCAGTTTTACGACACTAGCAATAAGAGCGACGATGGCCCCGGCTATGCTAATATTATGGTGGGCGGTAAGCAGAAGCAAATCCGTAGAGACGCCAACAACAAGTACAAACAACGGTACGCATCCGCCCTTATGGGTGCCGCGTCTGGTGGTATTCCGGGTATATTAGGTAGCCTCGCTGCAAACGAACTTACCAAGGGTAAAACCGGTGCGGGTGTTTTGGGTGTCGGGGAATCAGCTGGCGACGCAGTGGGTAGCCTCAAGGGGTTCTTCGCTGCTCCGGAGTTTGACACCCCCGAAGAGGAAGCCGATTACAAAGCCCAGCAGGCAGCGCGGGTACAAGCGCAGATGAACTCTAACAACGACATATTCCCAGACGTTGGTAACAACGTCGTTGCGCCCACAGTGACGCTACCCGGCGTTACTATGCCCGCTAATTCGGCAATGAGCGACGCAGCGGCACAGGGTGGGTTTAAGCCGGTCCCTAATCCTGACTACGATCCTAACGACCCGATGTCACAAAAGTTTCTGTCTAATCCTAGTTACGCACAGCTGCTTGCCTATCAGAACAGCGGACAGGTTCCGGGTATGGCTATGGGCGGTATGGCACAAATAGGCATGGGTTTCCCCGGCGGTCCTGCAATGGAGGGTTTTGGGAACGAAACAGATGGACAAATAGGTTCTCTCATGGGCCGAAACCCCTTGCAGCAATACGGTGGGTATCTAGAGCAGCAATACGGCGATGCTGGCTTCGATCAAAAGAAGGATCGGTTCCTGCAGGAAGTTCTACAGAAAGAACAGCAGACCTTCTCTGGCGGCGGTCTTGCGAACTTGATGGGCGGCGGTCCACAGCCCACTGATTTTGACTATCAAGAGAGCCTAATATCTCAACAGCCACCTTTGATGAACTACGGTGCAGAAAACCTCGGTGGAATGAACTTCCCCCCAGAGATGCAGGGTGCGGCAGGGCCGATAACATCCTTTGCCGAAGGTGGCGAAGTGGGCGGAAACGAGAAGACAGCTATCTCCGATGCCATTAGTGCGGTAAAAGGCCAGATGCCAGAAGAACAGGCCGCAATCGCGTTGGGTATGTTCGTACAGAACTACGGCGAAGAGGCTTTGAAAAACCTAGTAGAACGTGTACAATCCGGTGAGTTCGACGATACCGTAGATCGCTTTGCAAATGGTGAAGCTGGTGCAGTGGTAGGACCGGGTGATGGTTCTGGAGTAGATGACAAAGTCCCAGCCTCTCTTGAAGGCCAGCAGGATGTCCTACTTGCAGACGGAGAGTTTGTGTTACGCAAGAAGACTGCAGATGCACTTGAGAAGAAGTATGGTGGTGGGTTCCTCGATACTGTAAACGAAGCCGAAGACAATGCGCCGCGAACTATGCAAGAGTATATGGCGCGTGCTTAACGAAGGAGCTGACTATGTGTGGTGGCGGTAGTACGACATATAACACGACCGAAACTCAAAGCTCGGCAAGTAATGATTTGCCGTCTTGGGCGAAGCCGTACTTTGAGCGCAACATCGCTAAGGCCGAGGCAGAGTTCTCTAAACCTTACGAGGCCTACACTGGTGATCGGTTAGCAGGTACTGACCCGCTCGTTACCGGTGCGCAAGACCGCGTGCTGGGCATCGCCGATACAGGTGTTACGGGACTAGGAACCGCACAAGACTACGCACGGACAGGTATGGGTCGCGCTACAGAGCTTGGGAACTACACTGGCGGGGATTTCTCGCAGTATGGCTACTCTGACCCAGCCACGTTTACTGGTGCCAACGTATCTCAGTACATGTCTCCGTATCAGCAGCTGGTTACGGACCAACAAAAAGAATCTGCGGTCACAGATTTTAACCGACTACAAGGTTCTCGGGACGCGAAAGCAGTTCAAGCAGGTGCCTTCGGTGGTTCACGTCAAGCAGTGCAGCAAGGTTTAGCAGAAGAACAACTGCTGGGCCAACTAGCCGGTATCCAAGCTAAAGGATCACAGCAAGCATACGCTGACGCATCCAAACAGTTCGGTGCCGATAGAGCCGCACAGATGACGGCAGAGCAACGTCGCGCCGCTGAACTTGGAAGAGTACAGACTGGTGTTGAAGCAAGTGGTCAGTTCGGTGCAGGTCAAGGCCTCGCAGCGTTAAGAGCAGGTCAGGGGCTTGGTTCCGAGCTTACTCGTCTAGGAGAGATCGACCGCCAGACAGACATCCAGAACACGCAGCTTATGGAAGGTGTCGGTAAGGCACGCCAAGGTGCAGACCAAGCTCAAATGGACTTGGATTATAGCAACTTCCTCGAACAGCAGGGCTACACTCGTGAGCAAATCGGTAACATGACCGGTATTCTCTCAGGCATGCCTATCGCTGCGACAGGTACACAGACTATGTCCGGTACTTCCACTACACCGCAGCAAGGACCGGGTAAGTTCCAGCAGGCCGCTGGCGCGGGTCTATCTGCACTCTCACTATATAAGGCGTTCGGCTAATGCTTAATATGATCGACACCCAAGACAAGCTGAAGAACTTTTCGGAGCAGCAGCTGGTTACAGAAATGCAGCAGCCTACAGGGTCTGCACCACAGTTCATGGTCTTGGGCGAGATCGAACGCCGTAAACGTATGCGCCAAGATATGCAACGTCAAGAAGGTTTGATGCAGCCTACCGTTGCTCAAGAAGCTGTCTCGGCAGCGGGTGTCCCTCAACAGGGTATCGCAGGGCTTGCGCAATCTCTCGCACCGAAGACCGACATGGCACAGAACACTGGCGTAGGTACCGTACAGCAGCCTGTAAAGATGGCAGTGGGTGGCCGGATGTCTGGTGGCACGATAGCTAATATCGCTAACCTGAAGGTAGTACGCCCAGACTTGTACGAAGAGTACAAAGACGACCCTGAGATGCTTGAACTGACTGCAGAGTTCTTTGCGTCCGGTGCGGCGGTAGACTCGGAGCAGACCGGGTTAGAAGCCCTAGAAGCTCCGTATACGCCCCCTATGAATCTCAAAGGCATCACTGCCATGATACCGGCTTTAGCTACGGCCACTGATGACGAAAAAACCGCGCTATTGTTCCCCGATGGAAACAGAGGTGTGCCTGTGGTACAGCCTCCTGAGATGGGCCCTGAGTTTAATGAGTTTGGTCCTGAAGGATTAGCAGCGCGAACTGCCGCAGCGGAACGAGATAACCAAGAACGTATGGGTTTTCTTGCGGCAAGAGATGCTGAAGCCGATCGTATGATGGGGATCAACTCACCCATAGGCAGTTCTGCGCCGCAACCCAACCCGTTTTCAGGTATCGAAGATATTGGCCTTGATGCTCGAGAAGGTGCTTTTCAAAACGCAGGTAGAATGTCCGCGCAAGAGAAGATGCTGGCGGAGTTATCTGATGTAGACGCAGGCATGCCGTTTGAGTTTGCAAGTTCTACCGGAGTATCTCGTGACGGCAGAACAGACGCTGAAATCTTGGCAGAAGCCAAAGCCATGATAGCCGCCCGAAGAACGCCGGAATCCGATGCAATTCTAGCTAAAGTTACTCGCCAAAATCCTGAACTTCTGGCACAACCTCCCCTTCCGGTAGACTCCTTCGGGCCTGACGCATCTGCGCAGCGTACCGCAGCGGCAGAAATACAGAACCAAGCGCGCTTGGCGGAAGCAGCGGGTATAGACGCCCGAGCTGACCGCATGATGGACATAAATAAGATTCCTGAACGGGGTTTAGCGTCGATCAACACTTCGTTTGTTCCCCCCTCAATAGGTCCAACAGAATTAAATACTCCCGCAGTCCGCAATGCTGCCGGAAGTAATCGTTCCAATGCAGGTTTAGCTACGGCGGTACGAGACTTTGATCCCGAGGATAACAAGTTAGCGATCGAAGCCTTAAACACGGCTATTCAAAAGGCTGCATCAGACGGTAACGATATATTGGTGGAAACACTAACAACGAAAAGAAACGCGCTGTTAATCCCAGTCAAGATTGCAGACACAGCGGCGGGTGTAGGGGATGCTATAACCAATACGGGTAGAAATATTGTCAATACGGTTGGGAACGTTGGCGGAAACGTAAGCGATGCGTATCAAAGAAACGTCGGTGCCATAATAGACCCTGTGAACGCAGCAGGAATCTTGGCCGAAAATGAAGCCACACGAGCGTTCGTGGAAGCTAAAGAAGAACCAAGACTTACCACGCAGAGCGAAGCTGCTAAAGCCCGTGCAAACGAGATTGCCGCTCTCTCCATGTCAGGTTCTACCGGCATAGCCTCTGTAGATGCGGCTGACCGTATGATGGACATAAATAAGATTCCTGAACGTGGTCCCAATGCAGTGTCTAACGCAGTTCTCGCAGCTCGCAAATCCGCTAATAAACCTGCGGGCGGAGGTACTAGCGTAGGTACTAGCGGAGGTACTAGCGGAGGTACTAGCGGAGGTACTAGCGGCGGAACGAGTGCTGGTTCGGGCCAAGGGCGCATTGCTGATTTGATTGCAGACCGTAAAAAGCAGGGCGATCAGGATAAGTGGTTGGCGCTGGCTCAAGCTGGCCTGAGCTTAATGAGCAGTGGAGACTTCGGCAAAGCGGGCCAAGAAGGCCTCGCTGCTTTGATGGCACAGCGGGCACAGATGAATAAGTTCGACACCGATATGCTAAAGCTGGAATCCGACCTGCAGCTCAATAATGCGCGCATTGCAGCTTCTCGTAGAAGTGGCGTGGCTAAACCTAAAGCGGTCCCTGCAGCGTTCCTTACTGATTTGCGTAAGCAGATAGAGGCTACAGAAGCGAAGTTGAGTAACCTCAGAGCGCCAGTACCAGCCGGAAGGATTTACGGCGCTGCCCAAGACCCCGATGCGGCTGCACGAGATTCGCTTAAAGCCGAGTTGCAGTACTTTAAAAATCAGGTAGCCCTGATATATAATCAACGAAATCTTGGTGGGGCTCCCGCTGATCCCGGTCGTACGGTAGTCAACTAGTTTATAAGAAGGTGATTTATGGGCGTTTATCAATACGACGATCCGCAAACTGGTAAGGGCTATGATCTAAACATCGCCGGTAACGCTCCAACAGAGGAGGAGTTTGCCAGACTAGCTAACCAGCTTCGGCAGGATAGAAGCGCGTTCCTTAAAGACTACGAAGAACAGTACGGTACCGAGATAGAATTTGAAGACGGTACTGCCGTTGGGCGTGGCCTAGCACGCGGTACACAACAAATTAAGCAGGCGTTTGGCGAAACGCTCGGCACAGCTGGCGAATCATCTGGGCTTGGGTTCCTTGAGAAATACGGCACAGGACTAGAAGAACGTAGCCGCCAAGCGCTGGGCGCACTGCAGCTGGAACAACCAGAACGCATGCAGTCTACCGACGTAGATGGTTTTGGCTCCGCGTTAACCTACGCAGGAGAACTTGTCGGTGAGCAAATCCCACAACTCGGTCTAGGTCTAGGTGCTGCCGTAGCCGCCCCAGTTTTAGCTGGTGCCACAGGTGTTGCCGCTCCGTTTGTTATCGGTGCAGGTGCTGCCGCTGCTGTTACAGCACCGATTCTGTTCGGTAATAACGTACAACGCCAAGAAGACGAAGTCGCTGCAGGTACAAAAGATCGTGTGGATTTGACCGCTGCGCTCGCCGCTACATTCGGCCAAGCTACTCTTGAAGGTATTTCTGACAAACTATTAATCGGCAGTGTGTTTAAGCCCTTCGGCAAGTCGATATTCACCCGTACAGCTTCTCGTTTTGGTGGCGGTGCCGCTACTGAAAGTTTTACCGAGGTCGGCCAACAGATGATGGAGCGGGCGCAAGCTGGCTTACCTGTTGATAGCGAAGACGCCATTGCAGAATACCGTGAAGCTGCCATCGCAGGTGGTCTAATCGGTGGTGGTACGCGTGCTACACTTGGTTCGTTCGGGGAGCGTGGAGACGTAACACCTACATCAACAGGAAAAACCGATACGGCTACAGGAAAAACCGCTACGGCTACAGGCCAACAGGTACCCACTGAGACTACGCCTGACGCTGACCCTGTTGAAGTAGCTGCTGCTGTAGATGCAGTGTCCCCCGAACAAGTACTGTCGGACCAATATCAAGAGCAGGGTGAGCTTGGCTTAGAGACACCACTGTTAACCCCCGAATTACGAGCGGGACAAGCGCAGGGTGAGCTGTTTACCTCGCAACCGGACACCGCCCCCGCTGCGGACCCCGCTGTGGGCCCTACTGTTGAGTCTGTTACACCGACTGCAATAACCGATTCAATGCTCGGTGACTTAGGTATGCGGCCAAGATCAACTCTACGCGACCCGAAGAAAGCGTCTAACATAATCGGGCAAGACCTCTCCGACATAGAGGTACAGAAGAAGTTAGAACGCTACGCAAAAAACCCAGCGGTCATTAAGAAAAACCCAGACATAGCGGCGCGTGTGGCGGCGTTGACAGGAGGCTCAAATGCAGGATTGGGAATCACACCTACAGATATCGAGGCCGGATTTGGAGATGGCGCTCAAGGTAGTGGACCAAGCGTGGAACCACTCGACGGAGGAGCTAGTACGAGCGGAGATACCGCCGTCGTTACACCACCTGTCGAAGGACCAGTGGGAGATAATCTGCGACCTACTAGCGGAAATGCAGTACCAACTGAACTGGGCGCGGGTACACTAGAAACAGAAGTATCCCCAGAGGCCGTTGCAAACCTTACGCAAGAAGTAGACGTACTTACAGCGAAGCCGATT
>Ga0307995_1002371_pt1 | contig 11013 bp, 9 predicted proteins | sample EllFjometagen262_FD_203132 | JGI IMG/M metagenome (GOLD analysis project Ga0307995, IMG submission 203132) | Marine microbial communities from Ellis Fjord, Antarctic Ocean - #262 | ecosystem: Environmental > Aquatic > Marine > Unclassified | place: Southern Ocean | collected 2014-11-02
AAGACTTGCAATCAGTTTATAAATCAACTCAAATAGGAAATCTTATTGGAAGATTAACAGCAGAAGATCTTTTTTTAATTAAATCTAAACGAGAACAAGACTTATTAAACCTTAACGCAGAACAGCGTTACTTAAAATTATTTAAAGAAAGACCAGAGTTATTAAAATCTGTTCCTTTAAAGTATATAAGTTCTTATATTGGTGTAACCGCACAAGCTTTAAGTAGAATAAGAAAACGTTTGGCACATAAAATTTATTGATCTAAGTTCATTGCCTGACTTGGTTTATGAAACTATATTTAAATAAAAAAAATTATGGGAATTGTTGTTTTTATTTTAGTCCTTTGGTATGGTGGTTTATTCTTTCAATCTTTCTTTCTACATCGATATTCAGCTCATCAAGTTTTTACAATGTCTAAAACGATGGAGCGAATCACATTTGTTTTGACTTGGATTTTTCAAGGTCCTAGCTATTTAAGTGCTTATGGTTATGGAATTTTGCATCGTATGCATCATGCTTTCACAGACACCAAAAAAGATCCTCATTCTCCATCTTATGATGCTAGTTTATTTGCAATGATGTGGAAAACCAAAACAATTTATCACGATATTAATGAACAACGTATTGAAGTTGATCAGCGTTTCGTTAAAAATGTTCCGCAGTGGAAAAGTTTTGACCTATTTGCCACTTCTAATTTTTCTCGTATATTTTGGATTTTATCTTACTTATTATACTTTTCATTTTTTGTAACATCCTGGTGGCAATGGTTATTGTTTCCTATAACTTTTTTAATGGCCCCAATTCATGGTGCGATTATCAACTGGTTTGGGCATATTTATGGCTATGAAAACTATAAAATGAAAAACACAAGTAAAAACCTCTTTCCTTTTGATTTTTTAATGATGGGTGAAGGATATCATAATAATCATCACAAGCATGCAAGTAATGCTAATTTCGGAGTAAAATGGCATGAAATTGATATTACATTTTTGATTATTAAATCATTGGATGCTTTAGGTTTTATAAAGCTAAAAGAAATTAGACTTAATAGTTAAGTGAGTAAAATTATTACTGCACAACAATCACTTAGAGTTCCTTATATTATTACTGTTTCTTTTAGTTTGTAACTAAACCACAGGCATATCATCTTAAGTAAGTTCTGAGATTTGTGATTCTTTAATAATAGGTTTATGTTTGAATATTATTAATCGTAAATCAATTTAAAATAAAGCTGGTGTAGAATCAATTTTGAAATTTAACAAGCAGCAGACACCTGAAATTCTTTAAGGTGAAGAGGTAAATAAAGATTCTTTGATTTTTAACTAATATTATGATTCAACTATATTTAATGGGAGTAATCTATACCATTCTTGGAGTAGTTCATTTTACCCATACGGGATTTTATCGACCGCTAATGCCAAAATTCCTACCCGCTCATAATTTATTAATTTATCTAAGCGGTGTTGCTGAAATTGTTCTTGGAATAGGAATTCTTTTTCCTCAAACCAGAAGCTTTGCTGTTTGGGGATTAATAGCTATGCTAATTGTTTTTTTAATAGTGCATGTTAATATGCTATTTCCAGGAAATCAACTTGGAATTTCTCCATGGATTCTTTGGTTACGAATACTAATTCAGTTCATTTTAATCTATTGGGCTTATCTGAATTTGCCTCAAGCATCAATTTAAACCAATTTCATATATTGCTATTAATAAAAAAAAAATCAAATGAAAAAGCTAATTTTCTTAATTTCGCTTATCATAACTATTGGATGTAATGAATCTCAAAAAATAGATTTTGAAAATTATGATATAAAGGAATTTTTCAATAATGTTGCAATCTCTGGGGGTTATTTTTCATCATCATCAGACAAATTGATATACAGCAGTAATGAAAGTGGTATTTACAATATTTATGAGGTAAATATTAATAACGGAGTGGCGAGTCAACTTACCCATTCAGAAAAGGAATCATTTTTTATTCGTTCCTATGTTCCTAATTCTGATACATTCTTGTATTCTGCAGACAAGGGCGGTAATGAAATATCTCATCTATACCTTCAAAAAAGAGATGGAGATGTACTTGATTTAACTCCTGGAGAAAATGAAAAAAGCAGCTTTTATAAATGGTCTAAAGACAATTCAACCCTATACTATCTCTCAAATAAAAGAGATTCAAGATATTTTGACTTATATAAAATGGCGGTTGGGGATTGGAAATCAACTTTGATTTATGAAAATAATAATAACATGTCTGTTTCTTCCATTTCTGATAATGAGGAGTATCTATTGCTTTCTAATTCAATTACCACAAGTGAAAACAAATTTTTTCTTTTTGATTTATCTAGCGGTAAAGTAAGCGAAATTTCTTCTGCCCCGGGGAGTTATTCAAGTGCAGGCTTCTCAGCTGATAATAAAAGCTTTTTTTATATAACGGATGTTGGTAAAGAATTCGCTTATTTAATGGAATACAACATTGGGTCTGGGGACTCTTCTGTTTTATTTGAAACTAATTGGGATGTCATGTATAGTTATCTCAGCAAAAGTGAAAAATATCGTATAATCGGGATAAATGAAGACGGAAAAAACATTCTTAAAGTCTATAATGAATTTACAAATAAAGAAATAAAATTTCCATCATTTGAAGATGGAGATATAATTGGTCTTGAATTCTCAGAAACTGAAAATAAGTTAAGATTGAGCGTTGGGTCGTCTAAAATGCCAAACAATTTATATGTATATAATTTGAACGATAAATCACTTATTAAACTCACGAATAGTTTGAATCAGAATATTGATTCAAAAAATTTAGTGAATGCAAAAGTAGTTCGATACAAATCATTTGATGGCCTTGAAATTCCCGCAATATTTTACAAGCCCTTGCAAGGTTCAGAAAACAACAAAGTTCCTGCGCTAGTTTGGGTTCATGGTGGACCTGGAGGGCAGTCGAGAATGAACTTTAATCCATTGATTCAATATTTAACTAATCAAGGATATGCTGTTCTTGCTGTAAATAATAGGGGAAGTAGTGGCTATGGAAAAACTTTTTACAAACTAGATGACAAAAATCATGGAGAAAACGATTTAAAAGATTGTATCTGGGGAAAAAAATGGTTGCAAGAACTAGAATATATTGATCAGAAAAGAATTGGTATAATTGGCGGAAGTTATGGAGGCTATATGACAATGGCTGCTATGACTTTTACTCCAGATGAATTTAAGGCAGGTGTAAATATTTTTGGTGTTACAAACTGGATAAGAACACTGAAGTCAATTCCTTCATATTGGGAGGCAAGTAGAAAAGCTTTATATGATGAATTAGGAGACCCTTACTCTGCCGATTCAATTAGATTAAAGAAGATTTCTCCTTTGTTCCACGCAAGTAATGTTAAAAATCCTGTAATGGTTCTTCAAGGGGCTAACGACCCAAGAGTTCTTCAAATTGAATCAGATGAAATTGTGGCTGAATTAAAAAAAAATAAAGTTCCAGTAGAGTATGTTATTTTTGACGATGAAGGCCACGGTTTTCGCAAGAAAGAAAATCAACTTGAAGGCTATAGAAAAATTAAAAACTTTTTAGATTATTATTTGAAGGAACCATCTTTCATTGAAGTGACTAAAAAAATAATTGATTAATCTAATTAAAGGTAAAACCCATTATTGTTCTTTAAAGAGCATTTTTAAAAACACAAAAATAGTATGTTATACTCACGCAGAAAATTTTTATCGACAACCACATTAGCAGGTTCTGCTTTAGCCATAAGTTCACAATTCGCGTTTTCAAATATTAAGGAACAAGCGCTGGGCATACAATTGTACACATTTCGTGACCAAATGCAATCCAATCCTTTAAAAACTCTAGAAGAGATTGCCTCAATTGGAATTAAAAAAATTGAATCTGCTAGAAGTGAAAAAGGACATTATTATGGATTAAAACCACGAGAAATGCAAACAGCTTGTGCCAGTTTGGGCATGCAGTTGGTGAGTGGTCATGTACTTTTAGATGCTGCATTTGATCGCACACTAGAGGAAGCTATGGAAGCACAACAAGCCTTTCTGATTTGTTCTTCACTGCCGACTAAAGGACAAACCGTTGACAATTACAAACGTGTAGCTGAAGCTTTTAATAAAGCCGGGGAAAAATGTAGGGCCGCTGGAATTCGATTTGGCTACCACAACCACGAATATGAATTTGAATCCAAAAACGGAATAGTGCTATTTGATGTGATCATGGACGAAACTGATCCATATTTAGTAAACATGGAATTGGATTTGGGGTGGGTGATTATTGCAAAAAAAAATCCATTGGATTATTTTAAAAAATATCCTGGACGTTTTCCACTTTGGCATCTAAAAGACATGGATATAGTAAAAAAACAAAGTACCGAATTTGGTAAAGGAGGTTTGAATATTCCGGAAATGCTAGCCCATCAAAAAGACTCTGGTTTAGAACATATTTTCATTGAACAAGAAGAATATTACTCAACTCCTTTTGAAAGCATTCAGTATAATATGCAGTTCATGAAAACACTTTAAAAGTGAACTAAGCGAAAAATATTTTTTATTGTTAGGATAATCCAAACGCCAATAATGAGCTTCAAACTTCTGAATCTGATGCTATATATAAAAATATTGTAGCGAGATAAATTAATTTCCTATAGTTTTTACCTACTTAATTTCTTTAAGCGCATTTTTGATTAAAGTATTTAAATGTATCCTGTGGGCAATACTGCTAATATCTCCTTTAGGGCTTTTAGTGCGCTTCACAATATTATTTAGATGATAAACAGCTAATGACTTTGCAGGAACTCTAAACCTATCGCTTGTGCCTGTAACCATGTCAATAAGACGCTTCACATAGACCGCTTGTAAATTTTGTCGGAATGTGTTAACATTACCTTTATTATCTACTTTGAAGATAGCATCATCAAGATCACTCATAAAAGCACTCAACCCATATTGATTGCCATACAAACCTGAGTCCATAATACGTTGTAATGTATTTGGATGCATTAAGTGTGAAAGCACTCTAGTTTGGTAACCAAGTATTCGATCATGAATTTTAGGGTCTTCTGGACCACTAAAAAAGTCAAATCCACGGCGTTGTTTAGCCAAAGAATTATATACACCGCTAGGAGCAGTAAAAGCGTTTGGAGCAAAAACAAAGTTTTTGATAGCACCCATGGCTCTTTTTTGATCACTTAAACTTACAGGAGTGTAAGGTACTGTACCTCCGCTTTGACCAAAGTTAGAACGATCTACATAGATGCCTCCTACAAACCTAGAAAGAATATCGCCAGCTCTAGCAGCTTGTGAGTTTAGGGTATAGTAAGCCCTCCTTAAATCTTCATAAGTATCTCCGTCTTTACTCATTTTAGTCCCAATCTCTTTCATAGCTGTATTGACCAATTTAAAGCGATCTATGGAATAGGAAATTTGATCACCTGACAAATCTCCTGTCATTACCCTTGGGTCAATTCCTTTTCCGGGAGATCTCATATCGTCTGCATCATTTCCAAAGATTAGTTCTTGCTCAGTTGAGCGAAGAAGTAGATCAGTTAATTCTTTATTGTCTTTAAAAGAAGTATATCCAAATTGGATTGCCCAAATGTCGTAAGGTCCAACCGCCATATCAAAATACTGTCCTTGCTTTTCTTTATCCAAAGTAAGGTTGATTCCTGCATAATCCATCACAGAACCGGTTAATGCTTTTCCTTTAATAAATTCAGCATCAGCCAGTTGATTAGGAGAGTAAATAACACTTGCTTTCATGTTGTGGTTCAATCCTAAGGTATGGCCCACCTCGTGCATAATGAGTGATTTCATTCCCTCTTTAACAATTTGTTTTAAATCAGAAGAGGATGCTCCTGAGACTTCAGCCAAGGTTTTTCCAAACAACATATTTTCGTGCATTATATGTCCCATGGAACAAAACAACTGAGACTTTTTGGAGACCCTTACATCCAGCTCATATTGACTTTTAAGAGCCATATTAACAGAAGCGGGGACAAATAACTTATCATAAAAAACACGATTGGTGAAATGAACAAACTCTAGCATAATATCTGCTCCAATGATTTCTCCTGTGCGAGGATTTGTCATACTGGGGCCGTACCCACCAAAAGGAGGATTAGGGGAGGAAGTCCATCGCAGGACATTGTAACGAACATCACCTGCATCCCAATCAGCATCATCAGACTGTACTTTTACTTCCAGGGCATTTTTAAACCCAGCTTTTTCAAAGGCTTCATTCCAGGCGAGCACACCTTCCTTTATAATTTTTCTCCATTCTAGAGGTGTTGAGTTTTCAATCCACCAAGTAATAGGCTTCACAGGTTCAGAAATCGCAAGTGAAGGATCTTTTTTTATTAATCTCCAACGATGAACTAAATCTTTATAATTAGTCGTTTTTTCTGAGGTCATATTGTCAACCTGAGTTGTAAAGTAACCTACTCTTGGGTCATCATAATGAGAAGTGTATCCCTCCTTGGGCATCTTTAAAAAGGTATGAAAAACTTTAATGGAAACATTTCTACCATCCTTTATAGCTGAAGAACCTCCATTTAACACAGATGGATTTTTATAAACGTATTCTGTTTTAATGTTAGTATTTTCAGGATAGTTTTTAATTGATTCAATTTTTGATTTTTCCTTGTCAAAACTTCCAAGACTAAAGGCAGTTGGGGGTGATCCGGGTCTTTTGGGAGATTTTATTCGAGTCAAGGTTTCAGAAAGAAAAAGCCCATTTGCATTAATTAAATAAAGACCTTCTTTTTTGTCATGAACTAAAATTTTATTACTAGAAATTATAGCATCTGAAGTATTTGCACCCTCTGATTTAGAAAGATAACTTTCAGGATCAAAGTAAAAATTCGTATTGGGAGCTACAATTTCTATTTTATTAAAAAATTTTTTAATGTTAATGATTGTTGATCCTCGGTAAGAACCTCTAAAACTCCCTGCCTCGGTAACTCCGTCCGCAATTTGAGAAAAATAAATAAAGTCTTTATTAAACTGATCCTCTTTCAAGATCATTTTTATATCACCGGTCAGGCTGTCTTGGTAGATAGTAAATAGCCCTTCTATTTTTTGACTTGATTTGGTAAGATCAGCAATAGTTTTTTCGGTCTTTTCTTTTTTAGTAGTATCGTCTTTTTTTTGAGCGGTCAGAATACCAAGAACAAAAAAAGCTATAAGTGTAAAATATTTTTTCATTTTTTTCATTTAGGATAGTAAAGCTAATGCAAAAAATTAAATACAAAGAATGTGATATGTTTTTTTCATGCGGACTAGTTAGATTAATAGAAACCAAGAAAAATCACATGAGGCTTCTGAGAATTTGGAGGTTAATTAAATGAAATCTTTAAGTTCAAAAAGAACAGATAGTACTATTGAGCTTAACATCCTAACAAAGAGTAATTAACTCCTATTCTTCACTAGATGTAGACTCGTCTTTTGTGGATTCATCAATCTCACCTAATCTTATACGAAATACAAGTTCATGAGTTTTTAAGTTTAGCTGAGAAAGACCGCTATCGGTTGGGGTTTCGTAAGCATAACCGATATCAAACTTTCCTAATGAGATTACTGAAAGTAATGAAATCGCACTATTTGAACGAAAAGAGACACCTAAATCAAAAGTGTTTTGCCAACTTAACATGCCCGTAAGATCAGTGGTAATTGGGAGGCCTTTTATTTTTCGCATTATAAACGAGGGCTTTAGCTGAAACTTTTCACCAACACCAAATACTGCTCCAGCACCAAGGTATGTATGGACTCTGTCCTTGGCATTAACCACGAGTTCGTCATCTCTTTTGCTATTTATTAATCGTGGAATTGAAAAAGACACCCAGTAGCTAGAGGCTTTATAATAGGCACCAGCTCCAATATTTGGATTAAATCTACTTAAAGCAATTTGTGTGGGATCAGAAACTGGATCGTAAGTGTTTAATAAAGTAGGATCAGCTCTGTAAAAATTCCCACCCCCCTTTAAACCTAAAAACAATTGTGCATCACTACCCATTTCAAGTTTGTATGAAAAATCAACATAAGCAAAGGTTTGTTGTTCAACAAATATCTTGTCTGAAACAACAGAAACTCCAAGACCAACATTATTTTTTCTAGCAGAAGAAAAGGCTAGAGCAATAGTACTGGGCGCATTTTCTATAGAGGTCCATTGTCTTCTTGACGTTAAAGACAAAATGTTTGTTGCGTCTGCACCTGCATAGGCAGGATTAATGACATTCATATTAAAGCTATATAACGAATAATAAGATTCCTGTTGACCAAATGAAAAAAGGGGCAAGAATATTAATATGAAAAAAAAGCGCTTTGTCATCGTTAAGAATAATATATAAAGTTAAGTAAAAGATTATTTACTATTTGTCAAATCCGAGCAAGAACCTTTTTTTAATATTTAAATTAATATTAAAAATCTAGAAACTTGCGCTTAATCGTTTCATCAGGAATTTTACAGTTATCATAGTTTCCAAACCAACGGTATCGATTGGCAGCTATTTTAAAATAAAAAAAATTAAGAATTCTATTAGGAATTTTTGAAAGAAACAGATGGAGAAATTTATAGCGCGTAGTTTTTAGAAGTAAAAAAAGTACAGCCTGACTACTTTCTAAATAGATGCCATCAGATGTTAAAACAGAAATTGCTTCTCGAGAAACAGTATAAGATTGTTGTTGTGCAAAAGGACTACTGATGTTTGAAAATCTAAATACATCTTCTGAGTCATTATTGATTAACCAAAGAATAGCTCGATCACAAAGAACACATTTCGCATCGTAAAAAATCAAATTTCTTTTAGTCAATATAATACTTTTTTAAAGGGTGTTTAAGCAAGGATTTTATTACAAGAACTACTCCAACTGAAAAGCTTAAAGTCATTAAAAAACCTGAAATCATAACTACATAAGACATAAAGTGATAGTCTAACCAGATTAAATATATTCCGCCAAAGGTTGTTAACACAGAAATGAAAGGTTCAATTGTTAATATGCTTTTCCATAGAATTGAAACCTCAGTTCCCCATACTAATATTCCTAAAAAGAAGAAAATAAATGAAAGTGAAAGTATATGCGTGTGAATTATAGTGAGCATTTCTCGAGATCCTTTTTTAAATTTCATGATCTCAACATCGACAAGATCTTCATTCCCGTTATAATTCTCAACTACTCCTTTCGGGGTACTACTTTCTGTTTGTCCAACAAAGAAAATTCCAGTAAAAAAGCCAACTCCAAGAATAATAATAAAAGCCGCTATAAAGCACTTAAAAGAGGGTGAAAAATTTCTCAATGAATATTCCTCTATCATCAGATTTTTTTTTGAGACTCAAGCGTTCTTAATGAATTCATGACATCATTTATTGAGGCTGTAATAGATTTTACCGAAATAGTAGCTCCAGAAATAGCACTAATATTATCTCTATAAATAAAAGGGATCTTTTTTTCGTTTTTTGAAAACTGAGATAGCCATCGTTTGCTTGAAATTTCCCCACCATAATCTTCTTTATAAATCAAAACCTTAACTTTCTTTATTGTAAATTTTATGTCCAAAAGCAGTAAGTATTGGAAGTTATCTGTTTTACTTGGTGCAGTAGCAACAACTGCATATCCTTTTGTTTTTTCATCATCAATGATATTGTAAAATGAATGGGCCAACAAAAAACGACTTTCGGAGAGTTTGATAGTCTTTTTTTCTAGGGAAAAAAAGTCCAAATCAAAGGTGGCAGTAATGGCTTTTCTAGTTTCTTTCAGAATATATCTAGATTCTCTATCCGAATATATTTCTGAGGTAAATGAAGAAAGGCTTAATGTTAGAATAAAAATAAAAAAAATAAAAACGTTTTTTTTCATGTGTAAAAATAGTTAAAACCAAACACCTACACCCATATTAAATTGACCTTTTGTGGAATTTGAAATTTTAGTTGATTTAGTTTGATAATCTATTTTATAGACCGCCCCTGGTGCAATGTGGTAAGAGAAACCAAGCGTCCATTCTTTTCTATGGAAAGCTTTATTTTTTGAAATGAAGTCTCCAACTTCGTGGTGAGTATCATAGTTTTCATAACGCACAAAACCATCTAGCCTTTGTTTGTTTTTAAAAGGAAAAAAGTTATATGCTATCTCTAAATAATACCCCATTATCTTATTTCCTAAATCACGTCCTGTCAATTTATTATATAGTTCAGTATCTTTTAAAGAGGCTACTGTATATTGGCTTCGAGCAGTAAATTTTTTATAAGCGTACCTACCATCGATCCCTAGCATAGAAACTCCTATCTCGCTTCCAGAAATTTGATTTTGACTGTCTACAGCTTGAGTTTTTCCATGATATCCTGAAAGTCCTAATCGCAAACCTCTGATACCATAAAAATCAAATTTTCCAGCAAGATTAACATTACTCATAGTAGATTCTGCCCCTTTTTGACGTCCACTTCTTAAGCCATTGCTTCCCTTTAGAATACCATTTTCCCCATTATGAGACAAAAAGCCATTAAATAAATAGACTTGATATCTTGCACTGATTCCATTAAGGCGCCCTGAAACTCCAATTCCAATCTCACGCCAAGTAGTAGGGATAATATTTTTATCTAAATTAGGACGTTCAACACCATTAAAAGTTGTAGGCTCATGAAATTCATTAATGATTCCCATTGGGACAAGCATCAGCCCAGCGCGAATGTTTAGACCCTGTGTCAAATTATAGTTTATAAAAGCTTGTTCAACATATACTTCTTTCACATGCTCAAACTCTATCTCAGTAACAAACTGAACACGGTCATCAAATTTATATCCAAAAAGCATTACTAAGCGTTGAACATCAATTTCAGCATTTAGATCTTGAGGCTTGTTGTAAAGGATTTCACCATAACCTCCAATTGTCACTCCCTGAGGAATAGCAGAAAGATTATTTAAAATACGTTGGTTAGAATTTACTTGAAGAGAATCATAGTTCATCCTGTTTTGTGAGAATAGGCTATAGCTAAGTATCGATAATAATAGGA